>JGI26084J50262_1001330_pt1 | contig 13790 bp, 16 predicted proteins | sample SaaInl6LU_22_DNA_FD_50262 | JGI IMG/M metagenome (IMG submission 50262) | reverse complement strand
CAACTTCACCGGGAGTTTATTCGTGCCGGCAGTGATGTTGTGCAAGCTTTTACTTATTATGGTCATCGTGAAAAACTTCGATTAATTGGTAAAGAGGAATTATTAGAACCCCTCCAAAAAAATGCATTAAAAATTGCCAAGGATGCTGCCAATGAATTTCCCGAACTAGATTTGATGATTGCTGGGAATGTTGCTAATACAAATATATATAGCCCCACTGATAAACAATCCCATATAGATTGTCAAAAAATGTTTGCCGAGCAAATTGCTTGGGCCAAAGAGGCGGATGTTGATTTTGTCATTGCCGAAACCATAAACTGGACTGAAGAGGCAAAATTAGCTTTAAAAGAAATTAAAGACGCAGGGTTGATTGCTGTTGTTAATCTTGCAATCCCAAAGGGGGATAAAACAAGAGAGGGTCATACAGCTGCAGAGGCATGCAAAATCCTTGAAGATCATGGAGCTGATGTTGTTGGATTAAACTGCTATCGTGGTCCTGATATGACAATGAAATTATTACCGAGCATTAGAGAACAAGTTTCTTGTCATGTGGCAGCACTTCCTGTTCCTTACCGAACAAATGAAAAATTTCCTACTCATATGTATATAGAAGATCCTAACTGTGGTTGTCTGAGTGGGAATGTATCTCATATTGCGTTAGATGGTCTAACATGTAACCGATTTGAAATGGCTGAATTTACAAAACAATGTATGGATATAAATGTGAACTTTATTGGAATTTGCTGTGGCGCTGATCCTCATCATGTTAGAGAGATGGCTGTTGCTATGGGCAGAAAACCAATAGCTTACAAATATTACCCTGATATGACCAAACACTTTGCTCACGGTAATGAAAATACGCTTAAGGATAATAATAAAGCCGATGAATGGCTTAAATAAGTCTATTGATTTTAAAACTTTATACTAATTCGCATAGCGTTTCTTGCTCTAAAGTTGAGTTTGCTCTCGATTTTAAAACAATTGAAATAGACAAAGTTGAGGCAATCAATAACTATGGATCCTTTTCACCCACTGCTACGGTTCCGTGTTTATCAATTGATGGATTAATGATCTCAGACTCTGTAGCAATATTAGAGTTCTTAGAAGAGAAATTTCCAGAACCATCCTTGCTTTCCGGTCATCCAGATACCAATTCGAAAATACGATTTCTTGCAACCTTAGTTGATGAGAAACTAGTTGGTAGTATTCGAAAGCTTTTTGGTCTTGTTAAAGTTACTTCTCATCCCTCCGATGGACTAATGATTGAAAATATTTTTAAAGAAATAGAAAATCATTTGGAAATGATCAATAACATTAGAAAAAAAGAAAAATATTTAGCTTCCGACAAAGTTAGTCTTGCGGACTGCAACACCCCAGCTTTTTTTTCTATGCTAAAGGAGTTTGAAATTCACTTTAATAGAGAGGTTATAAAGCCAAATGAAATTAAAATTTATGAAGATTGCCTTCAAACACATAAAAATCTATTTAAAGAGTATAAACGTTATGGCTTTGAGATAAGAACATGGATTGCAAATAAACTTTTNTCGTGAGTATTTGGGGTAAACTACTAGCTGGAACTTTTGGATTTGCTTTAGGGGGGCCCATTGGTGCACTTTTAGGTGTTATAGCTGGTCACAGTGTCGATAAAATCAGAGGTCAATCTAGTGACATTCAAGGGGGAGTTCAATCTACACAAGAGGTCATCACAGTTGGCGTCATAATTCTTGCTGCAAAACTTGCTAAAGCTGATGGCCATGTCACCTCTGATGAAGTTTTGGCTTTTAAAGAAAAATTTCAGATCCCACCCAATTTTCAAAGTGATGTGGGAAAAATATTTAACGAGGCGAAAAAATCATCCGACGATTATCATCAATACGCACAACAATTAGGAATGATCTTTAGAAACCAATCTCAAGTTTTAGAACAAATAATTAATCTTTTATTTTATATCGCTGACGCCGATGGAGAGATTAGCAGACCAGAAATACAGTTCATTGAAGGATGTGCTAAATATTTTGGATTACAAAGAAATCAGTATGAAAGCATTCAATCTCTTTGGCTGGATAAACAAACTAATCCTTATAAAGTTTTGGGTATTAATAAAGAAGCTAGTAATGATGAAATCCGAAAGAAGTGGATTCAGCTAAGTAAAGAGTTACACCCTGATCAATTAAGAGCCCAGGGTGTACCTCAAGAATTAATCATTAAATCTGAAGACAGACTATCCGAGATAAATCAAGCCTACGATAAAATAAAAAGTTTGCGTAAGATCAACTAGATTTTTTTTAGTTGATCAGCTTTGGATTTGCCTTTGTCTTCAACAATTTCAAATTCGACTTTATCACCTTCATCAAGGCGGTCTAAACCTGCTTGTTGAACAGCTGTAATGTGAACAAAGATATCTTTATCTTCGCCATCAGGGGCAATAAACCCAAAACCTTTTTTTGGGTTAAACCATTTCACTGTTCCAGTAGTCATTCGTATTACCTTTCTTAAATAATAAGGTTAATCAAAATCAAATCGTCAAACTAAGTTTTTTTTTGGGAAACGAAATTTATTAATTCAAATATAATTAGCCTTAAATAGTACAGATAGAGTAGTATATATATTTTAATGAAAAACAATCACAAATTAACTAGGTAATTCAAGCAAATGATAACACTTAAAGATCAAAATGAGGGTTTTTCATCAGTTTACAAAATTTTAACTAATCAAAAAATTTACAAGGTTTATAACCAATCATCTTTTACAAAATTTCATAGAAGAAGATTATCCAATTTTAGAATAATTTATAATGAAACCTATAAATTAAAATTAAGTCCCAAACACAAAATCATTTCAAATAGTATTATTGAAATTGATGAATTAAAAACAGACCCGAAATTCTCTATAAACAAATTATTAAATGAAGAAAAATTATTAAAAAACTTTCTAGCTCAAATTAGGAAAGTTAATTCTATAGATAGAAGAATTATAAAAAGAAATTTAATAGATGAAATTTATAATTATATTAACAACAATTCAAAACATCAAAAAATTTATCAAAAAATTGATAAATTACAAAAATATTTAAAAACTTATCGTCAAGATATTGTTTGCCATGGGGATTTACATTTAAAAAATATATACTTAAAAGAAAAAAGAATTTTTTTTTTAGATTGGGATTATTGTGTTATTTCCTCTCCAGGTTACGAACTTGCTATGTTTGCATATCTAGAAAAGTTGAATGAAAAACAAATAAACAAATTATCAATTTATTCAAAAATATCCCTCAGAGAAATATCACATTATTTACCTATATGTCAGCTTTTAGATTATTTGTATCTCTCAACCATATCTAAAAAAAATGATAAAAAAATAAGAAGCTTAAAAATAGAAGTTGAGAAATTTATTTTAAATAATCTTTAAAATACTTATTAGTAGATAGTTCTTTGAAAGATAAAATTTTCTCACCTATTATTTTTCCTTGATGTAAAAAAATAAAAGCATTAGTAATTTTTCTTAACTCATCAATTAGATGACTACTAATTAAGGTAAGGGAATTAGGCGCCTTTTTTGTCATTAGTAAAATATCTTCATAGAGTTTCTTTCTCAGACCTGGATCAAGTGAATTAAATGGTTCATCAAGTAATAACATCGATTTATTCCTGATTAAACACCTTGCAATAGAAACACGTTGTTGTTCACCACCTGAAAGTAAATTAACCGGAGTATTAATATCAATATTAAGAGATAGTTTTTTTAGAATATCTTTAACTATAATAAGGTTACTGGATTTTTTTTTCATTTGAGGATCGATGCCTAGTATCACATTCTCAAAAACAGTTAAATGATCGAAATTGTTAAAACTTTGAAATAAAATAGAAAGGTCTCTTTCTGAAGGTTCCAAAGCATTTAAAAAGGAGTTTTGATAGAATATTGTTCCAGATTTAGGTTGAGCAAAACCTGCAATAAGGTTGAGTAAAGTAGATTTACCCGATCCACTTCTACCTACCACTCCTATTATTCCAGTTTGAGAAACATTTATATTGAAATTAGCTTCAAAAGAGTCGAATGAACAAGAAAGGTTATCGAGTCTAAGCATTTTTATTTAATAACCTACTAGGCAAATACATGATCAAAAAAAGAAAAAATATAAATATCGATAATATAAAGAAAGCATCATCATATTTGTAATTATTATATAATTGAGAAATAAATAGTGGAATAGTTTGAAAAGAACTGTCATTAAAAATAGTTACTGAAGTTAAGTCACCCAAACTCAAAACAAAAATAGCTGAGATTATTAAAATTAATTCATTTTTAATTTTGGGAATATCAATCTTAAATATTCTTATTAGTGGTGAAATATTAAATAAAACAGAGTGTCTGTGCTCATGAAAATAATTTTGGATAAACTTACTAGATAAAAAAACAAAAATGATGGGTGTAATGAAAAAGCTGTTGATTATGGAAACAATGAGAAAATTTGAAAAAATAAAATTTAAATTAAAATTTAAATAAAAAATGACTGAAGAAAGGGTAAGAGAAGGAATAAAAAGAAGTATTGAAATAGATATAAAGATCAATTTATGAAATTTACTATTACGTTCCAAGAAAGACCTATAAACAAACAGTGTAGAAAGAGAAATTAAAACAGCCAATGAAACTGATAGAAAAGAAATCATTAAGCTATTAATAATACTATTAATAAAACTTGGTGATAAAAATAATTGAGAATTGAAATTTAATAAACCTTTTATCAAAATGAGAAAAGGAATTAAAAAATAAATTACAATTAAATAAAATCCTAATGAAACAAAAAAATTGTTAGATAACATTATAGTAGATGACTTATTAACATTTAATGATTGTTCATAAGTTTGATTAAACATGATCAAACTAGCTAACATTAACATTAACATTAGTTGAATGANCCCAAGAGTAATACCAGAGTATAAGTCAGCATTAAAAATAATTGATTGATAAATTGAAAGCTCAATGGTCACTAAATGGGGTGAGCCTGAAAGTAAATAAAGAATTGTAAAATTACTTGCACAAAAAATTAGTGTGAGGATTAGAATAGACCTATAGCCCTGAAATAAATATTTTCTAAATTGCAACCTTACAGCAGTCAAAAAAGTAATATTATTAGATTTAAGTATTTTAATATAATTTTCTGGGAGGTTTACCAACTTTCGAAAAAAGAAATTAGCATTAAAAGCTATATTGAAATATGAAGTTACATAAATTATTCCAATAAATGAAAAAATTTTTAGTTCATAATCAATAGAAAGAAGATTGAAAAGCTTACTTAAGACACCATTTGAACTATAAAAAAAAATTATTCCAAAAGAGACAAATATTACAGGCAAAATAAAACAAAAGTTTAAAAATGCAGAGATTAACCTTTGATTTTTTCCCGAAAGATACAAAATCAGACTAAAGATAAATCCTAAAAGTGAAGAAAAAAATGTAGCTACAATAGCTTGTAAAAAAGTAAAAAAAATTGCATTTGTATGATTTGAAATAATAAAATTAAAATCATCTGGAACTTTAATGAAAAAAAAAATTCCACTAAAAAAAATAAATAAAAGAGTAGTTATATAAAAAAAATATGGAAGCCTAACGAAGTAGACTTCCATATAATTACTAAATTTACTCATTCAAAGATAATTTCCAATTTAAAATCCAACTTTCTTTTTCTGACAAGGAAGGAAAGATCTGGTCTAGGGGCTTAGGCTTTGGTGCCGCACTATAAAAGTCATTTTGAGAATTTTGAAGATCAATTACTGGATACATCCAATTACCTTGAGGAATATGTTTTTGAAAATTTTCTGATAGTGAAAATTCTAAAAAGTTTCTTGCTAATTCATAGTTGGATGCATTTTTTAAAATACCCATTACTTCAATTTGAATAGCATGTCCTTCAATCATATTTAATGATTGATAATTCGAATTGCCTTCAATTAATGAATGGTATGCTGGTGAAGTTGTATAACTCAAAACAACATCACTCTCTCCCTCTAAAAATAATCCATATCCATCAGACCAACTTTTAGATGTAATGACGATTTGATCTTGTAAATTTTTCCAAAATTCAGCCGCACCCTCTTGGTATACTTGATCAATCCATTTAGCCAAACCTAAACCTGGGGTAGAATACCTAGGATCCATTACAATTATAGAAATGTCATTTCTAGAGGCTAATTCATCAAAAGATTGAGGTGGCGTGGAAAGTTTTGTTTGATCATAGATAAAACTAAAATAACCATAATCGAATGGGGTAAAAAATTTATTATTCCAATCTAGATCTAGATTNAATTCTTTAATTTTATGTTCCAAAAATAAATCATTTCCTTCAGCTTCCTTTATTAAAGAGTCATCTAACCCTAANAGAACATCATATCCTTCATTATTTTTTGTGAGTTTCATTCTTGATAATAGGGCTCCTGAAGACTCTGCCGTATTCCAAATTAAGTTACAATTACAAACAGATTCAAATTCTTTTTCAATGTTTGGTCCCGGTCCCCAATCTGAGTTAAATGATCCATAAGTTAGAATTTTTAGTTCCTCTTTTGCCAAAACTTGGATGGGGAGAAAAAGTATAATAGTTAATAATTTTAAGTTCATCGTTAATCCCTTTCATTAACAAGGAACCAAGATTACGCAGTGGTAGGGAAATTAACTTCCTACGCCGGCATTATCCGGTTCAGGTTCTAGGGTTAAGGAAATCCTCTCTCAGCTTTTAAATAAGCACCCCTGTTAATTAAGATATAACAGGAAGATGCATCTATTTAAAGACATATTTACTTATGAGAAAATATTGATAATTTGAATTGCAATGAAAATAATTAGTAATTTTTACGATGGAAAATTCATTACAAGTGAATCCTCAAACAAACTTTCTCTTTTTAAACCAACTACCGGCGAAGAATATGCCCAAATCCCAATTACCACACAACAAGAATTTCAATTCATCGTAAATAAAATGAAGATAGCCCAAACAGCTTGGGCAAATACTCCGATTACAAAAAGAAGTTCTATTTTATTTAAATTTAAAAGCTTAATTGAAAAAAACTTTGATGATATTGCTCGTATAATTTCTGAAGAGCATGGCAAAGTATTCTCTGATGCCAAAGGTTCTCTGCAAAGAGGATTAGAGGTAGTGGATTTTGCGTGCGGCATTCCCCACCTTCTCAAAGGCAATCACTCTGTAAATGTAGGGACAAATGTTGACTCTTTTGATATCAAGCAACCTTTGGGCATTTGTGCCGGCATAACTCCTTTTAACTTTCCTGCAATGGTTCCGATGTGGATGTTTCCTATCTCTATAGCATGTGGCAATGCCTTTATGTTGAAACCATCAGAAAAAGTTCCCCAATGTTCACTAAAATTAGGAGAATTATTAAGTGAAGCTGGATTGCCAGAGAATGTTTTAACAATTGTTAATGGAGATAAAAGCGTTGTTGATCAAATCCTCCAATCCCCTGATATTTCTTCGGTTAGTTTTGTCGGTTCTACCCCTGTAGCAAAATACATTTATACAGAGTGTGCAAAATATAATAAACGTGTTCAAGCCTTAGGTGGTGCAAAAAATCATATGTTAATTATGGAGGATGCAAATTTAGAGGATGCTGTAAATGGTTTAATTGGAGCCGCTTTTGGCTCAGCTGGAGAAAGATGTATGGCTACATCAGTTGCACTTCCCATTGGAAATATTCAAAAACCATTTATGGAACTACTAAAAGAAAAGGCATCTAAAATAAAAGTTGGAGAGTCTCTTGATCCTCAAAGTGAAATGGGACCTTTGATCACAAAAGAACATAAACAAAAAGTCTTAAGTTATATTGAAAAAGGGGTATCAGAGGGAGCATTATTAGAAATGGATGGTAGAAATTTAAACCTTCAAGGTTTTGAAAATGGAAACTTTGTTGGTCCAACAATTTTTAACAATGTATCAACTGACATGACAATTTATAGAGAAGAAATTTTTGGACCAGTCTTATCAGTTGTTAATTTAAATCATTTTGATGATGCTTTAAAAATTATTAATAATCATGAATTTGGAAATGGTACTTCCATTTATACTTCTAATGGAACTTTTGCTCGTAATTTTATGAAAGATGTTCAAATTGGCATGGTTGGAATTAATGTTCCCATCCCTGTTCCAATGGCTTTTTATAGCTTCGGGGGTTGGAAAGGGTCTATTTTTGGAGGACATGGAATGCACGGAGAAGAGGGAATAAATTTTTACACAAAAAGAAAAACTATTACCTCAAGATGGCCAGAAGATGTCGCAGGGGCTTCTCTAAACATGCCAACTATGAAATAATAAGNTTATGGATAAATTTAAAGATAGAGAAAGAGCTTTTGAAGCTGAACAGAGCCAGAAAGAGCAATCAGAGTTTGATAAAAGAAACTCAAGAAATAAAGTTTTCGCAGAGTTTATTCTTGACCATGTTGGTCAGCAGGATAACCAAGAACTGTTAAAAGAAATAATACTTTCTGATCTTGAAGAGCCAGGAGATGAGGATATCATTAGAAAATCTCTTGAAGTGATCTCTAAATATAACGGCTCATTATCAAGAGAAGATCTTTTAAAAAAATTATCTGAAATATAAATAGTTAACTACCAGCTACCAGTATTTTCCATACTTAACCATGGTTCCTTTGGTTCAAGATTGTCCCCTTTTTGAAGTAATTCAATGGATATACCATCGGGGGATTTTACAAAAGCCATGTGACCATCTCTAGGTGGGCGGTTGATAACAACGCCATTATCTTGAAGTTTTTGACAAATTTCATAAATATTGTCTACTCTAAATGCAAGGTGACCAAAGTTTCTACCTCCTGAATATTCTTCCTTATCCCAATTGTAAGTAAGTTCGATTAAAGGCTTTCTATTTTGTTCAGCTAGATTTTTGTCTTCAGGGGCACATAAAAAAATTAGTGTAAACCTACCTTTTTCATAATCTTTTCTTGAAAATTCGATTAAACCCAATTTATTGCAATAAAAGTCCAGTGAGGTATCGACATCACTTACTCTAATCATAGTATGTAAAAATTCCATACGATCTAATTATCAAAAAATTAAAAGAATGTCTAATTGCATCTATTAATCAGAAAATTTAAATATAAATTACAAATATGACAAAGCGTTCTAAAATGAACAAAGACGAACAGTTCCTCCTTAAAATTGTTCAGCCCTCGCTCTTAGGTTTTATGGATGGATCCATTTCAACATTGGCACCTGTATTTGGATTTGCGGTATCAGGAGATGCCAAAACAGCCTTCATGGCAGGAACTTTAGTGTCTGTAGGAGCAGGTATTAGTATGGGTCAAGCTGAAGCCATCAGCGATGATGGAAAATTAACTGGAAGAGGTTCGCCAGTAATTAGAGGAGTCATTACAGGCGTAGCTACCTTTATTGGCGGCATGTTGCATACCCTACCATTTTTAATTAATGATATTTCATTAGCAAAAGATCTAGCAATTATAATAACAATATTTGAGCTTGCCTTGATAGCCATAATCAAATGGAAATATATGAAAAGCAAACTATTGACAAGCTTTTGGCAAGTCTATTTAGGTGGTGGGCTTGTGATCTTTGCAGGAATATTCTTAGAAAGAATTATTTCAAAATTTTTAACTTAAAATTGTTTATTTGCACCAAGTACAATTTGCTTTTTTAATACCCTTTCCCGATAGAAAATATAAGAAACACTCATCATAATAATCAATCCTCCAAACAGTACATTAAGTGTTATAAATTCTTGAAAAAAAATATATCCGATCAAAAAAGACCAAATTACCGATGAGAAATCAAGAGGAGCTAATAGTGAGGCATCAGCCATTTGAAATGATTTAGTTAGACAAATTTGAGCAATAAAACCCAAAATACCTGACGCCACCATAAAAATAAGATCAATGTTTTCTGGCCATATCCAACTCTCATTATAAAAAAATAAACTAATCATAGTGCAAAGGGCGGTAAAAGCCCAAACAGATAAAATGTTATTATTGGTTAGAAGTATTTTTTTTAGAAAAATAACAGCAATGGATAAAAAAAAACTAGCTATCAGAGGTAAAAAAGAATAATTAGAAAATATTGCTGAACCTGGATTTAAAATAATAACAACTCCAATAAAACCAAAAATCACAGCAATAATTCTTCTATAGCCGATTTTTTCTCCAAGAAAAAATACAGATAAGATTGAAATAAAAAAAACAGAAGAAAAGCTAATTGTCTGCATCTCAACTAATGGTACATATCTAATTGAGATAAAAAATAAGCTCATTGCTGTAATTCCAATGATTGCTCGACCAAAATGTAAAGGATATCTATTTAGAGATGTGACTTTAAGTTTTAAAAAATAAATAACAAAAAATAGAGGTATTAAAGCAAAGAAATTTCGAAAAAATACAACTTGAAATAAAGGAATATGATCTCCAGTAGCTTTAATACAAACACTCATGAGAACGAAAAATAAAACCGAAAGAGACTTGTAGATAAAAGCTGACATTTAAACAAAGTAACTATATTAAATATGCATGAATTTACTAATAGTTAATGGATATGACAAAAAGGGTTGGAGTAAATTAGCTAAATACAAAATACAACCTATTTGCGAATTTTATCGAGACCAATTAAAACTTATTAATCCAAAATTGAAAACTAGTTTTATCTATCCGTCTATAGATTTAAAAAGGAATATGACGATAGTTATTTTCTTTCATTTGATGGAATTGTTTGGACTGGTTCGAGTTTAAATATTTATGACAACACAAAAGAAATTAAAAATCAAATCAGCTTGATGAAAAAATTATCCAAGTTACCAATCAAGATGTTTGGTAGTTGTTGGGGTATGCAAATGTTCACAGTCTGCAATGGTGGACAAGTGAAAAAAAATTTAAAAGGGAGGGAAATAGGTATTGCTCACAATATAACTCTCAATCGACAAGGGTCCTCTCACCCACTCTATTCAAAAAAACCAAAAATTTTTGATGCTTTCGCTTCGCATGTTGATCACATAACAACATTGCCTTCGAATTCAAGAGTCTTGGCGGACAATCACTATTCTATTCAGGCGTTATCTAGTACAAAATTTTGGGGCACACAATACCACCCTGAATTCAATTTTAAATATACAGGACAAATCATGAATGCTCGTAAAAAAATACTCTTAGAAGAAAATTTATTTTCAAAAAATCAAATTGAAAAATTAATTAAAGATTTTAAAAAACCTACATCTGAGAGTTATAGTAAATCTATTTATGATTTTAGGGTAAGAACTTTAGAGTTAGCCAATTGGCTAAATTGGATAAGATCCGATTAATATATTTTTTTTAGTTCTGATACATTTTTACAAATAATTATTAAATCTCTAAAATTTTTATACGCAAATCCTTTTGTAATTACTTTTTGATACTGGTTAATTAAATCGATCCAATAATCTTTATAATTAAAAATAATAAATTTTTTATTTTTAATAATACCTAATTGTAAAGCACTTAAGACTAATCCGATTTCTTCAATGGTACCCCCTCCTCCCGGAAGAGCTATAAAACTATCCGATAATGATAAAAACTTTTTTTTTCTTTCTTCCATAGTTTTAGTAATATGGAGTTCGTTAATTTGATGATGAATTGTTTCTCGGTGATCTAAAAATTGAGGGATAATACCAGTAACGTGAGCTTTATTTTTTAAAGCAGTATTTGCAACAACGCCCATAAGCCCATTCTCACCGCCCCCATAAACTATGTCATAATCTTGTTTACATAAGTATTCGGTTACCTTTACTGCAATATCTTTATATCCTTTGGCAGAACCAAACATTGATCCACAAAAGATTGCTACTTTATGTTTAGAATTTTTGATTTTCATTTATTAATGTCTACTATATTAATTATTAAANTATGAATAAAAACAACAATAACACTGAATTAAAAAAAGTAAGGTTAAAGATTGATGAAATAGATAGTAAAATCATCAAGTTAATTGCTGATCGATATAAAGAAATTCACAAAGTGACTAAATTAAAAGATAATCATGATCAAATNATAGATCATGAACGCATCACACATATTTTAAAAACAGTTCAAATAAAAGCCAAAAANAACAANTTAGACTCAGATNTNGTTACCAGAATTTGGCAAATNTTCATTCAAGAGGCAATTAAGCTTGAATATGCCAAAGTTAAAAAAAATTAGATTACAGCTAAAACCAACATTACGAACAATACCCCTATTAAAACTGTAGCGGCAAAACTAGGGGTTGTTACTTTAAAATAAGATAAGTTCGCAAATTTCTTTGATTTTCCTAAAAAGAAATCAAAAACAAGATCAAGAATAGAATAAATTTTATTAATAATGATCTGTAATGTTTTAAAAAGCGGCTTACCAATTCCTGGTAACATTCTTCGATAAAACCAGTCAGTGTTTAAAACTGTAGATTTAATTTCAGATGGATAGAGTTTAAACTTAACCAAAAATAAAAACGCCAATATAGCAAAAACTAACAGTTGTAATTGGCTTATAATATGATCAAGGGTATACGGTTGATACTCAACAGAGTAAGGTAAGATTGAATAAAGAAATTTAGGGAAAACACCTATAGCAATGCAAAAGAATGCGGCGATACCCATTGCCAACAGCATATTAAATGGAGCCTCTTGAACTTTCGTTTTTCTTTCATGAGCAAAAAAGGCAAAATAAGGAATTTTTATACCTGAATGTTCAAGCACACCCGCGGAGGCAAAGAACAGTACAAAGTAAATTAAAATCAACCCTTGGCCTCCCAAGGCAGACATTATTAAAGACTTCGCAACAAAACCGCTAAACAAGGGGAATGCAGAAATTGACATTGCGCCGATGATACAGAATATAGTAGTAAACGGCATATACTTATAAAGACCCCCAAGTTCTGAAGCTTTTGTAGTTCCAACTCGGTGTAAAACAGCACCCATGCTCATAAATAACAAGGCTTTGTAAATAATATGAACAAAGGCATGGGCAACAGTCCCATTTAAAGAAAGTTCTGTACCGATACCTATTCCTACAACCATAAAACCTAACTGATTATTTAGACTAAATGAGAGAACTCTTCTTAAATCATTTTCAATAACTGCAAAAAAAACTGGAAAGACTGTCATTATGGCGCCTATCCAAATTAATGTATCTACTCCAGGAAAAGTTCGGGCTAGAGCATAAATTGCTAGTTTAGTCGTAAAGGCTGAAAGGGCAACAGTTCCGGTAGGAGAGGACTCTGGATAAGAGTCTTGAAGCCACCCGTTGAGCAATGGGAAAGCAGCTTTGATACCAAAAGCTAAAAATATGAACACACCAAAAGTATTTGATAGATCTAATTTTGTAAGTAAATAATTGCCAGTTTGTAATGTCATCAAACTAGCGCCAATAAGTAATAATACCCCTGAACAAACTTGAATAATCAGATAACGCATTGCAGAAGATCTTGCAGAAGGAGTATTTCCAGCTAATACTATAAACACTGATGTTAGTGCCGTGGCTTCCCACCAAATAAATAAACTAAAAAAATCTCCCGCATGGACTGCACCAATAGCAGCGCCTGCATAAGCCAGAGTAGCCATGTTTTCCATCAAATTTTTATTATGCCATCCGTAAATAATAACTAGCAACGAAGCCAAATGAAAAATTAAAGCAAACGGTAAAGTCAAATTATCGGCTTGATAAAGTATGAGAGTATTTCCAAGAATTTCCCATTCAACAAAAACACCAAAACCATTTAACAGAGATAGGGCAGAAGCAAGTACAGAAAGCACCATCAGTGG
>JGI26084J50262_1001323_pt1 | contig 13831 bp, 10 predicted proteins | sample SaaInl6LU_22_DNA_FD_50262 | JGI IMG/M metagenome (IMG submission 50262) | reverse complement strand
GATCGGTAAAGACGCATCCAGCCACAAGGCAGACATGATATAATTGGTTCACCGAAGGTCGGTTATTCCTTGGCCGGTTATTCACATGACCTTGTTTGCCAGCGATTTGCCAGCCAATCATGCCCTATAGCAATAACATCATGCTTGCAGGCACTGCTGCAGGGCTTGGCGCAAAATGACTGGCTGCAATCGCCAGATAATTTTCTGGGCTGCGGCATGACCTTTGCGCTTGCGGACAGAATTGACAAAGCAAGGATCAAATCATCTGCCTATGCGGCGCCAATGAAAAGCAAAAGAACCGTTGGATGAGACGTAAAAACGTCCCAATCGCTTAAAAATGTCCCAATTGTCCGGTGTTTGGGACTCAACCAAACTCTTTGTTATCCCGCTTATATAATATTGGTTTTGTAAGGTCAGAGAGCGATCGTTTGGGTTTTTGCTCAATGTCAAAATTATCGTCTGAAAGATAAATTTCATAACTCTCTTTAAGAGCATTCCATTCTTTATCAATTGCCGCAAACCAGGCTGTATTTCTGTTTTTGCCTTTGTTGATCGCCATTTGCCTGAAAACACCTTCGTAGGAAAAGCCCAACCTTTGCGCGGCATATCGGCTCTTCGCGTTTAAAGCATTGCATTTCCATTCATAACGCCTGTACCCGCTTTCAAATACCCATTTCATCATCAGATACATCGCTTCTGTGCCTTCGCGTGTCTTTTGTAGCAATGGAGAATAATTTATATGCCCGACTTCGATTGAGCCATCAGTGGGATTTATTCTTAGAAAGCTTGCGATGCCGACTGCCTTATGATCGGAAAGCCTTATGATAGCAAAAAACGAAGGATCATCGCTCTTCGCTTTTTCTTGCAACCAATTTGCATAATCTTCTATTTTTTCAAACGGGCCATAGGGCAAGTATTTCCAATTCATGCCTTCACGATCGAATGAATTTGATTGAAACAGATCTTCAGCATGTTTCAGCGCATCCAATGGTTCTAGCCGAACGGTTCTTCCGTTCAATTGAATGTTTTTTGGGTGCGGTGGCGGTGTAAAATTTTCAATAATGAAATCTTTTTCCATTCAATGTTCCCACTAACAAACATTGAACTGAACCAGACTGATTTTTCAAATGTCAGTTCAATTCAGCTTATCGCTTAATCACAAAATAATAGAATTAATTTCCTATTCCCACTCAATCGTTCCCGGGGGTTTTGATGTCACATCATAGACCACACGGTTCACACCGCGCACTTCGTTGACAATGCGGGTTGCCGCGCGGCTTAAAAACTCATGGCTAAAAGCATAGCTGTCGGCGGTCATCCCATCGCTGGAGGTCACCGCCCGAAGGGCGCAAGCATATTCATATGAACGCGCATCGCCCATCACGCCAACGGTTTTAACTGGCAACAAAACGGCAAAGGCCTGCCAGATTTCGTCATAAAGACCGGCTTTACGAATTTCATCAAGATAAACCGCATCAGCCGCCCGCAAAATATCCAGCTTTTCAACCGTGATATCACCCGGAATGCGAATGGCAAGCCCAGGCCCCGGAAACGGGTGGCGCCCAACAAGGCTTTCGGGAAGACCGAGTTCGCGGCCCAGTTCGCGCACCTCATCCTTAAATAGCTCGCGAAGCGGCTCGACAAGATCAAGCGCCATATCATCAGGCAACCCGCCAACATTATGATGCGATTTAATCGTTACCGCGCTGCCTCCGGCGGCTGAAATGCTTTCGATCACATCTGGATAAAGCGTGCCTTGGGCCAAAAACCGCACATTCTTGATCTTGCTGGCTTCGCCGTCAAAGACTTCGATAAAGCTGGCGCCAATGATTTTGCGCTTTTCCTCTGGATCGCTGACCCCTTGCAAACGGCCCAAGAATAAATCGGACGCGTCTTTATGAATAAGCGGAATATTGTAATGATCGCCAAACAGGCGAACCACCTCTTCGGCTTCACCCGCACGAAGCAAGCCATGATCGACAAAAACACAGGTCAATTGCGCGCCAATCGCCTCATGGATCAACACCGCCGCAACCGATGAATCAACCCCGCCAGACAGGCCACAAATCACCTGCGCGTCGCCAACCTGCTGCTGGATCGCCGCAATGGCGCGACTGCGATAGGCCGCCATTGACCAGCTGCCAGTACAGCCACAAATGCCAAGGGCAAATCGTGCCAATAAATCGGCGCCATTTTGGGTATGCACGACCTCGGGATGAAACTGCACGCCGTAATAGTGACGCGATTCATCCGCCACCGCGGCAAAAGGCGCTCCTGCCGATGTTGCAACAACAGAAAATCCATCGGGCAATTTGGCAACATGGTCGCCATGGCTCATCCAGACCGTATGCTGGCCACCAACCTGCCAAAACCCTTCAAACAGTGAACAAGGCGCGGCAATCTCAAGCGCTGCCCTTCCAAATTCGCGGCTTGTTCCAGGTTCAACCCGACCACCAAGCTGCGCGCACATGGTTTGCTGTCCATAGCAAATGCCGAGAACCGGAACGCCAAGATCAAAAACAATTTGCGGCGCCCGCGGTGTATCGGCAAGCGCAACCGAATTTGGCCCACCCGATAGAATGATACCATTTGGTGCGGCGGCACTGATCTTTTCAACATCGGTGGTACAGGGCAGAATTTCGGTATAGACACCAGCTTCACGAAGGCGGCGGGCAATCAATTGCGTAACCTGCGAGCCAAAATCAATAATGAGAATTGAATCGGACATATTTTATTCCTTTACCACCAGCCGCATGATGCGGCCCTATTCGATCATTATAATAGATTGCTGTTAACGCAACCTTGCCTGAAGAACGGCAATGAAAAACCCGTCTGTACCATCACGTCCGGGCAAAAGCTGCAACAGCCCGTCATCGGTTGGCGGGCAAGCCCCGCCACCAATCTTGCCAATCGTATCACCCCAGATATCGGCAATATCGGCAAGTTCAATTTCTGGTGCATTGGCCAGAAATTGTTTAATCAGATCAGCGCCTTCACTGGCAAGAACCGAACAGGTTATATAGATAATGCGTCCACCTGGAACGACCATCGCCCGCGCCTTTTCCAGCAAAATTGCCTGTGTATCTCTAATCTTGTCCAGCTTTTCAGGGGTAAGCTGCCATCTGGCATCAACCTGACGGCGCCATGTGCCTGACCCCGAACAAGGTGCATCAACGACAACACGGTCAAATTTACCGCGCCATGTGCGGTTTGACCATTTTTCGGCAACGAGCTTACGCTCGACATTATGAATGGCGGCGCGGCGCAGTCTCTCGCCACTTTTCTCCAGCCGTTCAGCATCCGGATCAAGCGCCAGAATACGGCCCTTATTTTCCATTTTTGCGGCCATAACAAGTGATTTACCACCAGCACCTGCGCAGATATCGGCAACCTGCATCCCCGGCCGCGCATCGCAAAGCAGCGCCGCAAGCTGTGAGCCTTCATCTTGAACATCAAAAAGGCCGGCTTTCCATTCTTGCAGATCTTCAAGCCTTGTGCGCTTTTCCAGCCGGACACCGAGCGGCGATAGGCGCGTTGGATGCCCTTTGATACCACGACCGGCAAGCTGGTCACGAAGGCGGCGTCGATCGGGTTGTTTTAGCGGGTTAATCCGTACATCAGTTGGCGCCTCGGTAATCAATGCCGCCAATTCACGCGCCAACCCGTCACCAAGGCCAGCCTTGGCATCAGCCATCAACCATTCAGGCCATTCAAGCGCAATATGGTCAGGCATTGCAGGATCGGTAAAATCGCGCGTCTCAAGCGTGGTAACCAGCGCCTGTTCGCCGTCATCAAGCGGCGCTGGCGCATGCGCGATTTCGGCAGAAAATAATTGGGGCAGAATGGCTGATTTCTGTTCCATTAACACTAGGGCCGCAAGCGTGATATTGCGCGGATTTGCTGGCGCATCAATCGCCGCCAAATGCCACCCAAGCCGCGCCCGTCCACGTTGAATTTTCCAGAACAGATCGCCAACCGCCGCGCGGTCGCCCGATCCGGCGTAACGACGACGCTGCAATCCGGCGCGAAGCCATTGTCCGGCCTGCCTGCCAAGCAAAGTTCCGGCCTCACTGGCCGCCTGCATATCGGCAAGGATTTCGATCACGGCAGCGATTCTAGCAGCTGGCGTCATGATGAATTTTTCCACATCTGGCCCATTGCAGGCCGCAAACAAGATAACAAAACAAAACAGCCAGCCCGACAAGGCCGGACTGCATTGCGCCTACATGCCAGGTCGGTAATTCGGCGCCTCACGCGTGATCGTGACATCATGCACATGCGATTCCGCCAATCCGGCACCGGTAATACGCAAGAATTTGGCATTGGCCTGTAATTTGGCAATTGATTCATTACCGGTATAGCCCATTGCCGCCCGCAAACCGCCAAGCAATTGATGCAAAACATTTTCAACTGGCCCCTTATACGGAACCTGGCCTTCGATACCTTCGGGAACAAGTTTTAGCGGCTGCGAAATTTCAGCCTGAAAATAGCGGTCAGCCGACCCGCGTGCCATTGCACCGGTTGATCCCATGCCGCGATAGGCCTTATAGGAACGTCCCTGATAAAGATACACCTCACCCGGCGTTTCATCAGTTCCGGCAAGCAATGATCCGATCATCGCTACGTCACCACCGGCGGCAATCGCCTTGGCAAGGTCACCCGAATATTTGATGCCGCCGTCGGCAATCACTGGAATATTTTGTTTGTGACATACATCAGCCGCGTCCATGATCGCGGTCAATTGCGGCACACCAACACCAGCAACCATGCGCGTGGTGCAGATTGATCCAGGCCCAATCCCCACTTTGACGGCATCAGCGCCAGAATCGATCAATGCCTTGGCGCCATCAGCCGTGGCAACATTGCCGCCAATGATCTGCACATGATTGGCAAGCTTCCGCACCGCGGTGACTGATTCTAAAACACCTTCGGAATGACCATGCGCCGTGTCAACGACAATCACATCAGCGCCAGCCGCGATCAAAGCTTCGGCGCGGCGAATGCCGTCCGGCCCTGCTCCCGTTGCCGCCGCTACCAAAAGCCGCCCGCGATCATCTTTTGATGCCAGCGGGTGATTCTGGGCCTTTTCCATATCCTTGACTGTAATCAACCCGATACAGGCACCAGTATCATCGACAACAACCAGCTTTTCAATGCGATGTTCATGCAGCAAACGCCGCGCTTCATCAGGGGCTGTACCATCGCGAACCGTTACAACATTGCGGGTCATCAGATCGGCAACACTTTGGCCCGGATCAGTGGCAAAACGCACATCGCGATTGGTTAGAATACCGACAAGCCGCTGATTACCTTCAACCACCGGAATGCCGCTAATGCGGTTCTGTTCCATCATTTCCAGCGCTTCGCGAAGCGGCTGATTCGGCGCGATGGTTAGCGGATTAACAACCATACCGGCTTCAAATTTTTTCACCATGGCAATTTCAAGCGCCTGTTCTTCGATGGTGAAATTCTTATGGACAACGCCAATACCGCCAGCCTGCGCCATCGCAATGGCCAAACCATGCTCAGTAACCGTATCCATTGCCGCCGACATAAGCGGAACACGAAGATTGATTTTCTGGGTTAGGCGCGTGCTGATATCAGTATTGGCTGGCAATACGGCCGAGCGCGCTGGCTCTAAAAGCACATCGTCAAAGGTAAAAGCGTCGCGAATTTTCATAGGGTGCCTTCCGTTCATCCGGTGGCACGGGACTATACGCAAAGCGACCGCATATTGATAGTGCAAAACCGCACATCTTTACATGATTAATGCACCGTCAGCATCACGTCTTCCTGCTGCGATATCGGCCGCAATATCTTCGGCGCGTCCATTGCCGTGAAAGCCGGTGGCAAGAACATAGCTTTCGACCGATTCAGCGCGGCTGGCGGCTGGCTTGACATGCCGAACCGTCTTGAAATTACGCTGCATCACATCAAGCAAGGTTTTTTCGGCGCCACCACGAAAACATTTCGCCAGAAAAAACCCGTCTTTATTCAAAACATCAATGGCAAAATCCAATGCCGCCTCAAGCAAGGCCGTTGTTCGCAAATGATCAGTCGCACGATGACCGGTTGTATCTGCCGCCATATCACTCAAAACGCCATCTGCCGCCCCGCCAGTGGCAAGCCGCACCGTTTCCAGCATTTCGGGATCGGTCATATCGCCGGTGAAAATATCGGCACCAACAACGCCTTCGGTATCCAGCAGGTCAATCCCGACAAGCCGCGCTTTGCCATGGCCAAGCTTGGTGCGGATTGATGACACCTGCAACCAGCCGCCAGGCGCACAACCCAGATCAACAATGGCCATGCCCGGCTGCAACAGATGATAGCGATCATCCATCTGCTCCAGCTTTAACGCTGCACGCGATCGAAAACCACGCGATTTGGCCTCGGCCACAAAAGGATCATTGAGCTGACGCGTCAACCAGCGCTGCGACGAAACTTTGCGTCCGCGCATCTTTTTTGGTTGGCGCGTCAACCCTGTCGCATTGCGATAGCTGCGCCCCGATGGGCCTTTTTTGCCCGCTTTACCGTTACCTGATTGATCTGCCATGTCTGCTTATCGCCAAACTTGCCGNATTTTACAACCGCCAATTCACAAGCCTCAGTTTCTGTCCCTTTCGACATTGGTCAAACCCCCGCCAATCTGGCACTGCAAAAGGGCCAGTTTTGCCGCGATAATTTGGGCTAGCAGTGCTGACCATTTCGGATAGACTACCCCTTATGACAAACCCGATCTATTTTGACCAAATCTGCCCGAATTTGCCAATCGCTGATCCAGCCAATCAGGCTGTTCGCGATGATTTTGCGGCGATATTCACACAGAAATGGCCGGAAAACACACTTTCCCAAAGCGGCTATGAGCCAGATGATCTGGCGGCAATGCTGGTGACAAGCCAATATCTTCAAAGGCTTGCTTTGCGCCATGGCGACGATGTCGGCCCTTGCCTGAACGGCCAAGCAGCAAGCCGGATTGATATTGCAAGAACCCATTTTATCACGTCAATGCAATCGGCTGGTGACGAGAAAGCCGCTTTACAGGCAATCCGTATCTGGCGTGAAAGAACCGCGCTTGCGGTGGCCCTATCCGATCTTGCCGGACGCAAAGACATGCCACAACAAATGCAATGGCTAAGCGAGGCAGCGCAAACCGTCTTGTCGCAAACGATCCAATATCTGTTCCGCCAAGCTGCACAACGCGGCAAGATAAAGGGTTTTGATTCGGATTTATCAGGATGCGGCTGGACCGTTCTTGCGCTTGGCAAATTAGGTGCTGGTGAACTCAATTTTTCATCCGATATTGATTTAATCATGCTTCATGACACGCAAAACGCGCCGTTTGACAATCGAGATGCTGTTCAGCCTTTTTTTGTCGCCATGACGCGGGATCTGATCCGTCTTCTTGGCAGCGCCACAAGTGACGGCATTGGCTGGCGTGTGGATTTGCGTCTTCGGCCCGACCCGGGCGCAACCGCGGTTAGCATCGATCTGACCGCAGCGATCAGCTATTATGAATCAATTGCCCGCACATGGGAACGCGCCGCCTTTATTCGCGCGCAGCCGGTGGCAGGCGATCTTGCGCTTGGCGCCAGCTTTCTTGAGCAAATACAGCCCTTTATATGGCGAAAAACGCTTGATTACACGGTGATGGAAGACATGAAGACCATGCTTCGCCGTCCACCGCAGGGTAATGGCTGGCGCGGCTATAACCTAAAGACCGGCAAAAATGGCATTCGGCAAATCGAGTTTTTCACGCATGTGCTGCAACTTGTTGCTGGCGGACGGGATGAAAAGCTGCGGCATCGCAACAGCCTTGCCGCGCTTGATGCGCTTGCCGCCGCCAAATGGATTACAAATGAACAAGCGGCCGCGCTTGGCACCGCCTATCACCAGCTGCGCCGCATCGAACACAGACTGCAAATGATTGCCGATAACCAGACCCATAGCCTGCCGCGTGGCGACGAAGATTTGGAAAAATTCGCCCATTTCATGGGGCATCCAACCACCATTGATTTCTGCAATCGATTAGACAGTTTGCTTGATCAGGTTGGCGCGAACGCAAAGCATGATTTGCTAAACCCCGCCGATAGCGGCATGACCACGACAGATGGCATGACCACAACAGATGGCATGACCGACATTCTGCTTGATGATTATGATGCGCTTGTTGGGTGGCTTGGTAATCACGGTTTTGAACGACCTAAAATCATTGCTGATACGCTGTCTGGCTGGATGGCGGGGCGCATTTCGGCAACGCGCAGTGAACGCGCGCGCGCGCTGCTAAACCGGTTAATGCCCGATATCTTAATGTCCTTTACCGCCGCTGATGCCCCTGATGATAAATTTGCCGCACTTGCTCAATTTATCGAAGGACTGCCAGCAAGCGTTCAGATTTTCTCGCTTCTTGATTATAACCGGCATCTAACCCGCCTTTTATGCGATATTCTGTTGCTATCGCCGCAACTTGGCAATCATTTACGCCAATATCCAATGCTGTTTGATCTATTGCTCTATCAAAGCTTCTTCAAACCATTACCCGATGCAACCACGATGACCGCGCAATTGCAGCAAATTTGTGATGGACGCAATGTTGAGGACGCGCTTGACCAGATCAAGATAAAGGCACGCGAATGGAAATTTCAGGTCGAAATCCAAGCCCTGAGCCAGACCATTGACAGCACAACCCTTGCAACCGGCCTTAGCGCGATTGCAACAGCTACGGTCAGTCTGATCCTTGATCTGGCACGCGCCGATATGACCCGCCGCCATGGCCAAATTGATGGCAGCGTGACGATCCTTGCGCTTGGCAGGCTTGGCACTGGGCAAATGACCGTCAGTTCTGATCTTGATCTTTTATTCATTTATGACGCGCCTGATACGGCGCTATCTGCCGGCAAGCGTCAAATAAATGCGCCGACCTATTTTGCCAGGCTTGCCCAAACGATGGTCAGCTGGCTTAGCACCGCAACCGCCGAAGGGGTGCTTTATCCGGTTGATTTGCGCTTGCGCCCCGAAGGTGAAGCTGGCGCCATCGCCACATCGCTTAATCGGCTGGAAACCTATTTTGCGGGTGATGCATGGATATGGGAAAAACTCGCCCTTGCCAAAGCGCGGCCGATTGCCGGTGACGCCGATTTAACCGAAAAATTGCATGTGGCGATTCACGCCATCGTTAATCAGCCACATGATCATAGCCTAATCGGGCCAGCCATTGATAAAATGCTGGTGCGGATCCGCAAAGTCCGCAAAGCCAAATCAAAATGGCATTTACGCGCCCGCGATGGTGGCCTTGTCGAGCTTGATCTGCTGATCCAAGGCATGCGGCTTCAGCATGGCGATCTGTTTGAACAAACCGGACAGCCAATATCAGCCATTCTGGCACAATTGAAAACCAGCGGTAAAATCAACGCTAATCACGCTGACGATCTGCAAGATGCTGATAGGCTGTTCAGCGAAATCCATCAATGTCTGCGCTTGACCTTTGGCAATGCCGCCACGGTACCTGATCAGCTGCCACCACCATTGCAACAATTCATGCTTGCCCGAATGGATCTTGCAGACGAACAGCAACTCACCTTGTTATTGGAAACGACATTAGAAACTGTCTTTGCCATTTTAAACCATTATCTGGCAAATGATCCGGCCATTTCAGCATGAAGCAACAACAATGTTGTTAAAACGACTGCCAAGCAACGCTTTTGGAACAGACTTTACATGCTTGTAAGATTTATCAAACCCCATGCAGTTAGCGCGTTATGTGACGCCGTACCCTGTGACTGCTGGCAGGGTTTGCCATATGTTCAACCACAGCGAAGCAACGTCATATTACGTTTGAAAGGCGTGCCTCATGCTACGGGCCATCATATCAACATGGACTTTGTTTTTTGGTCTTTTGCTCATTTCTGCGGGCAATGGCTTGCAGGTGGTTCTGCTTGGCACCCGCGCGCCCGAAGCCGGGTTTAGCAATATTGCGACCGGTATTGTTATGTCGGGATATTTTGCCGGTATTTTTGCCGGTTCGATCATTGTTCCTCATATTTTAGCCCGCGTTGGCCATGTTCGGGTTTTTGGCGCCATGTCTGCCATCGCTTCGGCAGCGGTCTTGCTGCATGTGGTGTTTCTTGACCCATTCGTTTGGACCGGTATGCGCTTTGCCAGCGGCTTTAGCTTTGCTGGCATGTATATTGTCTGCGAAAGCTGGTTAAATGAAAAAGCCACGAATGAAACTCGCGGCCAGCTTTTATCACTTTATATGATCACCAATATGGCGGGTATGGCGGCTGGACAATTGATGATTTCACTTGGCGAAACAGGTGGCGCCGGATTGTTTTTATTGGCATCGGTTATGGTGTCGATTGCGGTTGTCCCCATTTTGATTACAGCCAGCGCAGCGCCAAGCTTTGAAGCCCCCGAACGCATTAGTTTCCGCCGCTTGGTTCAGGTTTCACCCTTGGCCGTTGTCGGCATGGTATTTGTCGGGATCGTGATCTCGATGGTGTTTGGCATGGGCGCTGTCTATGGGCGCAATATCGGACTGGACAACACCCAGGTCGGCTATTTCATGACCTCAATTACCCTTGGCACCTTGGCGCTTCAATATCCGGTTGGTCGCCTTTCCGATAAATTTGACCGACGGGTTGTTATTTTTGGCGCGACGGTCATTGGCGGCATTGCGATTGGCATCGCCAGCCTTTTTGGTGCTGACCAATTTATCCTGCTTTTGATCATGATGTTGATTTTTGGCGGGCTGGTCTTTTCGCTTTATTCGCTTTTCATCGCCCATGCGAATGACTATTTGGCGCCAAGCCAGATGGTGGCCATGTCGTCAGGCCTGTTGATGGTAAATGGCGCCGGTGCGGTGATCGGATCACCACTTGCCGCATCCGTGATCGAAGTTGTTGGCACCCGCGGATTCATGCCAACGATTGCCGGATTTTTGTTCTTATTGGCGGGATTTGTCCTGTACCGAATGAAAATGCGCAGCGCGGTTCCGGCCGAAGCGCAAGGCGTGTTTGTTGCCATTCCTGACGCATCGTCCGGCGTTGCGGTGAATTTGAGCCCTGAGGTGGAATGGGTGATGGATCAGGATGAAGAGGATGAAGAAAATGATCCGTTCAAAAACAACCCTTATGTCAATTAGGTTTGATGGTTTCCAAAAGACCTGACAAATCCAGCATATCTGGCACGAGGGCAGCAATTAATGGCCTTTCACGTCAGTCGCGCCCTTCACTTATCACCGGTGCCTTTTTGCTGCCCTTGCAAAATAGCTGCGCCCCATGATTTCAGGCCATCCATTTAGCGGGTTGGTCTTTGCCAGCCTTGGTCAGCCTTGGTCAGCCTTGGCCGCCAAACCGACAAATGACAGTTCTTCTTTGTTTAAAAGGTCAATAATATTAAGATTGCTAATGAAATTTTTTCTAAAACTCCTTCATTGCAGTATTTTTCTGTTCATCATTGGGTTTGGCAGCATCCACGCTCCTAAAGCCACGGCAAATGATGGGCAATTTCCCGATAATTTTGCCATTTCAGGAAACGTAACAATCACCCGCGTTAGCGATGGTGACTCGCTTAGAAGTGGCAAATTGCGAATCCGGCTTTTTGGCATTGATGCGCCTGAGACGAAACAACAATGCACCGATGCAGATGGGGCTAAATGGGCCTGCGGCGCAGCAGCACAAAAGGCGCTTGAGGCATTGGTGGCAAGCGCACCTCATTTGCAATGTGATTTGATTGATGTTGATCGCTATGGCCGCGTTGTGATGCGGTGTTTTGCCGGAAAAACCGATCTTGGCGCGGCGCTTGTCCGCGCCGGGCTGGCGCTGGCCTATCGGCAATATTCGGCCAGCTATAGCGCCGATGAAGATAGTGCCAAAACCGCCAAATTGGGCATGTGGGCAGGCGCATTTACTGCGCCATGGGCGTGGCGCCGATCGCAATAGCTGCTAATGCGTAACGGCCCGAAAAGCGTAAATAAAATGGGAAATCAACCAAGCCGCATGGCTGGTGAGGATTGGGGCTGGTGAGAATTGGGNNTNGTNAAAAATCCCAAGCTCGCGCAGTTCTGCGGCCAATTCGGCAGGCATATCACTGGCATCACCTGCACCGATATCAGGCGGCGCATCCTTCACTTCAAGATATCGCCAGCCCTGAAAAATACGCATTTTTGTTGGGGCGACTTGAATGATTTCAGGTGACAGCACAATGCCGCAGGCCGGTGTACCATCGGCGCGTTGCGCCTCGGCAAGGTCAATAATGGCCTGACGCGCGGTTACCACCCCCTTGATGATCCAATAGATCGACCCCCCATCAAGCAGCTCTTCGGCGCGGCGCGGCCGGTTGCGCGTGACATGAACCAATCTGCCACCTTGCGCCAGGCGAAGCGCCTGCCAATCACGAAGATTATCGAGCGATTGTGAGCCAACTGATAATTTTTTCAAATGAACCGTCATGAAAACACCAAAATTCGAATCCCGTCATATCGGTATGATTTACCTGTTGACGACAGAACCGTAATTACCTCCTCGATCTTTTTGACCCCGCCTACATCAAATAGAGTGCGGCAAGCCCAAGGAACACAAAAAACCCGACAACATCCGTTATCGTTGTCACAAAAACGCTTGATGCCACCGCCGGATCGATCCCAGCGCGAAGCAGGCCGATCGGCACCAAGGTTCCGCTAAGCCCCGCAATCAGCAAATTGGCAAGCATAGCAACCGCCATCACTGCGGCAATTTCCGGATCACCAAACCAGACAAAAGACACAACGGCGGCTAAAACCGCAAAAAGCAGTCCATTCAGCAATGCCACGAACCCTTCGCGAATAACAAAATTGCGCGTCGAGACTGCATCTAATTGACGCAAGGCAATCGCCCGCACCGCAACGGTCACCGTCTGGGTACCCGCATTGCCGCCCATTGACGCAACAATTGGCATCAGCACCGCCAAGGCAACCAATTGTTCGATGGTCGCATCAAACACCCCGATCACGACCGACGCCAAAATCGCCGTTAGCAAATTGACCAAAAGCCAAGTTGTCCGCCCCTGCAAGGTTTCACGGATACTCGATCGCAAACTGGCCTCGCCAACACCGGCAAGCGCCATCAAATCTTCTTCAGCTTCTTCATCGATAACATCAATCACATCATCAATGGTGATCATGCCGACAAGCCGATCGCCAAGATCGACAACACCGGCACTCACCATGCCATAGCGCCGAAACAGAATCGCCACTTCTTCTTGATCCATATCAACCGGAATCGACCGGAAGTCAGATTCCATAATTTCGGAAATACGACGCGGGCGCTGCGCACATAAAAGTTTACTAAGCGGCACCTCGCCAAGAGGTTTGCGTGCCGGATCAACAACAAAGATCAGATAGAAATCATCGGTTGCCGATTTGCCACCCCGCAGATAGTCAATTGTCTGGCCAACCGTCCAAAAAGACGGCACCGTGACAATTTCACGCTGCATAAGACGACCCGCCGAATCTTCAGGAAAAGACAGGCCTTCTTCGACAAGAACCCGGTCTTCGGCCGAAAGCGCCGCCAAAACATCAGCAAGCGCATCTTCTTCAAGCTCTTCGATAATATCAATGGCATCATCAGTTGACAGATCATGCAGCTGGCGCGCCAAGGCCTTTGCGCCCATCACTTCGACAATGGCTTCACGCGTGTTTTCATCGAGATAAGTCAGCGTTTCCGCATCAAGATGATCGCCAAGAAACCTTACGAGTGACGCCGCTGTCCGCGCTGGCATGCGTTCCAAAAGATCGGCTTGATCAGCCGGGTGAAGCGGCGCAACAAGCGTGCGAAGACGGCGAACAGCGCCC
>JGI26084J50262_1001309_pt1 | contig 13914 bp, 8 predicted proteins | sample SaaInl6LU_22_DNA_FD_50262 | JGI IMG/M metagenome (IMG submission 50262) | reverse complement strand
CTCGCAATTGAAGCCCCGACCAAAAGAAAGCACTGGCGACACTAAGCGACAGAGCTCATCCCGCTCCCCTTCTCCCCAATTCGGATTCATCAAAACCACGGGCACACGCAACGCAAGCGCTGCAAAAAAAGCCGCGGCAAACGCCACCGGATCTGTCTCACCAATCAATACTCCATGGGTTCGAGCTGACTCACCCTGCGCTTCGATAGACAAAATACATTGCCGAACCTGCCCATAAAAACAGTCCCCCGTCACGCCAACGATCCAGTCGCGGTGCAATTCGTTTAAGTCAAATGGGCTAATTGTTTCCATACCGTTTCGGGTGCAAGATCCAGATCGTCGTCAAATACATCGCAAGTATCAAAGCCAATCGCGCGTTGGATATCTGGCAAGCGCTCGGCCAAAGCCATCGCATTGGCAAAGCCCACCCCAGTTTCAAACACCGATGAAAGCACCACCCGCTCGGCAACGGACTGCAATCGATGCGCAAGCGCACCCATATCGCCCATCAACGCAGGCTTGATCACCAAGGGGCCCTTCCATTCTCGGAGCAACGAATCTCCCGCGCCTCCATTCAAGGACTCATCTAAGGCGATCGCGACCCCACTTGTGCGCATAACTTCTGCCATACGTGTCTCCTGCCCGACGGGCAGCGGTTGTTCGAGATACTCGACTTTGGGCAAATGTGGCAGGATCGCATCGATCCACTTCATCAACTCTTCTACGTCAATGCCACCATTCGCATCCAAACGCAACGAGCCCCCATCCGGCAATTGATCGATCAATTCTGTAAATAATGCCAACTCAGTCGCCAACGGCTCCACCCCAATCTTCCATTTGAAGCTAGTAAATCCCTTGGCGGCTTTCTGTGACAATACCTCTAGCGCATCTGCCCCAGCTGGTAATAGTGCCGCCACCGGAGGGACGCGCTTCCGCGTGTCCATGGCTAACGCCGCGCTCAACCCAAAGGCACAACATGGCAACTCGCGCGGAATAGCTACATTTGGATTTCGACTCCATTCAGTCAGAAAAGCCCCTGCCTCCTCGACGGTTTCCGTGCCAAAANCTGGAATGGGTGCCACTTCTCCATAGCCAACTCGCCCCGAATCCTCCATTCGCACAATAAAGCCCTTTCGCTCAGTCCATAGTCCATGAGCCGTCCGTAAAGGGCTACGAAAGGCTCTTCGATAGGGCAAAATAGCTATTTGAGNTNTCATTTCACCCACAACTGTCTTTTCAACTTGAGAAAAGACAATCTTTTGCTGGTCTTAGCACATGAAAGCACCCGCTGAATATAGAATCGAAGACTACTACCAAACCGCTGACACATTTTTTGCCAGCAATCTACCGGTCGGTCTAACTTACGACGACGTCTCTCTCGCGACACTCTACTCTGACGTGCTGCCTCGTCAGACAAATCTTACGACCAAGCTGTCGCCATCACTTGAGCTGCAAATACCAATCATTTCCTCGGATATGGACACCGTGACCGAGTCGAAAATGGCGATTCAAATGGCACTCAACGGCGGTCTGGGGCTGATCCACTACAACATGAGCGACGAAAAGCAGCTCAAAGAGGTCGCCCGTGTGAAGAATCATATTCACGGCTACATCCAAGAGCCCATTAAAGTCGGTCCCGACCAACGCATTCGCGAAGTGCTCGAATACATTCGTGAACGTGGCTTTGGCTTTAGCACCTTTCCCGTCGTCGACGAGCAAAACCGCCTCCTAGGCCTGCTTCCAGGGCGCGTCGTCAAAGAGCGCTACGCAGATCGCTTGGTATTCGAAGCCATGACACCGCGTGAGAATGTGTATACACTTCCCGAAAGTAAAATCAGCCAGAACCCCATTCAAACTGCTGACGAGTTTTTCACCAAATACATGGGCATCCACAAGTTACTCGTAGTAGATGAGTATGACCGCCTATGTGGATTGTTTACCCTCAGTGATATCGAGCGTATCAGTGAAGAATCCCAGCAAACCGTGAAACCCGCGCGCGATGATAATTTTCGCCTAATGTGCGGCGCCGCCATCTCGGCACACCGCACTCCAGACGGTCAACTCGACCGCGATCGAATTCTCGGACACGTTGGTAACCTCGTCGATGAAGGCGTCGACGCGATTGCCGTATCGACCGCACACGGCTTCTCCAAAGGTGTCGGAGATTCGATCCGCATGCTTCGNGAAGAATTTCCCGACTTAACCCTGATCGCGGGTAATGTCACAAGCGCCGAAGGTGTCGAGTTTCTTGCCGATGCCGGTGCCAACACCATTAAAATTGGCCAAGGCCCAGGCTCCATATGCACCACCCGCATCGTCGCAGGTGTAGGCATCCCACAAATGACTGCACTCTACTGCGCATCTATCGCTGCTCGACAACGAGGCGTGAGTATACTTGCCGACGGCGGTATCACCAAATCTGGCGATATGGTCAAAGCGCTCACGATCGCCGATGGTGTCATGTGCGGCAGCCTACTCGCTGGATGNAATGAAGCCCCAGGGCAACTCATGGAGATCAACGGAAAACTCTATAAGCAATATCGTGGCATGGGCAGTAGCGCAGCCATGAAAGACGGCTCCGCAGCTCGCTACGGACATGACCGCAAGGATGTTGCCACCAAGGCTGCCGCCGAAGGCATCGAAGCACTTAAAGAATCTGTCGGACCACTCTCGGGCGTTCTCCGCGAGCTCGTCGGCGGCATCCAATCTGGAATGGGCTACTTAGGCGCTCCCGATCTTGCCACGCTTCGACACAATGCACGCTACATTCGCGTCAGCCCAGCAGGTCAAAAGGAGTCCGCTCCTCACGACGTGATTACCGTCAAGACCTCCGACACATCCAGCGATACCGCCAAATAATCATTCAAAACACTTCAGATGTTAATCCCTTTTCAAAGTCAACTGATCGCCGACACTGGCATCTCTACGGGAGATGAAGGTAAAGGTCGCGTCATTCTCGAAATCGTCAACGAACTGCGCGACATCACCGGTCGTGAAGACGCCGTGGCAGCAGTCATGAAAGTCAACGGCGGCTCCAACTCGGGGCACACAGTTGCGGGCCTCAAGCTCAACCTACTACCAGGCGGCGTCGCGGACCCAAAGGTGCCCTACCTGCCAATCGGCTGTGGCGTAGTCGCCGACCCTCGCAAGTTCCTATGGGAAAGCGCATACGCTGAATTGCATGGGCACGTGGCATTGAAGCGCCTCGCGATTGACGAGCGTTGCCTGGTTTCTGATCTCTGCCACCGACTACTCGACCTTGCCTGGGAAGACTATCGTGTGCATATCCAGAAAAGTGCCCCGCGTGGATCCACTGGGCGCGGCATCACTCCCGCCTATCTCGATGAGGTCGGTCAATTCCAGATCTACTATGCCGACTTCCGTGGCAGCAAGGACGCGTTCGCCCACAAAATGCAGGGCCGTATCGACCGCGCAATGCGGATTATTGAGCACGTTTGCCAAGTCGCACCAGAACGCTGGCCTACCTTCTTCGACACCTTGTCTGGCGCTGAAACACGAGCCAACACAGAAGTAATCGAAGCAGGTAAATTTGCCGCAGAGGAGTTCGACTTCAGTCAATTTGCGGGTGATGCGCCCTTCACATTGGATACAGGAAAACTAATCGAAGCTTATTGGACTGCGGGTCAAATCCTTGCGCCTCAAGTAGTCGATGTCCGTGAACTNATTCTTCGCGAACAAGACAAAGGCAACTACATCATTGGCGAATTCGGACAAGCCTACTGGCTCGATAAACGCCACGGATTTCCGCCCAACGTCACAGCGTCACATACTTTCACGCCGGAGTTTTTCCAATCCGCTGGCATACCAGCCCAACCGATACACAACGTCGGTTGCTGTAAGGCATACGACACAAAAGTAGGCACCCACGTGTTTATTTCAGAAATCGATCTAGAGCACCCGTTGAGCCAGCAACTTCGTAAAATTGAATTTGGTGCCACGACAGGGCGCCAGCGAATGGTGGGTTGGTATGACGCCGTCGAAAAAGGAGACGCCTTACGCTACGGCGGCTATCAAGATCTCGTGCTCAACAAACTCGACGCACTCTCTCACTCCGGCGATTGGCAAGGTGAGCTACAAATCTGTATCGCTTACCAAGACGCCGAAGGCAATGTCGTCTACCACGTGCCTCGCGATGACAACTACCGCCGCACACTCCAACCCGTTTACAAGTCGGTGCCTGGCTGGAGCGAAGATATTTCAGGCGTGCGTAGCTTCGCAGAACTACCACAAGCCGCCAAAGTTTATGTCGCATGGTTGATGAAGGCCTTGATTGATGTAGCGAATCACGGAGATACAAACAAAAACAACATTCCGAACCTTCGTTACATCGGCGTCGGCCCTCAGCCAAATCAAATCATCAAAGACGTGCCAGCAGTCGAAGAGCTCCTCCACCTCACAAAATAATAGTATGAGTCCGAAAATTGTAGCCGCCTGCGAAGCCTACTCACGCGGTGAGGGGGAAAAAGCATTTCCGCTCATCGCCGACGAAGTGCAATGGCACATCATTGGCGACCACACAATTATTGGTATCGAAGGGCTCAAAGAGATCTGCGCGGAAGCTACCGCACAAGGCGCTCCGAATTTCGAAAATACCCGAACGATTCAAGGGAAACACCATGTTATTGTGGAAGGCTGTGATCTAGATAATGACGTGCACTATTGCGACATTTACACGACAGAAAATGGTCTCATCACTGAGATCACCTCATACAGTCTCGCTGCACTCGAGCAGTAAGACACGCCCCAACAAGAATCACTCCCCTTGATAGCTCAGCACAATGCGTCGGCTATGCGAACGTGCACGATGTTCCCACAAAAAGACTCCCTGCCAAGTGCCTAGGCATAATTGCCCATTCACAAAAGGAATTACTTCAACGGTTCGTGTAAGCGCCATTTTGATGTGGCTGGGCATATCGTCCGCCCCCTCATACGTATGGGTGAAATCTGGATCATTCTCTGGCACTAAGCGATCGATGAATCGCTCCAAGTCACGGCGTGCAGAGGGATCCGNATTTTCCATAATCACAAGACTGCAACTTGTATGACAACAAAACACCGTGACACAGCCCTCACTCAGGCCTGATGCGCATAAACCTTCATGAATTGAATCGGTAAATTCTACGGTCGATTTGCCCGGAGCACTGATTTCAATTTGTTTCGTATACACAGACATTAACGATGCTTACGTAGAGTGGATATCACAATATACATCCCCAGTATTCCAGAGACCAAAAAACCGAGAATACCAATGGCAGGATACCCCCATAAAAGTGGTTTTACGCCAGTAGTAATAATCAAAGAAGACCCAATAAGCAAAGATCCGATAATAATACCCACCGTCAATCGGTTCATTGAGGCATTAAATGTTTCCTCCAAATTTTCGGTTCCTGTGTGGTGAAAATTGATCTGTAAATCTTCCTCTTCAATCCGCTGCAGAATACGTTGTAAATTTTCAGGGATCTGTTGCATCCGACGCAACATCGAGAGCATCGGGTAAAATGTATGCTGCGCGATACTAGTCATACTCCAGCGCTCTTTGTTCAATTGCTCTAGATAAGGTCGAGCCACCGCTTGGATATCAAACTCCGGATCCATCGTGCGCGCAGTTTCTTCGACACACAAAATCGCCTTTGAAAGCAAGGCATAGTCAGGCGGAAGCTCTACACCATTACTACCAAAAATATACAACATCTCTAAGCCCACCGTTCCGATCTTCGTTCCAGACGGACCAAACTCTCGGTATTTATTTAATAGTAAGGTCACCTCTTTCTCAATCGGGCGACGGTCAAAGCGACGATTATTCATCGACATCCGATCCGCCACACGAATCACCTTAGACGCATCGCGGGCAGTGATCGCAGCAAATAAATCCGCAAGATGGTGCCGCATTTCTAAAGTAATTTGTCCAGCCTGCCCCCAATCGATAAAGCAAATACGTTGATCAGGCGTCACCAACATATTTCCAGAATGTGGGTCTGAGTGAAAAAATCCAGTGCCAACAATTTGGTGAAAAACGGAATCGCCTCCCATACGCGCCAACTCAGCCGCTTCTTCACTATTCACAGTAATCTTATCTGGCGAACAACCGTCAACCCATTCAGTCACAAGTAAACGCNGTGTCGTCAGCGCACGATTCACGCGCGGCGCAAAGACTTTTGGCTTGTCGTTGAGCGCACGGAAAATCTCCGCGTTGTCTGCCTCGTTCTTATAATTCAGCTCTTCGTGTAAACGCTTCTCTGCTTCACGCAACAAGGTCGGTAAATTATATGGGCGCAAATCCTCAATACGTGAGTGTAATTGCTTGGCAAACCAGCCGATAATTTCGAGATCCGCCGAGATTGTTTTATGAATGTCTGCACGCTGCACCTTCACACTCACCCACTCGCCTGTGGCTATCAGCTTCGCTTTATAGACCTGACCGAGGGAACCTGCAGCTACTGGCTCCGTATCAAACTCAGCAAATACATCTTCAATTTCACACTCTAGCTCTCGAACCAACTGCGGCTTAATCACCTCAAAAGGCTGTGTCTTCACTTGGCTACGAAGTTTCTTCAACTCCATCACCAAAGGCTCCGGCAGTTTATCTGGGCGCGTGCTAAGAATCTGACCGAACTTCACAAAAATAGGCCCCAGCTCCTCGCAAGCATTCCGCACACGCTCGTAAGCGGTTAGGTGCGTCACTTTCTTACGCACCAAATTTCGCAGNAGAAACTGTGGCGTATCAAGCTGAAGTAATAAGTCTTCAAACCCCCAACGCACTAAAATCGCGACGATCTCAGGGGCTCGCACGGCATTGGAAAGATAGTTAAAGGGCTTCATTCTTGTTTACGGCTAAGCCACTGTTTAGTGCTTGGAGATATCGTAGTCAAAGTGCGTCGTAAAGGGCTATCTATACGATTCTGCCAGCATGCGGTAATGGCGAAGCTTTGTGCCCACCATTTTCCAGCTCCCCAAAGCGACTAGTCGTTATTTGGAAACTCTTTATGCAAGCGTCCTTCCAGCTCCGTCACACGTGCCGCAAGCGCATCATATTGGTCCTTTGTCACAACATTAGCGCGGTGCAACATATCATTGAAAAGCTTACTTGCTTCGACTTTCGCCTTCTCTGTTTCGTTTTTGCCTTCTTCAACAATTTTGTCGGAGATCGCAGACGCTTCCTCTTTAGTAAGCTTGCCCTTTTCCACAAGATCATCGAGTGACTCCAGCACTTTATCTTTCGTCACGACAGCCAGACCCACGCCAGCCAACATAGTTTTTTTAACGAGCTCTATCATAGTATAAATAGACTACGCCGTCTTTGCGTGAAATACAAGAGTGCAGAATCGTTCTTACTGAAAAGCATACGTCGCAAAAAAATGCCACAGCATTCAATGTGCTGTGGCATGGTTAAAGATCTATTTCCCCTGGATTTAGGGTGCCGGCTTATTCACTTCTAGGAAGAAGAAACACTGCCCCGCATCTTGAACAGAACGACTTGAACGATAAATTACTTCATCATACTCACCATGCGAAATCACTTGATGGACCGAAAGCACACTTGGATCGCTAAATGAGAGGTCTCCACTTTCCTTCACGGTATATTGATAACCTGCAGCTGCGGCCTCCGCACTGCGGAAGTATTTCACATACATGTAATCTCCATCGACATATGGTTTCAATATACCTGAATCAGCAACGAGTGGGCTCGTGTTCAAGGCATATTCCGCCCAATTGGGCAACTTGTCGTTGTCAGAATTCGACTCTCCGCTAATCGCAGATAAGCGACCAAAGTATTTATTCTCCCAAGCGTCGCCGACATTATCCCGGTCGGTATCTGTTGCTGCAGTGCCTGGAACAGTCGCGAATGTATATGTCCACTCAAGGTCATACTCATTTCCTGCGTCAGCAAAAAAGACCCATATATAGAATCGGCTATCCACGTCAGGGTTCACGCCGAGTCGCACGAACTCATTGTTCGTTATTGAAATACTAAATACTTCCAACTCTAACTGGTCGTTGAACACTGCAATGTCAATGTCGCCGTCAATGTCTAAGAAGCTAGCAAATACCTGTAGGCCGGTCGCACCTGCAGGCACTTCCAGACTGTAATAATCACTATCCGCTTGAACACCTAAACCAGATATATCTGAAAGCAGACCTGCGGTCACCGGTGTAAGCGCAAACGCTTCCTCAAAACTATTGTTAGGCTCATACTCGTCATCATCAAGGTTGAGCGTGGCCGACCAAGTGAGGTCATACTCGTTTCCCGCATTTGCACCATACACTCTTAGATAATAAGTCACGTCCTCGGTCGCCAATGGTATTTCAACGGCAAGCACCTCATCATCTGTTGACGATTCAGCAGTAGCGATTAGGGCGCCAGTGCTGTCATGCAATGCTAAATCTATGTTGCCCATGAGATTGGTAAACGTGATGCGTGCGCGAATCGCAGCATCCCCAGCTTGAGCGCGGATTTGATACCAATCATCATCTCCTTGAATTCCGACTTCCGAGACTCGGGAGAGCACTTCGTTTTCACGCGCACTCAAATCAAAAGCCGTTTCAAGGGTATCATTCTCCTCATAAATATCATCTCCTTCCGGAGCGAAGAGACTTTCCCAGGTGAAGTCGTAGGCACCTCCAGCATCCGGCCCATCGACGACAATATAAGCATTCGCTTGAGCGAGATCGACACGGAGCAATACAATTTGTCCTTCTTCAAGTGAGCTCAGCGTGGTCAATTGATAGCCTCGGCTGTCATAAATAGAGAAGGTCAGGTCTGGATCCGCACTGTGCACAGTTAGGCGAATCACATTCTCACCATCTTCAGATCTTACTTGATACCAATCTGGATCAAATTGATAGCCTTCGCCGCTAAAGCTGGAGAGGGCCAATCCAGAAGCATTATTGAAATCATACGGTGCAAAGAAATTATCATTTTCCTCGTATGCATCATCGGAGCTAATCGCATCTGGTTCGTCAGCACCGGTATAAGTGATATCATAAGTGCCGCCAATATTGTCACCATACACCCGCAGGTAGTATGTCGCTCCATAGGCACCCTTGTATGTGAGTTCCTCGAAGACTCCGTCTGAAGCGGCAACTCCTAGTCGATAACCACGTGAATCATGTAAATCCATAAAAATGGAGCCAGTCGAACTTCCATTCGTCACAGCTACAGTGATCACGTTTTCAAGGGCCGCCAAATCTAGTCGATACCAATCATTATTGTATTGAACCCCTTGACCATCGATCGAAGAAAGAGTCGACCCTTTCGCCGCGGTAATATTCTCAGCAGCAAAATAACTGTTGTTAGGCTCATAATTATCCTCATCTCCAGCGACAAAGATCACTGGACTCAAGCCCTCCCAATACAGGTCATAAGTATTTTGCAAGTTGTCACCGTAAACACGGATATAGTATGCGCCACCTGTTTCATTAACCAAATAAGTAATTTGTTCCTNATCTTCCTCTGTCTCAGAGGACGCCAAGAAGTAACCNCGTGTATCATACAATGCTATGTTAATGTTGCCTAGGATATTCTCAAAGTCGCAGGTCACGGTAATTTCGTTCAAACCAGGCACAACATTGATTTGATACCAATCATTGTCTGACTGACGCCCATCGCCAGCGATATTGACTAAACGAATCTGGCCAGGGAACGGGAAGGCTTCGAAATAATTATCATTATCTTCGTAATTATCATCGGCCTCAGTTTTCGTCACGACTGCTTGCACAGTGAATTCATAAGTCAACAAGGTGCCGGGTTCACTTTCTCTAAAATACGTAACCGTCACCTGCTCCTGAACGATGCCTATATCGGTTGGCGTAAATGACAGCGTTAAGTCAAGCGTGAGGCCTGCATTGACCACCAAGGGAGTCAAAGTATCGAAGGCAAATTGAGTTCCCGAGAATCCAATCGAAGCAATTGTAATTTCTTCTGTGCCATCATTGGTGAATGCAAACAGACTATTCAAAGGCGCTCCGGTCTCGATCGAAGTTAAGCCGAGGGCGGTGCCATCATCTCGGCTAGGCGTCGTATCGCCATCTTGGACAAGCGTCGTCAGATCATCGCCACCTCGAATCGACAGTGGACCACGTGCCAGTATACCAGACAAGAAATACNGCCCAAGGCTGGCATAATCAGAAAATCCTGTAGAGAGTGGATCTCCACGACCGACACCTTGGATGCTGACATAATATTCTCCCTCTTCGAGTATGGTCGAAATCGAGGCACTCAAAATATCATCTGGATTGTCCGACAAAATCGGATCGCCAAGGTCATCATACAAGACCACCTCAACTGCAAGGTTCGCTCCCATCGTTTCGGAACCAGCTTCACCTTCTTGCGAATCGACATCCAATGGCCTAGCAGTGATTTCAAATAGGCCACCAATTGTAGAGAATCTAAAGAAATCAATATCTCCTGTCGTTTCGATCACTCCGCTATCTTCAATGATCGCGCCGACCGTATTCAATCCAGTTGCTAAATTTGTAGGCGTATCAACAGAGTCATCTGCACGATACCCAAATCCGTTGCTGATGATCACAGCTAGGTCATCTTGAGTATTTGGCGCTTCAACAGTTACGTCATTAACCGCATCATAAACATAACTCACCGCATCAGTGTATTCGCCGATACTCCACTGAGTTACGTTCTCATTATCTCCGCTAAAAGGTGCGCCCATAATTGATCCCCAAGAAATGTCGCCACTTCCATGTCCGTCAAAATATTCATCATTAGGATCTAATGCCAACTCTCCAGCGAGACCATCATGTATCAAACCTAAGGTATGCCCAACTTCATGTGAAATCGTATCAGCACACGCGTATTCAGTATCATTAAATGCCCAACAAGGCACATTGTCACCAAAGGTGCCCAAAAATGCAACGCCACCAGAATTTGGCTGAGCAGTGTCAGTTGGTGTCGCCACACAAATGACACGATTCGCAATCGGCGTGCTATTGTAGACACTACGATCAGTGGTTACATTGATATCGAATGGAGCAAAATCCTCAGCGACACGTTGCCATACCGCAGTCACCCATGAATCATTCGCTGCTTGCGGATGCGGTGCGGAACTAATCGGATTACCATTATTCCACCACGGATGCGTAATCGTATCACCATCAAAATCGATGTAGAGAACATACTCTGATGAAGGTAAACTACTCAAAGCAATCTGCGTGAAGTTAGCTTGCGCTGAAATCGGCTGGCGAGCATTTGCATTCTCAGCTAAAAACCCAGCATTTCCTTGAAGAGGATACGTTGCATCTGACGGTGCGCATAGAATATGCCCAACCGAAGTCGCTTCCATTTCCCAAGAATTCGCATCATTGCCCAATATACTCAAGGCACGAGATTCACCGTTAAATAGGACATGCGCCACTAATTTGCCAGAATCATGAATTGCGACAAGCGCACGACCCAAGCCGTCTTCAAGTTCAACAGACAAATTCTTAATCGTAGATTCTTCAGTATGCGCAGCGATCGTTCCTGATAAAGTAAATCCTGGAAGATCGAACGATACTCTTTGCCCTACACCCGTATCACCAGACAGCGCGTTGAACGCAGCGGGTGATACCTTATGTGTATTTGCTGCGCGATATGCTGTGAATATGGCATCAACCGCACTACTCTGAGGTGTCGGCGTGTCCACACTATGTGCCACAACGCCTTCCGGCGCAGCAGTCATTGTATGATCGCAACACTCATCTACCGCCGGCTCTGGCTCAGCATTAACGGTCACCTGGTCAGACACAGCTGTCGTCGATTTCTTGTTGCTATTAGATACGAAAGCCGCAGCTGCAATCAATATGCATATGCAGAGAAGACTGATTCCTCTTAAGTGATTCATGTATATCGTGGGGTCTAAGCGAAGAGATCGCTATACTAAAGTAATTAAGCCTTATATAGATAAAAGAGGCTCGATTATTTCATCGAGCCTCTTGACTAAAATCTAACGAGACGGGCTCGAACTATTCCGCTGAATCAATTGATCGATTCACAGCACCAGAAGGTGTCATGATGGTTGGATTCTGGAAGAGTTCGTTGGCCTTAACGTTACGGTATTCTTGGCGAGCAGGTGAACCACCTGGGCTGACAAGATTTGCTGTCACGAAGATCAACAAGTTACGCTTTTGACGAGTTTCACCTTCTGAACGGAAGAGGCGACCAACACCTGGAATATCACCAAGAACCGGCACCTTGTCGTTAAAAGATTTCACTTCATCACGTGTCAAACCACCCATGACAACGGTTGCACCGTCGTATACAGTCACTTCAGTGGACACTTCACGAGTGGAGAATACAGGCTGATAGAAACCAGCTGGAACTGTCACTGTGATACCACCAGTAACCGCGACACTAGGACCACCATACTCAACGAAACCTTCGAACTCAGTCACACGTGGCTCGAGAATCAAGCTGATGGTGTCATCGTTTTCGACGTTTGGAGTCACCGACATTTCAACACCAATGTTACGTGTAACGAAGTCTTGTGGTGTGCCGGCAGTAATCGCGACAGCAGAACCAGCGGAGTTGCCATCATTGCTGGAGCCACCCCCACCACGACCAACATCGGCTTCGATGTCGCCATAGCTTTCAGGGTAGCGCAGTTCTTGAGCTACGGTAATGTTTGCACGCTTACCAGATAGGACAGTGATTTTCGGCGCGCTCATTAGATCGCTGCCAGTTTTGCGTGACAACGCACGAAGCGCAAAATCAACATCATAACCATTCACGCTCCAACCAGTTGCAGTGAAGATACTGGTAGCACGTGATGCTAAGTCGATCGCAGTCGTGATATCAGGAGCTGCATTCGAAGCAACCGCCGCGCCATTAATTGTAATGTCGGACTGAGAGGCATTCACACTGAACGCATCATTCAATGTGCGCTGCTGTGTATTGTAAGAGCGCTCGTAAGCACCCGTTGGGTTGCCGAATTGGTCAAGGATTGGAGCACCAGCCTCGTCAAGGAATGGACGTGAGCTCGCACCAATACCCCAGTCGAAGCCAACTTCTTCAAGGTCATTTTGTGACACCTCAAGGAACTTAGTTTCGATCTCAACTTGCTTCACTTCGTTGTAGTTACGAAGAATTGTGCGCATACGCTCAAGGTTACGACGTGATTGTGTAACGATCAACTGCTCACCATCGAAAGCAAGGCTGCTGCCTGGGATTTCGAAGTTAACACCTGCACTTTGGAAGAAGCTTTGAAGCGCCTCAACCTCTTCGTTTGCAGAAGGGCCGCTCGAACCACCCGAAGATGGAGCTGCAAATGGATCTATCGGACCAGAAGAGCTGCCACCACCATCACGGAAGCCAGTCAAACGAATGACCGTTGCACGAGAAATCGGGAAGAACTCAGTGATTGTGCCCTGTGAACCTTCTTCGCCACCTGTAGGTGCCACAGTCACGGCATCTGAACCGATATCGTAACCGAAGTTAACTTGCTGTGTAACGAATTGCAGGATGCGATCCAGGCTAAGATTACGCAGGCTAATGTTTACGCGAGGATTTGCATCATTCGGATTGAAAAGAGGAACGATGTTCACACCAACACGCTCTGGATCATACTCAACTGAAAGCTCAGAGAGTGTTTCGATCACACGTGTAAGCTCCATACCTGAAAAGTTTACCTGCGGAATAACAATCTCATTCATCTTACGAGCAACTGGTGAATCATCGCCACCAGGACCAACAGGTTTAACTGAAACATCGAAGACCTTTGGACGTTCCCAGTTTTGATCGACTTCTGTCAACATCTGCTCACGNGTCTTGTAGTGGTTTTGCTTATGAATANCNCCGAGNATCTCAGCAATTTTAGTTTGGAAGAGCTTAGCTTCAGCGTTGTTAGCATCACGCGCTTCAACCTCACGGAAAGTCGCGGAAGCACCATCGTAGTCTCCGTT
>JGI26084J50262_1001306_pt1 | contig 13928 bp, 13 predicted proteins | sample SaaInl6LU_22_DNA_FD_50262 | JGI IMG/M metagenome (IMG submission 50262) | reverse complement strand
CAAGCAGTGCGCTTGACCGTGCCGCCATTTGATGCGGCTGGGCTGCGGGTCATTGCCAGCGCTAAACACCGCGCTAAGGAAACCGATGCGCTGATATCGCAATTGCACATTAAACAAACCATGGGCGCCTCATCTTCCTATAAATTCTGCCTATTGGCCGAGGGCAAAGCCGATCTTTACCCGCGCCATGGCCGCACCATGGAATGGGACACAGCCGCTGGTCAGGCCATTTTGCAAGCGGCTGGCGGTGTGGTGACCACCACCGACCATGAACCCTTGACCTATGGCAAACTCGACCGCGGGCTTGATAATCCATCTTTCATTGCAGCAACCGCTGCAAACTGGCAAGATGCTGAAAAGTAACACCAATCGTTAAGAGAAAATTAGAGTATAAATAATGAAAGCGCTTCGCATTTTTAATCTCCTAGGTCTGGCTCTGGCCCTCAATCTGGCCGCTTTTAGCGCTCAGGCGCAGGACTCGGGCTCCGGTCAAGTCGAAGATTTTTCTGAAAGTGCCTTGGTTGTCGAGGCGGCCAAGTTTCTTGGCGCAACCGCTGAGTCAATGGCCGAAGTCATGGATAATGTGTTTACCCAATATGGCGAGCCAACCGCCGTCATTCGCGGTGAAGAAGTCGGCGCTGCTGTGGTCTTTGGCCTGCGCTATGGGCGTGGCAATGTCTTGTTCAAAAACGGCCAGAGCCATCCGATTTATTGGCGTGGCCCGTCGGCTGGTATTGATACCGGCGGCAATGCCTCAAAAAGTTTCACCCTGGTCTATGGGACAGATAATATAGATGAGCTATATCGCCGAATTGGTGGCGTTGACGGTTCAGCGTTTTATATTGGCGGGGTTTCAGTGAGCTTTTTGCAACGCGACCAAGTGGTGCTAGCGCCGATGCGGGTTGGCGTCGGTTTTCGTGCCGGTGTCAGTGTTGGCTATCTTAAATTCACACCCGAGCCCGGCTGGTTTCCGTTTTAGGTCTATTGTTTAGATTGCGCCTTAAAAAACTCGTCCAATTTAACTGACAATTCTTCGGCCCGCCCGCTGGAGAAAAAATGCCCGCCAGTATATTGGTGCACCTCTGGATTTTCATAATAAGACAAGGCTTGCTCGACCTGCGCCGCGGCGATTTCAGGGTCATCAAGAGCATAGGCAAATTGCGCCGCCATGCCGGAAGCAGCAATTTTTTGATGATCCGGCAGGCGGTCGCTGAGGGCATCGCCGGTCAACATTTGCCGCATCATGCGCTCAGTGCCTTGCACTAAAAATTGTTGTTTGAAATGCGCCACAACATCGCGTGCCGCTTGGGTATCGGTACCAAAGCTCTCGCCACGCGCAATAATCGCCGGAATGGCATAAAACCGTGCCAACATGGGCCCAATCAGCGGCAAGCGAGACAAAACCAGCGCCGGCGAAACAGTTGCACCGGCAATCAGTGGCACTTGATAGGCCAGCGACTGCACACGCTCGCCATGTTCGGCGGCAAAGCGCGCAATCACCGCGCCACCCAGCGAAATGCCAAATAAATGGGCTTTTTCAACCTGCAAGGCATCCATTAGCTCCAGCAATTGTTGACGCATTAAATCAATGGTGAAACGGGCGGGAGGCCGGTCGGAAAAGCCGCGCCCATATTGGTCATAAGTCACCACCCGATAACCGGCGGCGACCAGCGGCGGCACATAAGCCTGATAGGCCATTGAGCCAAGCGTCGCACCATGCACGATTATCACCACTGGCCCCTCATCAGGGCCGGCGATTTTATAGGCGGTGACGCCATTTGATAAACTGGCTTGCTGGTAGCCGGAGGTCGCGCGAAACTCTGCGGCGGTCATGGTTTCGCGGTCAGCGCGTTGATAGACCACAGTCAAAATAATCGCCACAACCAGCATAATGGTGGACAGGATAACAAGAAACTTCATCGACTTTACTCTCAGTTTGGCCGCAAGCGGATACGACCTTTTTCTTCACCTTTGCGCGGATCAAGCAGGATTAACAAACTGCCCTGCGCGTCGCGCATATGCACCACAATACGGCTTTCGCCATTTTCAATCGACACAATTTTGCCTTGCGCCGGTACGGATATTTCATTGGCGCCAAAACCCGGTTTGGTCGGCTGACTATCAGGATTATTCATCCGTTTGATAATGGTGCCGACAACCACTGCGGCACCGCCAAGCAAGACCAGACCAAGACCAATGACAACGACCAGCAAACCGCGTACATAACGTGGGTTGGGTGCATGAGCATCAACCTCAGAAGTCGTTTCCCCGTCAGCGTTTATATGTGTATCTTGTGTCATGACTATTGAAACCTCACAAAATGATAATGTCGTTCTAACCATTGGACCAGAACATGATAGCGAACGCCTCGATCGGTGTTTGGCAGATGCCATTCGAGATATGAGCCGTGTGCGATTGCAGGACCTTATCAGAAACAATCATTGTCAGATAGTCCGCCAAGGGCAATCTCTGGCGATAAATGACCCGTCTTGGCGGGTTAAATTGGAAGATGAAATTCGTCTGCAATTGCCGCCGCCAGTTGACACGCGCGTGCTTGGCCAAAAAATTGATTTGGATATTTTATATGAGGATGAGGCGCTGATTGTGCTCAATAAAGCAGCCGGCATGGTGGTGCACCCCGCGCCGGGCAGTCCCGATAAGACCTTGGTCAATGCGCTCATCGCCCATTGCGGCGACAGTTTGTCGGGCATTGGTGGGGAACGGCGACCGGGTATTGTTCACCGGCTTGATAAAGACACTAGCGGTGTCATGGTGGCCGCCAAAACCGATAAAGCGCACCATAGTTTGAGCGATCAATTCGCCGCTCATGGCCGTGATGGGCGGATGAAACGCCTCTATCAAGCCTTTGTCTGGGGCACGATTTTGCCAGCCACAGGCTCGATTGACGCACCGATTTTCCGGGCCCCGCATAATCGCAAGAAAATGGCCGTGTCAAAAAGCGAGCGGGCCCGCCATGCGGTGACGCATTATCGCCATATGGGTAGTTTCGTCGATGGTCAGGTAAGCCATGTGCAATGCGAACTGGAGACCGGCCGCACGCACCAAATTCGCGTGCATATGGCGCATATTGGCCATCCCGTGCTCAGCGATAGCCTCTATGGCAGCGGCATGAAAAGCCGCAGCAAACATTTAACCGAGGCGCAAAAAACTGCGCTTGACGCCTTGCAGCGCCAAGCCCTGCACGCCAGCGCCTTGGGCTTTGAACATCCCGACAGCGGCGAGGCCATGTATTTTGAAGCCGACATGCCCGCTGATATGCGCAGTTTCGCCGATACGCTGGGCGTTCAGAGTAAAAAATAATTTTCGATTTTCCCTTTAATCGCCATTTATTTGTTCTTATATCTGTTTCAGGAGAGATGAATGACCGATAAAAAACCCGTCACGCGTTCCACAGCTTTAGCCCCTGCCCCGTCGCCGGAAGGCAGCCTGTCGCGCTATCTGACAGATATTCGCAAATTCCCCATGTTGGAAGCGCAAGAAGAATATGATTTGGCGAAGGAATATGCCGAAAAAGCGTCGGTAAAATCAGCTCATAAGCTGGTCACCAGCCATTTACGCCTGGTGGCAAAAATTGCCATGGGCTATCGCGGCTATGGCCTACCGATTGGTGAAATCATCTCTGAGGGCAATGTCGGCTTGATGCAGGCGGTGAAGAAATTTGACGCCGACCGTGGCTTTCGATTGGCCACCTATGCGATGTGGTGGATCCGCGCGAGCATTCAAGAATATATTTTGCGCAGCTGGTCATTGGTCAAAATTGGCACCACAGCGGCGCAGAAAAAACTATTTTTCAATCTGCGACGCCTAAAAGGCGAAATTAACGCAATTGATGGTGGTGAGTTAAACCCCGAGCAAGTGACGGAAATTGCCGACCGGCTGGGCGTGCACGAAAGCGAAGTGGTAAGCATGGATGGGCGCCTATCGACCGGCGACCAATCGCTTAACGCCCCCATGCGGGCCGATGGTGCCGATGGCGACCAATGGCAAGACTGGCTGAAAGATGAAAGCGACAGCCAAGAAACCGTATTGATTGAAAATGATGAATTGCAAGCCCGTCGGCAAGTTCTGCTCTCGGCAATGAGCCATTTGAACCCACGCGAACAAGAAATTTTGCAGGCCCGCCGCTTGCAAGACGAGCCAGCGACATTGGAAGAATTGAGCCAGAAATATGAGGTCAGCCGCGAGCGTATTCGGCAGATTGAAGGGCGCGCTTTTGAAAAATTGCGCAAAGCCATGACCCAAGAAGCCACGGAAAGCGGCATTATTGACGCTGAATTCGTCGACGACGAAGACTAGTCTTCAAACGGGTCTTTCACCAAAATCGTATCATCGCGTTCTGGGCTGGTCGACAGCATGGTCACGGGAGCGCCAATCAGCTCCTCAATATGCCGCACATAACGCACCGCATTGGCGGGCAAATCAGCCCAGCTGCGGGCGCCATAGCTGGTCTCACTCCAACCTTCGAGGGTTTCATAAACCGGCTCAATGCGCGCCTGTTCGGCGGCATTTACCGGTAAATAATCAATGTCTTTGCCGTCTAATTTATAGCCCACGCAGATTTTGATTTCGTCAAACCCGTCGAGCACATCCAATTTGGTCAGCGCAATGCCGTTAATGCCCGCCGTGCGCACCACTTGGCGCACAAGAACCGCATCAAACCAGCCACAGCGACGCTTGCGCCCCGTTACTGTACCAAATTCATGGCCACGTTCACCGAGGCGTTGACCGTCTTCATTGTCTTGCTCGGTTGGAAACGGCCCTTCGCCGACACGCGTTGTGTAGGCTTTGGTGATGCCTAAAACATGGTTCAAAGCCGATGGCCCAATACCGGTACCAATCGCCGCTTGACCGGCAATGGTGTTTGACGAGGTCACATAGGGATAAGTGCCATGGTCGACGTCGAGCAAGGTGCCCTGCGCGCCTTCAAATAAAATGCGCTGGCCGGTGCGCCGCGCCTGATCGAGCAAACGCCAAACCGGTGCTGCATAAGGGGTGATATGCGGGGCTACCTCAACCAATTTATCAAATAGGGGTTGCGCTTCAAATTCCGGCAATGATAGGCCGCGCCGAATGGCATTGTGATGGCCAAGCAGATTTTCGATTTTTTCCATCAAACTATCCGGATCGGCCAAATCGGCAATCCGCAAAGCGCGGCGCCCGACTTTATCTTCATAGGCCGGGCCAATGCCGCGTTTGGTGGTGCCAATTTTGACACCAGCGTTTGAGCCTTCTCGGGCGGCGTCCAATTCTTGGTGCAGTGGCAAAATTAAGGTCGCGTTTTCAGCGATTTTAAGATTGTCCGGCGAAATTGTGACCCCCTGCCCACGCAAGGTTTTCATTTCGCTGAGCAAAGCCCAAGGATCGACCACCACACCATTACCAATGACCGATAATTTGCCGGGCCGAACAATGCCTGATGGCAGAAGCGATAATTTATAGACATCGCCATTAATGACCAATGTATGACCGGCATTGTGACCGCCTTGAAAGCGCGCCACCACATCGGCACGCACCGACAACCAATCAACAATCTTGCCTTTACCTTCATCGCCCCATTGTGAGCCGACAACTACGACATTGGCCATTTTTTTCTCCCGTCAACAACCTAGAAAAACAGCTGTTTAACCTGCATGACTTGTTTCAATTCTTCAATTTCTTTCAGCACTTCTTTTGATGCTTCATTGTCAATATTGACCAATGAGACGGCATCACCGCCTGGCTTTTCGCGGCCNAATTGGAAGGACGCAATGTTAATACCATGGGCGCCGAGAACCGTGCCCAATGAGCCAATAAAGCCGGGCGCATCNGTATTGGTAATATACAACACGCGCGGTGCCAATTCGGCATTAATATTAATGCCTTTGACTTGAATAATCCGAGGCTTGCCATCGGAGAACACAGTGCCAGCGACTGACCGCTGTTGACGCTCGGTTTTCAGGCTCAAGCGAATATAGCTGTCAAAGGCGCCTTTGCTATCGCGCTTGACTTCGGAAACCGAAATTCCGCGTTCTTTGGCCATGGCCGGGGCGCTGACCATATTCACATCGCTGAGCAAGGGGCGCAGCAAACCGGCAATAATCGCCGAGGTCAATGGCGCAACATTGAGCTCACTGACTTCGCCAACATATTCNATTTCAACACCCTCAATGGCGCTCTCGGTAAGCTGTCCGGCAAACATGCCCAATTGCTCAGCCAAGGCCACATAGGGGCGCAGACGCGGGGCGTCTTCGGCTGAAATAGACGGCATGTTAATGGCGTTATTAACCGCCCCTGTCATCAAAAAGTCAGCCATTTGCTCGGCCACTTGCAGGGCCACATTTTCTTGTGCTTCGGCTGTTGAGGCGCCCAAATGCGGCGTGCAAATCACGTTTTCCATGCCGAATAATGGATTTTCTTTAGCTGGTTCTTCTTCGAACACATCCAAAGCCACGCCACCAACTTGGCCGCTTTCCAGCGCTTCTTTCAGGGCTTTTTCATCAATCAAACCACCGCGCGCGCAATTGATGATGCGCACACCTTTTTTGCATTTGGCCAGCGCCTCAGCATTAATGATATTGCGGGTTTTTTCGGTCAATGGCGTGTGCAAAGTAATGAAATCCGCGCGTTTCAGCACATCCTCCAGCTCAACTTTTTCAACACCAATTTCAATCGCCCGTTCTGGCGTTAAGAAGGGATCAAAAGCGATAACTTTCATTTTCAAGCCAACGCCGCGTGAGGCGGTAATCGAGCCAATATTACCGCAACCGATAACACCGAGGGTTTTTCCAGTCAGTTCGACGCCCATAAAGCGTGATTTTTCCCATTTACCGGCATGGGTTGAGGCATTGGCCTCGGGAATGTCACGGGCCAAGGCAAACATCATGGCAATGGCGTGTTCAGCGGTGGTGATGGAATTACCAAATGGCGTGTTCATCACCACAATGCCTTTGGCGGTGGCAGTTGGCAGGTCAATATTATCAACACCAATACCGGCGCGACCAATGACTTTCATATTGGTTGCCGCTTCCAATACAGGCGGTGTTGCTTTGGTTGAGGAACGCACGGCCAGACCATCATATTGGTCGATAATTTTGATTAATTCGTCACGGTCAAGACCGGTGATGACATCGACTTCAACGCCACGTTCTTTGAAGATTTCCGCTGCACGCGGGCTCATTTTGTCGGCAATAAGTACTTTAGGCATATCTATATATCCTGTTTTGCAGTTGCAAAGGCCCAATCGAGCCATGTGGTAAGGGCGGCCAAATCGGCCGCTTCAACGGTGGCGCCAGCCCAAATGCGAAGTCCAGCAGGGGCATCTCGATAGGCGCCAATATCATAGGCAACGCCTTGGCTATCTAATAAGGAGGCAATTTTCTTGGCAAAAGCCGCTTGCGCCTCTGCATCAAGAGCGGCGATATCGCTGTCTGTAATCGTCAAACACACAGAAGTGGTTGAGCGATTGGCTGTCTCGGCGCATAAATTACCGGCCCAAGCGGANGCNTCGACCCAATCATTGAGCACTTTATTATTGGCGGCCACACGACCCAACAGGCCCGATAGACCACCAAGGCTTTCNGCCCATTTCAATGTGTCGAGATAATCTTCAACCGCCAGCATTGACGGGGTGTTGATGGTTTCACCACGGAAGATACCGTCAATCAGCTTACCGCCTTTGGTCAGCCGGAAGATTTTCGGCATTGGCCATGGCGGCGTGTAGCTTTCGAGACGGGCAACGGCGCGCGGGCTCAAAATCAACATGCCATGGGCCGCTTCACCGCCCAGCACTTTTTGCCAGCTATAGGTTGTGACGTCGAGCTTGTCCCACGCCAGAGGCATGGCAAAAGCCGCCGAAGTGGCATCGCACAAGGTCAAGCCTTGGCGGTCAGCGGCAATCCAATCGCCATTGGGCACGCATACGCCGGAGGTGGTGCCATTCCAGGTAAAGGCGACATCACGGGTGAAATCAACGGCTGATAAATCGGGCAAATGGCCGTAATCAGCTTCCATGACCCGCAAATCATCGAGTTTCAATTGTTTGACGGCGTCAGAAATCCAGCCTTTGCCGAAACTTTCCCAGCCGAGAATATCCACACCACGCGCGCCCAAAAGGCTCCACATGGCCATTTCATATGCGCCAGTGTCGGAGGCTGGTACAATGCCAATATGGTAATCATCCGGCACCCCAAGCACGGAACGCGTACGATCAATCGCTTCCAACAGCTTGGCTTTACCAGGCTTCGAACGATGTGAGCGTCCGAGGACGGCATCTTGTAATACATTTAAGGAAAATCCAGGCCGTTTTGCACACGGGCCGGAAGAAAAATTTGGGTTCGCCGGACGCACGTCTGGCATTTGTATAGCTGTCATATCGCTACCCTCTCAGATAGTTGCCCTTCGGTGGGGAAGGGTGTCCCAGAACCGATATAGGCCGAATATGAGAGGTTGGCAAATGATGTTTTAGCAACTCGCGCAAACGCGCAGACAACGGCGAAAATTAACCCGCTCACCCCTGTGGAAAAAGAATCGAAACCATTATTCTTGGCGCGTCATGCCCAGATGATTCAAGGGGCCATGGCCGCTGCCAATATTGCTTGGCGCCGTGGCAATCGCGTGATGCACATAGTTCAGCGCTTTTTCCGTTGCCACAAGAAGATCCAATCCGTCGGCGCGCTGCTCATCACGTGCCTGATTTGTTTGCACTGCCAATTGACCCGCCAAAGCCGACGCCAGCGTGCACCCTGTGCCATGCGTGTTTTTACTGACCAATCGCTCGTGTTCGAACACCTCAAAGCCCGACGACTGGGCGAGTAAATCATAGACCACGCGCTCTTGGCCGTGACCGCCCTTAATCAAAGCTGCACGAGCGCCCTTATCCATAATTTTATCGGCGGCGCGTTTCATATCGTCGAGCTTTTCAACGTCGCAGCGCGTCATCAAACTTGCTTCGGGCAAATTCGGCGTCACCAAATAGGCTTTGCTCACCAACAACTGCATCACCACATCAATGGCCTTATCTTCCAAAAGACGATCACCCGAGGTTGCGACCATCACCGGATCAACGATCAGGGGTGGCGCTTGTTTGGTGTCAAATTGCTGTGCCACAGCCTCAATAATCTGGCGCCGATGCAGCATGCCGGTTTTCACAATATCTGTGCCGATATCGCTCATAATCGACTGAATTTGCCGCACCACGAAATCTGGCGGCACATCGAGCACATCATCGACACCGCGCGTATTTTGTGCCGTCAGCGCGGTAATCGCCGTCGTTGCATAAGCGCCCTGCGCCATGATTGATTTAATATCTGCCTGAATGCCGGCGCCGCCGCCGCTATCAGAACCGGCAATCACCAAAACACGCCCCAGCGAAACGGCTTTCGACGCGTCTTGTGTCATGCAGCAACCGACTGAATGGTGCCAACAATTTCCGCGACGATATCTTTGACCAATGCAGCGTCATCGCCCTCGCCCATCACTCTGATTAGAGGCTCGGTGCCTGATGGACGAATAACCAAACGCCCTTGATTGCCCAATTTAATCTCAGCCGCCGCAATGGCTTTTTTGACATCTTCATTGTCCAGCGGCGCGCCGGTGGTAAAGCGCACATTCTCAAGAATTTGCGGCACTGGTTCAAATACCTGCGTTAAGTCAGAAGCAGGGCGACCTGAATATTTCATCGCCGCTAAAACTTGCAAACCCGCGATCAGCCCATCGCCAGTGGTTGAATAATCCGACAGCACCATATGGCCCGATTGCTCGCCGCCGAGATTGAAGCCATGGCGCCGCATATGTTCCACGACATAACGGTCGCCAACTTTTGTGCGCGCCAACGATAGGCCATTACCTTGCAAATGCCGCTCTAAACCAAGGTTCGACATAATCGTCGCGACAATGCCTGGTGCGCTGAGCAAGTTACGTTTTTGCCAATCATCAGTTACCAGCCCCATGATTTGGTCACCGTCAATGATTGTGCCTTTTTCATCGCAGACGATCAGCCGGTCGGCGTCGCCATCCAGCGCAATGCCAATATCGGCTCTCTCTTCCCTCACCTTTTCGGATAATAGGGCCGGACGGGTGGAGCCACAGTCTTTGTTGATGTTGGTGCCATCGGGCGACACGCCAATACTAACGACTTCAGCCCCTAATTCCCACAGCGCGGTTGGCGCCACTTTATAAGCCGCTCCATTGGCGCAATCGATGACCAGTTTGATGCCTTCGAGATTCATATCGCGCGGGAAAGTGCGTTTGGCAAATTCGATGTAACGGGCCTGACTGTCATCAATTCGTTTGGCGCGACCCAAATCTGAGGCTGGCACAAGCGCGGCCTGTGCAGGCGTATCCATCAGCGACTCAATTTCAAATTCAATTTCATCCGATAATTTAAAGCCGTCAGGGCCAAACAGCTTAATGCCATTATCTTGAAATTCATTGTGCGAGGCGGAAATCATTACGCCAATATCGGCGCGCAATGAGCGGGTCAAAAATGCCACCCCCGGCGTCGGAATCGGCCCGAACAGAAATACGTCCATACCCATAGCGGTAAAACCGGCCACCAAAGCCGGTTCTATCATATAGCCAGATAGGCGCGTGTCTTTGCCGTCACCACACGATGGCGATGCTGGCCGCGGCGAAAATATTGTCCAGCCGCCATGCCCAATCGAAGCGCCATTTCGGCCGTCATCTTATCGCCATTGACCGTGCCGCGAATACCATCGGTACCGAAATATTTCCGAATCATAGCTTACCCTCTTCGTCTAGCTTACATATGTCGGCGATTGGTGCTGAGAAGCAAGTAACAAGCTATTGCAATTTATTACTTTTCTGCCTCGCCCCATAGCGTCAGGGCCTGCGCCAAAGGAGCCACCTCATGGGTGCGGATATAATCGACGCCTTGCGCTGTGGCCAGAAGTTCAGCAGCCAATGAAACCGGCCCGACCTCGGCCAGCGATACATTGGCAATAGCCCGCAGAAAACTTTTGCGCGAAGCACAAATCAACACAGGGGCGTCAAAAGCCTGTTTCAAACGCGCCAAGCCGCCCAAAACCCTTAGCGAGGTTTGCGGGTCATTGCCGAGAAAAAAACCCATACCCGGATCAATCACCAGACGATCGCGGGCAATGCCGGCGTCTTCCAGAACTTTCAGGCGGGTTTCAAAAAACCGTAAAATATGATCCCAAATATCGCCATCAGGGGCTGGCGCGCGGCGGGCAATACCTTTGCTTTGAATGGCATGCATAACGACCAGCTGACAAGACGCATCGGCCAATTCATCATATAGGCTAGGCTCAGCAAAACCGTTGATATCATTGAGCCAATCAGTGCCATGCGCGATTGCCCAGCGTTGCGTTTCTATTTGAAAACTATCTACCGACAGACCGGCTGGAAGAGCTTTTAACAGCGACCACACGCCCTGCAAACGAGCGATTTCTTCAGCTGGTGTCACCGCCCCCGCATCGGGGTGGCTTGAGGCCGGCCCGATATCGAGCACATCAGCCCCAGTATCAACCAACTGCTGAGCATGAGCCAAGGTTTTTTCCGGCGCCAAATATTGGCCACCATCAGAAAAACTGTCGCTGGTAATATTCACAATGCCAAAAATCTTTGGCATAGATCGCCCCACCTTGATCAGGTTCCTTGCGGTTCTGGTCCACCGACGCCAGCACCACCCGTTTTAGGGAATGGCGAGCTCGGGCCTTTCGGTGTTGAGCTAATGTCATCGTCAGGACGATGCGGCGGCTCGCCTTTCAGCAGACCGATAATCTCGTCGCCTGACAAAGTTTCATATTCCAACAGACCTTTGGCAATCACGTGAAGGTCAGCAATTTTGTCCTGACAAATCGTGCGGGCCATTTCATAGCCCTCTTCGACCAGCTTGCGCACTTCGGCATCAATCCGGCGTTGTGTGTCTTCTGACATATTTTGCTGACGGGCGACAGAGTGGCCAAGGAACACTTCTTGNTCGTTTTCGCCATAGGCCAATGGGCCCATTTCATCGCTCATTCCATATTGGGTGACCATGGCCTTGGCCATATTGGTNGCCATTTGAATATCAGAAGATGCGCCTGAGGTAACTTTCTCATGGCCAAAAATAATCTCTTCCGCAATCCGTCCNCCCATTGCGACGGCCAAATCGGCTTTCATTTTACCACGCGTCACCGAAAGCTGGTCACGCTCCGGCAAGCGCATGACCATGCCCAAGGCGCGGCCACGCGGAATAATTGTCGCCTTATGCACTGGGTCTGAGGCTTCCATATTCAAGGCAACCAAAGCATGACCGCCTTCGTGATAGGCCGTCAGTCTNTTCTCTTCTTCAGTCATCACCATGGAACGGCGCTCGGCCCCCATCATGACCTTGTCTTTCGCGTCTTCAAACTCACGCATGGAGACCAATCGCTTGGCTCGACGCGCCGCCAGAAGGGCCGCCTCATTGACCAGATTGGCCAAATCAGCACCTGAGAAACCCGGCGTGCCGCGGGCAATCACCCGTGGGTCAACGTCAGCCGCCAGCGGCGTTTTCTTCATGTGCACTTTGAGAATTTTTTCACGACCAATAATGTCAGGGTTTGGCACCACAACTTGGCGGTCAAAACGACCCGGACGCAGCAGCGCTGGATCGAGAACATCTGGGCGGTTGGTGGCCGCGATCAAAATGATGCTTTCATTGGCTTCAAAACCGTCCATCTCAACCAGCAATTGGTTCAAAGTTTGCTCGCGCTCGTCATTTCCGCCACCGAGGCCTGCGCCACGATGACGCCCGACGGCGTCGATCTCATCAATGAAAATAATGCACGGGGCATTGGCCTTCGCTTGTTCAAACATATCGCGCACGCGACTGGCGCCGACACCGACAAACATTTCCACAAAGTCGGAACCAGAGATTGAAAAGAAAGGCACATTGGCTTCGCCAGCAATGGCGCGTGCCAAAAGTGTTTTACCCGTACCAGGAGGGCCAACCAAAAGTGCACCCTTTGGAATACGACCGCCCAAGCGTTGGAACTTGCTCGGGTCTTGCAAAAACTCAACAATTTCTTGCAAATCATCTTTGGCTTCATCGATTCCGGCAACATCTTCGAAGGTCACGCGGCCATGTGCTTCGGTCAGCAATTTGGCTTTCGATTTACCAAACCCCATGGCGCCACGTCCGCCGCCTTGCATTTGACGCATGAAGAATACCCACACACCAATCAGCAATAGCATTGGGAACCATGAAATCAACACACCGAGCAGGCTTGGCGAATTAGACCGGTCTGGCTTGGCGGTGATTGACACGCCGCGCTCTTGCAAGCGCTGCACCAGCGTCGCGTCATTGGGGGGAGCGAAAGTGGTAAATGACGAACCATCAGTGTAATGGCCGCTGATCGCGTCACCTTCAATGGTCACATCGGCAATGCTTCCCGTATCAACCTCTGCGGTGAATTGCGAAAAATTAATCTCGCGATCACTGGCCCGTGATGACGGGCCTTGAAAGACGTTGAACAGGGTAAACACCATTAGTGCAACAACAACCCAAACAGCCAGATTTCTCATACTATTCACAACCTTTTCCTTTTAATTTGGAAGTCACCCCAAACGACGCCTTGGCGTCAGCCTCATTATGCCTTTCCTAGAATATAGGTAGGGCAAGGGCATTTTACCAGTCCGCTGATCCATCAAATATTGTGTTAAAATCAAGTTTTTCTTCCGCCAAAACCGCCTGATAGTCGGGCGATGGCACTAAAACGGGACAGGCCAGAAGCTGTTTCTTAAGAAAAAATGCTGGTAAAACATGAAGATAAGAGGATGGCACTTGTTTATTGATAAGCAATCCATCGGCTTTCAACGCCGCCAAACCAGTTTTCCCGAGGGGCGCGACAAAAACACCCGCCGCCGCTTTTTGTGGCGATAAATTGATAAAAAACCGCCCATCCCACAATTCAGGGCCAGTGTGA
>JGI26084J50262_1001298_pt1 | contig 13970 bp, 10 predicted proteins | sample SaaInl6LU_22_DNA_FD_50262 | JGI IMG/M metagenome (IMG submission 50262) | reverse complement strand
TAGATTAGCCTCTTTTTTTTTTGGGATTTTTTTCGAGATATTTTTCGGAGTTTTTGCCGCGACGGTTGTTGTCCAAAACAGCGCTAAGGCTGTTTTGGATACAGTACTAAGACTATTTTGGACACAGTACTAAGACTATTTTGGGTACAGTGGCTTAAGCGGCTGACCCTTGGTTTTCTGCCGAGCCATAGTGCCGGAACCTGCCGACAGAGATCTAAGCTGTTTAACCAGCAACTTTAAATCTACAGGCTCCTGATCACCGCCACCTTTGTATAGCTGGCGATCCAAAGCGGCAAACCTGTCTTTTACTTGCGGGTCACCCAGTTGTTCCGCCAGCTCGGTTAAGCCGTTGGGCTCTGCCTCGGGAAACATCTCTCTGCCCCAGTGCAAAATACTGTCGCGCACAGCAGCTAGGTCATTGCTATCAGCCTGGGTTTCTACCATTTTAAGCTTTTGTTTAAGGCTTAGATGGGCACTGTTGACTGGTTTGGCCCCGAGCATACGGGTCTTTGGCAAGCTGCGGTCTCGGGCCAGCAGGGCGATGACCACCGCAACTAACAGAGCGTTAAGCGCCAGAGACCATTGAGTTAGCGCTGAGGGCTGGCTAGGTTGGTTGTCGAGCTGATTGGGTTCGACGCCGAGCACCAGCGGCTCTGGTTGAAATAGAGGTTGGCTATTTGTCTGGATAGGGGGTGCCGGCTGTACCTGCACAGTTTTGGAGGAGAGACTGGTGGTTTCCATGCGCTGCTTATTAGTATTCCACCAGCGTACCTGTATAGCGGGCAACTGCATTTCACCAGCTCTGTTGGGCACCATTGCAATGGTTTCTGTGCGCACAGCCTGCACGCCATTCTCAGTAATCTGGTCGTCCACTCTGGGTTGATCTGGGTAGCTTTTGTAATCATCTCTGTCAGGGTAGTCCAGGGGCTGAATCTGGGCGCCGGTTAGTCCCTGAGCTCTTATGGTAATAGTTCTGGTAATTGGCTCTCCGACTCGCATGGTACTTAGGTCACTGCTCCACTGCTCGCTGAGTTCAAGCTGTGTCGCTGGCATCCAGTTTTCTACGGGAATATGTGCGGGTCGTGCCATCACATCAATAGTCTTGGGGTCTGTGGTGCGAAACAGCTGGTTCCCACGGCTGGAAAACGCGCCGAACTGTCGGCGACCAGTGCTCTCAAATGCACCAAAACGCAATGCTGGAATATCGAGTTTACCGCTCGTCTGAGGAAATAAAGCGTACGAGACTTCTACGACAAGATAGTTGCGGCCATTAATTATTTTCTGAAATTGTCTTTCACCTAGTCGCTGCACCAAGGCCTCAGGAACAGCTAGGTCAGAGAGTGTCAAATCTTGGAGCTGCACTGAGGTGTAGAGCCGTTGAGTTAAAATAATTTGCTCTTGGATATAGACGCTGTCTTTATCAACCATGGTCTCTGTATAAACTGGCTGCTCACCTGCGCCTGCGCTGCTGTTGGCGGCTGCACGCACAGTAATCTCCAGGGCGTTACTGACATCATTCCTAAAGCTAATTGAGGGGATTAAGATCTCGCCGACACGTTTTGGTAGCAATACCATAGTCCAGTCGGTGTATGACTGGGCCTGTCCGTTGACCCAAGAATACTGTTGCTGTCGACTATTGCTAAGTATCTCAAAGTCATTCTCTAGCATCGAAAAATCTGGCTCTGAGCTAATCACCTGGCCATCGTAACGAATCACCAGTTGCAGGGTCTCACCACTGTCTAAGGTGCTGCGATCGACTCTCGCGATAAGCTCAGCCCAACTGCTGGCCGCAAGGCCATATAACACTGTCAGGGCAAATAGATGTATGAGATTTCGTGAAGGTATTTTCATTTACCAGCGCTCTTGCTCGTTGGGTGGTTTAGGGCGACGTTGTTGCAGTGCGCGTTGCCGCGACTGATAGAGAAACTTTTGCCGCAGAAGTCCGCCAGGATCATCTGGTACTCGGCGCAACATCTGCTCAATCTCTTGTTGATTTTGTCTATCTTCTTCACTGAGCTGTTGTTCCTGGCTCGCCTCAGATTCCTGCTCGGTCTGCTGTTCTTGCGCCTGTTGTTCTTGTTGCTGATCTTCTGGTTGCGGCTCAGCTTGATCCTGCGGTTGCTCCTGCGGATTTTGCGATTGCTCAGACTGTTGCTGATTTTGCTCGCTGGCATCTGATTCTTGCTGGTCAGATTGCTCCTTTTTATTTTGTTGCTGATTTTGCTGTTGGTCCTGTTGCCCGTTCTCTTGATTTTGCTGCTGGTTCTCTTGATTCTCTTGGTCCTGATTTTGTTCTTGCTGCTGTTGCAATTTTTCCAGTAAGTCGCGGTTTGCCAAGGCATCGGGCATCTCTGGCTGCAACTCTAGCGCGCGGTTATAGGCGTCGATAGCCGCCTCAAAATCGCCTGATTTAGCGAGGGCATTACCTCGGTTGTAGTGGCTGTCAGCCGTATTCTCAAGACTGTAGTCACTAATGGCACTGTCGTAGTCACCAGCGCGATAGGCAGCGCTCGCGCGCCACTGGTCGTTCTCAAACAGAGTTTGTGCTCTGGCTGCATCACCAGACTGCAGAGCCTCTGAGCCCTGTTGGTCGCTGGTGCGCCACAAATCGTCCCAGACTGAGGCGGACGCTGGATCGGACAGGGTTAGCATTGGGCCGAGCAGTACTAGCACCACCGTACCTTTGCGAAAACTCATCATCAGTGCTGGCAATAGAAGTAATATAAGCCAAAAGCCTTGATCGTCCCAAAGATCAAAGGATCGATCCAACTCTCTGGTCGCGTCTGGAAATAACAGGTCAGTTGAGGCTAGCAGTGCTTTGATATCGCTGTCGTCGGCGCTGATACTGCGATAGTTACCACCATTATTGGCAGCCAGTTGACGCAGCGAGGCACTCTCTAGTTTGGGGATTAAAATACTACCGCTGCGGTCCTTAACAAAGCCGCCATCACCCATGGGTATGGGGGCTCCCTCCTCAGTACCAACACCCAGTATGGAGAGGCGAAACTTACCAGTCTGGGCAACGAGAGCGCCGATACTCGACCAGCCTGAGCGCGCTACGCCATCAGTTATCAGGAGAATATCAGCCTGTTGGTAGCCACCGTTGTTAGCCAGATCTATGGCCATGGCTATAGCCTCTTCTGCATTGCTACCGTATTCCGGTAGTAGGGTTGGATGCAGTATGGGGACCAGGCTAATAATAGTATTGCTATCCTCGGTAAGTGGAGACAGGGTATGGGCTTCCCCGCCGTAAACCACCAGAGCTGCAAAGCCCTCTTTGCGACTATTTAGAATATCGATCAGTTTGTAGCGAGCCCTTACCAGCCTACTGGGGCTAATATCCTCAGCTAACATTGAGGGCGATAAATCCAGCACCACAATCAATGCGGAGTCCTGTTTGTGCACCGGCTGCGGTAGCTGCTGCCAGCTGGGTCCGGCAAGACTGAGGCAGCAGGCTATCCAGGCGGTGGCCAAGCCGCCAACCAGCCAGCCAGTGCGGGCATTGTTATGAGTCTCACCCTGCAATAAAAAGGGTAGCAGCGCTGGATTAATAATATTTTCCCAGCTGCCGGCGCGCTGTTTACGCCAACGGTAGAGGACTAGTAAGGCGGCCACAGGTACCAGACCTAAAAACCACCAGGGGCGCAGAAAGTGGAAATCGCTAAAATTTGCCAGCCAATCAGACATTAATGCCTCCACGATTGGCCAAGCCAAGCTTGAGTGAGCCAAGCACCAGGCTCAACACAAAGGCGAGGCCAAGGGGCCAGTGGTAAAGGCTGGCGACAGGGCGGATGGTTTCAGCATCCTGCTCTATGGGTTCCAGGCGATTGAGCTCGGTATAGATTGCGCTGAGTTCCTCTGGGTCCCGTGCGCGAAAGAACTTGCCGCCAGTCTGTTCGGCAATCGCTATTAGACTGGCTTCATCGAGATCGGCGCTCGGATTGGTAACACGTTTACCAAAGAGCCCCCAGGTTTCTTGAACCTCTGCGCCAATACCAACTGTGTATATTTTTACTCCGGCTCGGCGCGCTAGATCTGCGCCCTGCGCAGGCTCCAGTTCACCGGCATTGCTGGCGCCATCGGTTAGCAAAATAACCACTCGATGATTTTCTGGGCGATCTTGCAGCCGTTTAACAGACAGTCCTATGGCATCGCCGATAGCTGTGCCGTCTTTACCGGCAAAGCCAATTTGCGCTTCGTTGAGCAGCGTCTGCATACTCTGTCGGTCAAAGGTAAGAGGTGTTTGCAGGTAGGCCTTTTCACCAAACAGAATAAGCCCAAGACGGTCACCCTCTCGCTCTATCACAAAGTCACCGACGACTGATTTTACTGTCGTCAGACGATCTACCTGTTGGCCATTCTGCACCATATCGTCGCGCCCCATACTCCCGGAGATATCCACTGCCAGCAGAATGTCTCGGCCATTTGTAGGCAGAGCCACGGGCTCACCCACCCACACCGGCCGCGCTAGGGCAGCCACTGTTGCTAACCAGCTAAGGCTTAAAAGCAATAGCAAGAGCCTGCTCAGCCACTGCCCACCTGTGCGAGACCCCTGATGGCCAGAGGCCGCATGGGCCAGTAGCGGAGCTCGTAAGGCGCGCACCCTAGTTGCCGCAGAGGTACGCCAGTGGCGGTAAAGAAAGGGTAGGGGAGCAAGCACCAGCGCCCAGGGCCAGAGAAGGTTTAGCATGGGTACTGGTACTCCAGCTCGGCGCTATTAACATGCTGGTTAATCCAGATTCTTGTGTTCTCCACCAATAGCTGGGTGTCAGCGGAGCTCATACGCTCATCGCTGGAATAGAGGCCAGTCTCTAGTGAGGCTAGGGACTGGCTAAACTTAGCATTGGGCCCGCTCTGCTCCAGAAACTCGAGAAACTGCGCTAAGCTGAGACTACTAAAGCCTCGCTGCGGATAGGCTGTGTCTGCTGTCCGCTTTAGAAGAGTAAGCAGGGCGCTGGCCTCAGGGCTGCCACTGGTTTGCATGGTCTGTAGCTGGAGTAGTGCCTGACGACGGTAGAGGTTAGCTCTGTAGCGCCGCAGCCAGACCGCGATAGATAACCCTAGGACAGCTGCAATCAGCGCCAGCAGTAGCCACCAGCCTGGTGCTAGAGGCCACAGTGACACCGCCTCTGGCAGGTGGATATCGCGCAGTTCGGCCAATGGGTCTCCCTGATTACTCATCAGACTCTTGGCCCCTGAGATTTTGTCGAGCTGCGACGCTTGCCGTAAGCTTTTGCCAGTACCGACATCACGTTATCTGAGGTGGCAAACGGCAGCAAGCCAGCGGAGAGCTTTTCACTGAGTCGGCGCAGCTGTAACCGACGCTGTTCGAAGGCATCGGCATAGGCTTGGCGCAATGTCTTACTACTAGTATCTAACATGCTTTGCTGTTGGCCATCGGTTACTGCGTACACAGAGGGAGGCGGCAGCTGCATCTCTATACTGTCGTAGACATGACAGAAATTTAGGTTGGCATGCCGCGCTAGCTCAAATAAATGGGGCTCACAGTTGCTATCGAGATCCTGAAAATCGCTGACAATAAATAGGGTGCTGCCGGGCATAATAAAGCGACGAGACTCCTCTAATAGTTCAGCCAGGCAAAATTGATCCTGTTGCGGTTCTAATAGGGCCTCACTAAATTCCTGTAAGCCGTGGATAAATTGCAGCACCGCATGATGGCTGCGACGGGCCTTGACGTCGATTTGCGCCTGAGCGCCAAAAATAAGCCCGCCTGCCCGGTCATTGGCCGCTAGGCCAGCCCAGGCAAGAGCAGCTGCAATTTCACAGCCGACCACAGATTTAAGCCGCTGGCTGCCTAAAAACATGCTGCTGCGCAGGTCGCAAATCACCAAAATAGGCCGCTCGCGCTCTTCGGTAAAGATTTTTGTGTGGGGCTGCTGAGTGCGTGCAGTGACACGCCAGTCTATGCTGCGCACATCGTCACCCGGCTGATAGATGCGCACCTGATCAAAATCCATACCGCGCCCGCGAAAGCGCGATCTATGGCCGCCAGCTAGCATCTGTCGCGCCTGAATCTTAGGAAATCCAGTCAATTCGCGCGCGCCATAGCGCAGCTTTACCAGCTCGCTGAGATTGGCGATTGCTGGGTGGTTTTTCTCGATATTTAGATTGCTCATTGGTGACGGCCCTTAGGCAGATGGCACCGTGGCAAGTAATTTATCCACAACCTGATTGGCAGTAACGCCTGCGGCCTCTGCCTCAAAACTAAGAATTAATCGGTGGCGCAGTACATCCTGAGCCACGGCGCGAATATCCTCAGGGGTGACAAAATCGCGACCGTCCATCCAGGCCAGTGCGCGGCTGCAGCGATCCAGAGCAATCGTGGCTCTGGGGCTAGCACCATAATCCAGCCACTGAGCCAGGTCTCCGCCATAGGCTTGGGTATTTCTGGTGGCGAGGATTATCTGCACCAGATACTCTTCGACGGCCTCGGCCATATGTACATCAAGGACCTCTTTGCGCGCGGCAAAAATAGTTTCCTGACTCAGTGCTTGGATAGCCGGTTGTTCGTGTCTAAGTGCCTCCTGCCGTGACAGAGCAAGAATTGCGCGTTCGCTCTCTGGCGCTGGATAGTCCACCATGACGTGCATTAAAAAACGATCCATCTGTGCCTCGGGTAGAGGATAGGTACCTTCCTGTTCAATGGGGTTCTGGGTTGCCATCACAAGAAAAAGTTCTGGCAACTGGTAGGTGTTTTTGCCCACAGAGATCTGTCTCTCGGCCATGGCCTCTAGCAGAGCTGACTGCACCTTGGCTGGTGCCCGATTAATCTCATCGGCCAGCACTAGATTGTGGAACAGAGGGCCAGCTTGAAATTCGAAGCTGCCCTCTTGGGGGCGATAGATATCACTGCCGGTAATATCTGCCGGCAGCAGATCCGGCGTAAATTGGACCCTGTGGAAGTCGGCTTTAAGGCCATCGGATAGGGTTTTAATGGCCTTGGTTTTAGCAAGCCCGGGAGCGCCCTCAACAAGCAGATGACCATCGGCNAGCAGGGCGATCATTAGACGTTCGACAAGGTGTTNCTGACCGACGATTTTGCTTGCCAGCCAGTCTTTTAGTTGATTGATATCCTGTTGCAAAAGTAACCCCTAAAGCATTGGTTCGGTTGATAAGTCGAGAGAGAGTTTAGTGTCTCTATGGCTAAGTCTCAAATGAAGTTTTGTTGATTTATTTTGGTCTATATTTAGGCAGGATGACTGTCATTATTTCGTCGCTATTTTAACCATTTTTTATGTAGGTATGTCGCCCCGATTTTGTTACTCTAAGCCGATCAAAAAGGACGTAACCAGCTTAAAGACTTACAAAAAACAAAAAGGTTTCAATATCTGTCCATGGATGCAAAAAATAAGCAGCAGCGCGACGCTTTAATTCGATCACTGCAGCGTATTGCCAAGAAAAAACTGAGCAAAACCCAAGCTATTCAATTTAATCAGTTTATTGATAGCGCCATGCATTTTTATCCTGATGCTGACTACCTGAGCCGCTCGCCAGAAGAAATTTTTCACAGCCTCTGGGGGCTCCTGGAGTTCGGTTCCTCTGCCCGGGATTCATCCAGTAGCGGTCAGGCTGCTGTAAGGGTTTTTAACCCAGACCAGAACGTCGACAGCGACTCAAGTCAGTTCACAAGTATTTATATTAATCAGCGGGACATGCCATTTCTTGTCGACTCCCTGCGCATAGTACTGAATCGTCGTGGGCTTAATATCTTCACCTTGCAGAGCAACCCAATTTGGGCAGTGCGCAACGCTCAGGCTGTGCTCGAGAGCGCCCACAAGAGTTATGTCGAGGGTGCCCAGCGTGAGGCTTTAATCAGTATAGAAGTAGACCGGCATGCGGAATCTGAGTTAGCAGATCTGCATTTAGAGCTGGCGGCAGTGTTAGACGATGTCGAAGTCGTGGTGGATGGTTTTGAAGCCATGCGCCTGCGCCTGAATAGTTTGATTGGCGAACTTGAAGAGAATGCACCCCAGGGGGAAGACCTCGAAGAGTCACTGGAGTTTTTACGCTGGATTTACAACGGCTACTTCACCTTTACTGGGACAGTTGAATTCGATCTAAAGACAGAGGGCAGCACGCAGTATCTTTGCGAAGTGCCGGAAACCCGTTGTGGGCTGTTAAAAAAATACGGCGGTGATATCCGTCAGGGGCAGATTGATAGCCTGAGCCCTGGGGTCAGTGCGCTATATGCAAGCGACGAGTTGCTGGCCGTCACTAAATCATCTGAGCGCTCTCGGGTGCACCGAGATGTCTACTCTGACTATATAGTGGTTAAGCGCTTTAACAGTCAGGGTCAGGCAATTGGCGAAGTACGCTTTTTAGGTCTCTACACCTCACAATTTTATTCCTACAGCCCGCGGCGTATTCCTCTGCTGCGCAGGAAGGTCAACTGGGTGATGGATCACTCGGGTTTTAGCCCCAACAGTCACGATGGCAAGGCGCTTATGGCGATTCTTGATTTTCATCCCCGTGACGAACTGTTCCATGTTGGCCGCGAAGCGCTTGCCGAGACTGCGATCGGTATCTGGCAGATCTATGAGCGGCGAGTTACCCGAGTATTTATTCACCCAGATCCCTTTGACAAGTTTATTAGCTGTATTGTCTACATTCCCAGAGAGCACTTTAGTACCAGCGCGCGGGAAAAAATCCAGCTGGTAATTGGTGAGCGATTAGATGCAGACGAACACGAGTACAGCACTCAGTTTTTGCCTGAATCTGTACTGGTAAGAATCTATCTGGTGTATCAGGTCAGCAACAAAAACCATCTCTCAGTTAACGGTGCTCAGCTGGAAGAGCTGGTTAAGCAGGTCACCAGGGGCTGGTCCGATAGCTTCGCTGAGGCCGCTATAGCGGCCAGTGGTAAGACTGAAGGTCTGCAGCTGGGGCGGCGTTTTAAACAGGCGTTCCCGTCGGCGTATAGAGAACTCTACAGCCCAGTCGAAGCACTTGAGCATATCCAACTTTTTGACCCATTAGAGGACAGTGGCAACCTGGCGATTGATCTTCGACATCAGCAGCAGGCAGAAAATAATCAGTTAAAGCTGTTACTGTTTCACCGCGATGTGCCCTTAGAGCTCTCTGATATGATCCCGATGCTCGAAAATCTGGGATTTAGGGTGATGATGGAACATCCCTATTTGATTCAGCCTGAGGCTGAACATCAGGTATGGATGCAGGAATTTAACCTGCGATTTTCCCTGGACGTCGATGTGGATGTTTCCGCGGTTCAGGGTAGTTTCACTGAGGCCCTGACGGTGGTCTGGAAAGGTGAGGCAGAGAACGACAGCTTTAACAGATTGGTTGTTGGTGCTCGCTTAGATTGGCGTGCTGTAGCCATGCTGCGACTATATGCCCGCTATTTAAAACAACTTGGCATATCCTACAGCCAAGACTTTATTGCAGATACTCTGGCACAGTATCTGGATATTACCCGCAATCTCGTTGCCCTTTTCAAAACCTATTTTGACCCTCGCTACGCCGGCGACAAACGTTCAGAGCGTTCCACTGGTTTGGTCAATAAAGTAATACTGGCGCTGGAAGAGGTGCAAAACATCAGTGAAGATAATGTTATTCGTGGTTATCTGGAGCTGATTCGCGCCACTTTGCGCACCAATTTTTTCCAGACCTTCGAGGACGGCACCAATAAATCCTATATCTCGGTCAAGCTTGCCTCCGCTGAAATTAGCCTAGCCCCGAAACCGCGCCCCGCTTATGAAATCTTTGTGTACTCTCCACGGGTCGAGGGTGTGCATCTACGCGGTGGCAAGGTAGCTCGGGGTGGCCTGCGCTGGTCAGATCGTCTCGAGGACTACCGCACCGAGGTGTTGGGGCTGGTAAAGGCGCAGCAGGTGAAAAACGCCGTGATTGTCCCCACTGGTGCCAAGGGTGGATTTGTCGCCAAGCAAGCCAGCATGGCTGCCGGACGCGATGCCTGGTTACAGGAAGGTGTCGCCAGCTACATGCTGTATATCCAGGCACTGTTAGATATCAGCGATAACCTTATTGATGGTGTGGTTGTGCCTCCTCGGGATGTGGTGCGCCGAGATGGTGATGACCCCTATCTAGTAGTGGCTGCCGACAAGGGCACAGCGACATTTTCTGATATCGCCAATGAGATTTCTGCAGCCAATAATTTTTGGTTGGGCGACGCCTTCGCCTCTGGCGGAGGCAATGGTTACGACCATAAAGGCATGGGCATAACCGCCCGAGGCGCTTGGGTAGCCGTACAACGCCACTTCGGCGAACTAGGTATGAATATCCAGCAGCAGGACTTTACCGTTGTGGGTATTGGCGATATGGGCGGCGATGTATTTGGCAATGGCATGTTGCTCTCTCAGCATATTCAGCTTGTCGGGGCCTTTAACCACTTACATATTTTTGTCGACCCCAGTCCCAATGCCGCATCGACCTATATAGAGCGCAAGCGCCTGTTTGAAACGCCCCGCACTAGCTGGGAAGATTTTGACCGGTCCCTGCTGTCTGCTGGCGGTGCGATTTACTCCAGATCTGCCAAATCGCTTCGCTTGACACCTGAGATCAAAGCGCGCTTCGAAATCAGCGACGACGAGGTCACGCCGACTGAATTAATCTCAGCTATGCTTCGGGCACAGGTAGATCTAATTTGGAACGGTGGTATTGGCACCTACGTTAAGTCTTCCAATGAAGGCAATACAGATGTGGGCGATCGCTCCAATGATGGTTTGCGCATCAATGGCAAGCAGCTGCGCTGTAAGGTATTTGGCGAAGGCGGCAACCTAGGTATGACACAGCGCGCTCGGATAGAATTCTGTGCTGCTGGCGGTCTTTGTAACACCGACTTTATCGACAATGCTGGCGGTGTAGACTGCTCTGACCACGAGGTCAATATCAAGATTCTGCTCAATAAATTGGTTGTGGCTGGGCAGTTATCCATGCCCGAACGCAACCAATTTTTAGCCTCAATGACCGATGCTGTGGCTGATCTGGTATTGCATAACAATGCCCGGCAGACACAGGCAATCAGCTTGGCACTGCATCGCAGTGATCAACAGTATGCAGAGTATCAGCGTTTTATGTGCTGGCTGGAAGAGACTGGCCGCCTAGATCGAGAGCTGGAATTTTTGCCCTCTGATGACCAGTTGCTCGAGCGTCAAAATCGCCAGCAGCCTATCTGGACCAGACCAGAGCTGGCAGTGTTGGTCTGTTACTCCAAGGCGATGTTAAAAGAAGCCCTGCTAGAAGCAGATCTTCTGAGTGAACCCTGGTTGGCCAGCTCGGTCAATCGAGCATTTCCAGCTGAGCTAGTGTCGCGCTACAGCAGCGAAATTGAGCAGCATCAGCTGCGTCAGGAAATCGCAGCAACCCAGTTGGCTAACGATCTGGTGGATCGTATGGGCTTTAGCTTCTTCTTCCGTCAGATGGAGTCCACCGGGGCTTCGGCAGGAGAGGTAGTGCGCGCCTACAGCATAGTACTCAACGTCCTGGATATAGAGGCGCTGTGGCAGAGGATAGAGACAGATCTGCAACTGGATGCCCGAGTGCAGCTGGACCTACTGCATCGGCTGATGCGATTGGTAAGGCGCACCACCCGCTGGTTCTTGCGCAACCGCAGGCTGAGTCTAAACTGCACTCACAGCATTGCACAGTTTGCCGGCCCCATGCAGATCATGGCCGAACAGATGCCAGAACTGCACGAGGCAGAGTGGATGAAGCTTTGGAATACCGAGCGCGATGAGCTTATGGCACTGGGCGTGGACCAATCACTTGCCAGCCGTCTGGCCGCAGCCGATAGCCTGTTTTTAACATTGGGTATTGTGGATATAAGCCTCAAACAGCAGCAGCCAATCGAGCAGACCGGGCAGCTGTATTTTAGTCTTGGCGAGTACCTGTCTCTGGATTGGTTTATGGCCCAGATTGTTGATTTGCAGCCACAAAATCGCTGGCAAGATCTGGCTCGAGAATCCTATGTAGATGATCTTGAGAGCCAGCGCCGCAGCCTGACCGCCTGTCTTTTAAATCGCCCAGAAGAGGATATCTCCTTGCGTCTGCAGGCCTGGCAGCAGCAACAACGCCCATTGATTAATCGCTGGCAAGCCATGGTGGCTGACCTGCGGCGCGGTACTGCTGCTGATTTTGCGATGATATCTGTGGCCCTGAGAGAATTACTGGATCTGGTTCAGGCCTCAATAGATTCGATAAACTCTCCAACCAGCTTTCCAGAGGAATAACTGATGAGCCTACAGGATCGTTTGTTTAAGCGTTTTGGCAGTCAATTGCGTGAAAAGGCCATTAAAAGAGCCCAGACACGCATTGTACTGGTGGGCAGAACTGCAGCAGATCTAAGCCCCGAAGAACTAGAAATAGTGGTCGAAGAAGAAGAGAGCAAACTCAAAGAAGAGCTCAGAGATAAGGGTGTCTTGCTCCTGTTTGCCCTGTTGGGTATCAGCTGGTTGGGATAAATGTTTAATAAAATGTTTCGCTTTACCGCCATTATGTATTTCTGGAAAAGATACCGACAGCTTATCCTGTCGACACTGTGTCTGTTTGGCGTTTTCTGGCTGGTAGGCACCATCCACAGCGACTATGTAGAGCTCAGTCAGTTAGAGCAGAGCAACGATTATCTGGCTCAGTCCTTTGTCATTAAGTGGTTGATCTATCTAGTGGCTGTGGCTGTTTACCTGATAGTAAATAGCCGCGGCAAGTTAGGGAAAAGGGCTGAGAAAAAGGCAGAGACAAAGACAAAAGAAAAGGCCGCTCCCAAATCTGAAAAGGGTGCATCGGCGTCACAGGTGGATCCGTTCAGCGAGATAAGAAACAAAGACAAACTGCGTTCAGCAGCGGACATGGTGATTGAAAAACATAAGAAATAACGCCCCCCAAAAACCTTGTTGAGACCAAGCTCCCACCCAATAACCGCCAAAAGAAAGGCCGCAACTACGCATGAGTTGCGGCCTTTTTGGTGGCTCATCTTTGGTTGTGAGCCGCAAGCGGAATAAATTTCCGCTTAAGTTTAGTCTTTTACTGGGCCCCGAGCCCGTTAACTATGGGGGAGTTATAAATTAGCGGCTTTCTGTTGGAAAGAAGCCTGATTAAATCCGTTCCAATAATCCTCGCGTCCCTCGCGCCAACCTCTTGACCAGTGGTAGGCCATTACTGACTCTTGTTGATAGGGGCATGAAGCCAGTGAACGATCCTGAATTGCGGCTTGGTAGCCTTTTACGTATGACCTGTGGCCCTGATCTCTTTTATGTTTTTTCACATCATCTCCTAAGGGTTTATTTAGGAAACTGCCTTTCAGCTTATAAAATCTGCTGAGAGCAGTTTTTATCAAACAAAATTATGTAAAGAGCGATAGAATGGGCGCCGTTAAGCGCCTGTACCAGTTCACCAAAATCTGTCGGCCCTGTCGAAGATTTTGTTTATCTATACAGCCGGTGCGTTATTCCTAGAAGTAATCAAAGGGTAATATTTGTGAGTGTCGAATCCCAACATACAGCCTGGTTGGCCACCTGCCCAAAAGGGCTTGAGCTACTACTAGCCAGTGAACTTCAGGCGCTGGGAGCCACTGGTGTCAAAGAAACCGTCGCCGCAGTGCAGTTTTATGGCTCAGTAGAAGTCGCCTACCGTGCCTGTCTGTGGTCGCGACTGGCCAATAGAATTTTATTGCCCCTGCACAGCTTTATGCTTAATTCAGCCGATGACCTCTATCAACAGTGCAACGATATTGCCTGGGAGAACCATCTTACCGCGGCCCAAAGCATCGCTATTGATTTTATTGGCACCTCAAAATTTATTGATAACAGCATGTATGGCGCCCAGCGAGTCAAGGATGCCGTAGTCGACCGTATTCGCCGCGTTGAAGGCGAGCGACCCGATGTAGACGCCAAAAACCCCGACATTCGGATTCAGGTGCGTCAGCACAAAGGTCGCGTAACCGTATCCCTAGATATCTCCGGCGAAAGCCTGCACCG
>JGI26084J50262_1001273_pt1 | contig 14112 bp, 13 predicted proteins | sample SaaInl6LU_22_DNA_FD_50262 | JGI IMG/M metagenome (IMG submission 50262) | reverse complement strand
CAATCCTATCGAAAAGAAAGACCATCATTGATGAGCTTTAAATCGTTAAATGTTCAAGACGCTGCCCAATCTATTCACAAGGGCGTAATGATTGTTGATGTTCGGGAACAAGATGAGTTTGATCAGGCACATTTAGAAAATGCCATTTTGGTTCCACTCTCCACAGTGAGCGCTGAGAAAATTAATGAATTAAATCCAACAAACAAAACGATTTTAATTCATTGCAGATCTGGAAAAAGATCTAAGGTTGCGGCCAATGTTCTTTTAAGTCAGGGTTATTCGGGGGAAATCCTAGAACTTGATGAAGGTATTAATGCTTGGATTGAGTCTGATCAACCCGTGATTTCAAATATATAAGTGTTTATTCTAGGTCTTTTAGGAGCCTTTGTGATGGGCTCCGTTTTATCTTTATTGGGCGCAGGTGGATCAATCCTGACAATGCCTGTTCTGGTCTATTTATTCTCTATTCCCGCTGTTGAAGCTACCAGCTATTCATTATTAATTGTGGGCTTAACCGCCTTGTTAGGATCCATTGGATATTTTCGTCAAGGCACCATTGATATTAAAACAGCAATTATTTTTGGTATCCCCTCTATTTTGGGGGTGCTTTTAGCAAGGCACTATTTACTCCCATCCATTCCTAACGAGTTTAAGTTAGGCGTCTTTATTACAAAAGACTTTGTGATTATGTTTGTATTTTCTGTCTTGATGATATTGGCAGCATTGATGATGATGAAAAAAAATCAAAAGAAAAGCCATACTCAAGATATTCCTAAAAATAAATTTTTCTTAGTTGTCCTGGAAGGATTGGTTGTCGGGGGTGTTACTGGATTTGTTGGGGCTGGGGGCGGTTTTTTAATTATTCCTGCTCTTGTTTTGTTAGCTGGTTTAGAAATGAAAATAGCCGTCGGGACCTCATTAATTATTATTGCTCTTAAATCGATTATTGGCTTTGGAGGAGATTTAATAGGGGGCTTTCAGACAGATTGGATATTAGTATTTTATATAATGAGCGCCACTCTTGTAGGGGTACTTGTTGGAAATTTTTTATCTCAAAAGTTTACAGGAGAGCAACTAAAAAAATATTTTGGAATAATGGTATTGGTTATTGGTTTTTATATTGTCACGGAGCAAATTATTAACCTTTAGCTAAAAATAATTAGTCGAAATCATATAATAGACCATATAGCCAACTAGTCCTAAAACCAGAATTATGAGAGGGATGGTTGATATAGTAAAGGCCTCGCGAAACTTTTTATTAAAAATTAATAAGCTCGCAATTAATAAAATAAGTAAAATTATTACTAACCTAATCATTTTTATATTATCTTTATTTTAAAAATTTTTACTATTCTATAACAGCTATTTTCTCTATAAATAATGATACATGACCACGAAAATAGCAATTGCTGGTGCTAAAGGCAGAATGGGAAGAAATCTGATTAAATCAGGTTTATCAAATAGTCATACGGATATTGTTGGGGTATTTGATATTTCTGAAATAGAGCAAGTTTTTTTAGATGAAATGAATTTATCNCATGAAATAGCCANAACTAGAGAGCATTCCTTTGAGAGGGCCGATGTCATTATTGATTTTACCTCTCCAAAGGCCTTATTTGCTTTCACAGAGAGCGCCGTTGCAAGCAAAACAGGCCTTGTTATTGGAACGACGGGCTTAGAGGAACAACATTTTAATCTTTTAAAACAAACAGGAAATTCCACTAGGGTTTTTTATGCGCCTAACATGAGTTTTGGGGTAAATTCTTTTTTTAACATTGCAAGAAAAGCCGCCTCTTATCTAAAAAATTTTGATATTGAAATCATAGAAACGCATCATCGCTATAAGAAAGATGCTCCAAGTGGTACAGCCATTAAACTAGGAGAAGAAATAGTAGAAGAATTAAATTTGTCTAAAGATCAATTCAATTTTAATCGCCAACAAAATCAGCAAGAAAGAAAAAAAGATGAAATTGGGTTTTCTTCTATTCGTGGGGGAAATATTCCTGGAGAACATACAGTAATCTTTCATGGAGAAAACGAGAGCGTTGAATTAACCCATCGAGCTTTTAATCGAGAAATATTTGCTGATGGCGCAATTCAAGCTGCAATTTGGTTATCAAAGCAAAATAGTGGTTACTATACTTATAAGGATATGCTCTAAGATAAACGAGANTTATAACGNTCAATAATTTTTTTTAATTTTAACCGGCGTTGTGGACTTAAAAACCTAGCGAATGCATTTTTCTTTCCGGCATAATGTACTGATAGATTATCTTTGTTATTTTTTAGACTACTCCAATGTAAATTATAGCTTTGATCATCTTCTATCTCGTGATCTTTTAACTTTTGAATTCTTATTTCTTCTTGATTTAAAATAATTTTTTCTCTTTTCTTCGCAAAATTAAAATAAAGATAGGTACAGAAAACTAAAATTAAAAATTCAATAATCCCAAATATTAAAATAGGCCATGCGCCCACAATAACAAACCTGACCCCCATAAAAAAAATAAGGCCTCCTGTAATAACTAAAAAAAGTATTATCTGTTTGTGATTCAAACTTTTGTTTGGTTTAATAAGCAACTGTTTTTTCATCGTGAATACATCAACAATAAATCAGATTTTTTNCAAATTATCAAAAGCTATTCCCGCTCCACAATCTGATCTTCAATATGTCAATCACTACACATTATTAGTTGCAGTTGTTTTGTCAGCNCAGTCAACAGATGCCCAAGTCAATAAAGCCACGAAAGATCTTTTTGCAAAATACGACTCTCCTGAGAAAATTGTAAAATTGGGCCTTCAGGGAATTATTCCATACGTAAAAAGCATTGGGTTGTTTAATTCGAAAGCAAAAAATGTGATCGCTCTCTCTCAAATACTTATTGAAAAACACCATAGTAAAGTTCCAGAAAATTTTGATATGTTATGTGAATTGCCAGGGGTAGGCCGAAAAACAGCTAATGTGGTGATGAGCGTTGCTTTTGGACATACTACTATTGCAGTGGATACGCATGTTTATCGATTGTCTCGAAGGTTAAATCTGAGCCTGGGAGAAACTCCTGATGCCGTAGAAAAAGATTTAATGCAGATTGTGCCAGACCAATACAAAAAGACGGCTCATCATCTCCTGATTTTGCATGGGCGATATACTTGCAAGGCTCGAAACCCTGAATGTGATAAATGCGTAATATCGAAAGAATGCATACATTTTTTGAACGTTAAATATGGAAAAATCAAAAATTTTCTATAAAACATTTAAGGATCATTCACAATGAGAGAAATTAAAAAAATTCTAATNGCTAACAGAAGCGAAATCGCTATTCGTATTTCCAGAGCGGCGACTGAGCTAGGCTATAAAACNGTTTCTATTTATTCNTATGAGGACCGTTTTGCTTTGCATCGTTTTAAAACTGATGAAAGTTATTTGGTTGGCTCGGGATTAGGACCTATTCAAGCCTATCTTGATTATAAGGGGATTGTACAAATTGCCCTTAACTCTGGATGTGATGCGATTCATCCAGGTTACGGCTTTCTTTCAGAAAACCCAGAGTTCGCTGATGAGTGTGCCAAATATAATATTTTATTTGTGGGNCCNTCATCAAAAATTATGCGTTCTTTNGGAAACAAAGTAGAAGCTAAAAAAACTGCGGATAAAGCAAAAGTTCCTACAATTCCTTCCACTGGACCCTTGCCCCGAGACATAACAAAATGCAAAGNCCTTGCTAAGAAAATAGGCTACCCAATTATGTTAAAAGCCTCGTGGGGNGGAGGTGGCCGNGGAATGAGGGTTATTCGAAAAGAAAATGAATTAGANAATCAAATTAACACAGCACGTCGAGAAGCCAAAAGCGCTTTTGGCAAAGACGATGTTTTTTTTGAAAAATTAATTGAAAAAGCATTTCATGTTGAAGTTCAAATCATTGGTGACACTCACGGTAATATTGTTCACTTATTTGAAAGAGACTGTTCATTACAACGAAGACATCAAAAAGTTGTCGAGCGAGCCCCAGCTGCTTATTTAAGTGATAAAGAGCGCGAAGCAATTTGTGAGTCGGGCGTGCGTATTGGCAAACAAGTCGATTATTCTTGTGCGGGCACCGTTGAGTTTTTAATGGACGCCAAATCGCGTGAATTCTTTTTCATCGAGGTAAATCCACGTGTTCAAGTCGAGCATACGGTAACAGAAGAAATTACAGGTATTGATATTGTAAAGGCTCAATTTCTTTTAGCTTCGGGTGCTAAAATCGGAGACGGTATTTGTGGCGTTCCAGAACAGCAAGACATTAAAATGAAAGGACACGCTATTCAATCACGTGTTACCACAGAAGATGCAGCTAATGATTTCGCTCCCGATTATGGGAAAATAACCGTTTATCGCTCTGCAAGTGGCCATGGTATTCGATTAGATGCCGGGACAGCAGCAACAGGAACTGTCATCACCCCTTATTATGATTCTCTTTTGGTGAAGGTTTCGGCCAAAGGCCAGTCCCCACTAGAGGCCAAACAACGAATGAATAGAGCTCTGAGTGAGTTTAGGGTTCGAGGTGTAAAAACCAACATTCCTTTTTTATTAAAGTTAATTAATCATCCAGGCTTTGATAAATTTGATTACCATACAAAATTTATTGACAGCGAAAAAAGTTTATTTGAGTTTTCAGGAAGAAAAGATAGAGCCTCAAAAACATTAAACTTTTTAGCAGAAGTGATTGTGAATGGTAACACTGAAGTCGCAAATCGTCCTAAATTACGTGAAACAACTCCTGCAAAATTATCTGATTTTGGAATCGCAAAATCAAAAAAAGCACAACAAGCAGTTGGCAAAACGTTTAAACAAATTTTAGATGAAAAAGGTCCCCAAGAAGTTGCTCAAGCCGTTTTAAAAGAAAAAAAATTACTTCTGACTGATACAACTTTTAGAGATGCCCATCAGTCTTTAATCGCAACTCGAATGAGAACCCAAGACATGTTAGGGATCACTGATTTGTATGAAGAGAGATTAAAAAATTTATTTTCTATCGAGTGTTGGGGTGGTGCTACTTTTGACGTTGCTCTTCGTTTTCTTAAAGAAGATCCTTGGGATCGTTTAACAAAACTTAGAGAACAAATGCCATCAGCATTGCTACAAATGCTTTTTCGGGGATCAAACGCATTAGGTTATACTAATTATCCAGATAACGTTTTAAGAAGATTTATTCAACTATCAGCAAAGTCAGGCATTGATGTATTCAGAATTTTTGATGCACTTAACTGGATTGAGAACATGCAGGTTTCAATTGATGAAGTGTTAAAGACTGGAAAAATTTGCGAAGCATCAATTTGTTACTCTGGTGATCTTTCTTCACCTTCCGAGAAGAAATATACCCTTGATTATTACTTAAAAATGGCTGAAAAATTGGAAAAAATGGGTATCCATTTCCTTGCTATAAAAGACATGGCAGGTCTTTGTAAGCCTAAAGCTGCAAAAATTCTTTTCAAAGAACTTAAGAAAAATATCAAAATTCCAATTCACTTTCACACCCATGATACGAGCGGCAATGGTGTTGCTACCTTGTTAAATGCTTCNGATGCAGGGGTGGATATTGTCGACGTTGCGATAGACTCTTGGTCAGGTTTTACTTCNCAACCAAGTTTNGGTGCCATGATTGAGTCTCTAGATGGNAATGCACGAGACCCTAAAATCTCATCTGCAGTTGTTCGAACAGCTGCAAATTACTGGGAGGGTGTAAGAAAACAATATCAGCCTTTTGAAAGTAAAGTGAGAACAAGCATGTCAGAAGTTTATCTTCACCAAATGCCAGGCGGGCAATATACAAATTTAAGAGAACAGGCACGATCCATGGGGATTANGGATGAAAGATGGCCTGAGCTTGCTTCGATGTATGCCGAAGTAAATAAAATATTTGGGGATGTCATTAAAGTTACGCCTATTTCGAAAGTTGTNGGNGACATGGCAATTTATATGCTTGCAAATAATATTCAAATTGAGGATGTGCTTGATCCTAAAAAAGATGTNGGCTTNCCTGCCTCTGTTATAGAATTTTTNAGTGGTCGATTAGGTCAACCTTATAAAGGTTTCCCAAAAGCACTTCAGAAAAAAATNCTNAAAGGTAAAAAACCAATCAATTACCGATTTGGCTCNAAATTAAAACCCCTAAATATTAAAAATCGAACTNCAGAATTAGAAAAAAAATACTCCGAGTCTATTTCTGAAAAAGATACCTTATCNCAAATTTTCTTCCCTGAGGTTTTTGATGAGTATATGAAGCATCGACAAAAATTTGGCAACACAAGTGTCATTCCTACTTCTAATTACTTCTTTGGAATGAATACAGGTGAAGAAATTTATGTGTCGATTGAGCCTGGAAAAACACTCATTATTAGATATTTCACTTTGAGCGAACCAAATGAAAAAGGTTTTAGAACTGTTTATTTTGAACTCAACGGGCAACCTCGCTCCGTCGATGTAAAAGACCATTCTATTGCTGTTGATGATTTAGCGAAAGAAATGGCCGACCCAAGCAATATAGAACATATTGCAGCTCCTATTCCTGGACTCTTGGTAGATGTCGCGGTTACAGAGGGTATAAAAGTTCAAAAAGGCGCTAAGCTCTGCACTATAGAAGCCATGAAAATGGAAACCGTGATTTATGCTGATCAATCAGGAACCGTGGAAAGGCTTTGTGTAAAAGCGGGTGAAAATATCGAAGCCCAACAATTATTATTTGTTATAAAATAAATTTCTTCCTTCCATTTATATGATAATTTTTATTTGTGCTTAAAAAAATTATAACCGCAAAACATCGAGGTTTTTGTGCTGGCGTTGAACGAGCCGTAGAAATTGTTGAGAAAAGTTTAATTAAATACGGCGCTCCAGTTTATGTTCGCCATGAAATTGTCCACAATAAATTTGTAGTTCATAATTTAAAAGAAAAAGGAGTAATTTTTGTGGAGTCTTTAGATGAGGTCCCTCAAGGAACAAAACAACCCGTGATCTTCTCTGCCCACGGGGTGGCCCAAAGAGTTATTGAAAAAGCGAAAGACTATAACCTACTTTTTTATGATGCCATCTGTCCACTGGTAAGCAAAATTCACAAAGAAATCATCTTATTAGAAAAACAAAACTATCAAATTATTATGATTGGCCATGAAGGGCATCCGGAGGTAGAGGGAACAGCGGGCCAGCTGCAAGACATCAGTAAACTAACACTAGTTCAAGAATTAAAAGATGTCGATCAATTGTATTTTCCTGCTGATCAAAAAATAGCTTATATCACTCAAACAACACTTTCAGTGTTTGATACACAAGAAATTGTGGATGCATTANAAAAAAGATTTCCTGATATTTTAGCTCCCAAAAAATCTGATATCTGTTACGCAACATCAAATCGCCAAACCTCAGTTCAAGAGATGGCCAAAACTGTTGATGCTGTATTTGTCATAGGGGCTTTTAATAGTTCAAACTCTATTCGACTCGTTGAAACAGCCAAAAAATTTGGATGCAAATACAGTGAATTAATTGAAAATATAGATGATTTTGATTATCAAAAATTAAACCAATATCAATCAATAGGCCTAACCGCAAGCGCATCGGCACCAGAAGAACAGCTCAACTTATTCATTAATCGTGTTACGCAGAGGTTTGACCCAGAAGTAATCGATTATAAAGAAGATGAGAAGATCGTCTTTAAAGTACCTAATTTTCTTAATTAAATTTTTTTCTATAAAAAAAATCTATTAAAGTCATATGCGGAAGAGTTAACGCCGCCAGTCCAATAAAAATAGTTTTGATAAAGGATTCTGAAAATGAAAAATTATTATTCAAATAGATGATTGCTATACATCCGCCAACCCAAGTTAAAATAGTAAATACAGCCGTCGTGGTAAAAACAAATTTTTTATTCTCAAGATATTTATTGGTATTTTGTAATATGGCGTAGACATGCTTTATAGTATGCACAAAACAAAAATATAACGCAAAACCTGTTAATGGATCAAGCTGCGAGATAATGATAAGTATAAAAATCATCTCTAAAATTCCCCACCTAAGTTTTTTTAAATTTATTGACAGATAGCAATAAACTAAAAATAAAATTCCAAAGAGGAAATAAACAATAAATAAATATTGCTCGAAATAATTAAAACTTTGATTTGATAAAAATGTAAAGATTTGGAATGACTCAGCAGTATGAAAAAATATTATTCCAAAAATAATATTAATGCCATGAGTAAGGGAGATAACCCACTTATGCTTTTTAATTTTTAAAAAAGACCAGTCACATAATCCAAAATGAACAATGCTCATTACAAGAAATAAAAATAGTGCAAGTATTGGAAACTGTATCCAAAAAAAAATAACTGCTATTGAAATAACTGTGTAGCATAAAACAAAAATCAAAAACTTTTTTTTAGATTGATAGCCCAAAAGAGCTGCTACAGCCCCATCAAAAGAACCGTGAGGTACACCAATAAACGAGACTAAGCATAAAGCAACTAAGGATAAAATACTTAATTCGTACATGTTAATTAAAGATTGTACTTAAGTAGCTTTTTAAAAAACCAATTTTTGGCATTGCAAAGATTACTTTCAATTTAGTTAAAAATGTTGCCTTCCCCATCATAAAGGAACTGAACTCTTCTCCATTTAATTTCTCAGCCATTTTCATAAAAATTTGATCAGAATTTCTATTATCTTCAAGGTATTTTACAAATATTTTATCCATCCAATTATCCCAATATGAGTGATAGTCCTTATCGTTGGAAGTTAATTGTTTTAAGAAAAATGAGAAGGCATATCCAGAAGATATTTTCGTAGCCCCTCCCTTGGCGCCAATTTGTATATAATTATCTTTATTTTGTGAATTAATTTCAAACATAGGAAGGACACCTTGTTCAGTATCTGAAATGCTGTATTTTTTTATATTCAAACTTTCTTCGATATAGTTCGCAATCTGATCTTGATACCATTGAGGCCCTAATAAATATTTAGAAAAAACTGTGGACTCCACCAAGAGATGATTTTTATCTAAAGGTAATAAATAAATAAAGTGAAGACCTTGATCTTGTTTGACACGAAAGTCCATTAAGCGAGCATTACTAATTTGATGCCCATCATCTACTTTTATTACATGACCAATAAAGTGTTGTTTGAGACCATCGTCTTTTATCGTAACTGATCGACTATCATAAATAGTTTTAGCAAATACTTTCTCATCACTATCAAGAATAATTTCAAAAAATTCATCTTTTCTCTCAATTTTAATAACATCATTTTCTTTAAAAGAAATATTATGACTATCTTTTAGACAGTAATTTTTCCAATCTTGGAATCGTATAACACAATAAGGAGATATAGAGCTTTCATGTGTTACTATTTTTTGATGATGGCAAAATTCCCATTTGTTCCATTGATTTTTTACCAAACTTTTAAAAGGAGCCATCCAGTCAGTTAACCAGAATGCAAAAAAATTATTCCTCAAATTATTGAATTTTTTATCAATACCAATTAGGGATAATTCTTGATTATGATATTTTATTTTATAGGTGCCAAGGGCACTAGCGCCCATCCCGACAAAGGCTACATCATAAATTTTCATTTTGGAAACTCTCTCGAATAGATATGTAGGAACGATGCATCGTTTTTAGTAAAATAAACTCAGGTAGAGATTTAATTGTTACCCAAAGTTTATTTAATTTACTGAGATAAACCCTCTTATTAGAATACAAAAAATTATTATTTTTAATTTTAATGCCAATTGCACGATAAATTTTTGCAGCAAAAAAAATTGCAAGTCTAGTTTTAATGGGAATATATTTCATTCCACTGAACCCGTTTTGATAATAAATCTCTGATAAATCAATTAATCTTTTGAGAATTTTTTTCATTTGAGGTTGAATTTCTTGAAATAGCTCACTTTTTAATTGCTCAATAGTAATGTCTCCCATCCATTCTCTCGGTAAATATAAACGGTTCATGAGCGCATCTTCGTAAATATCTCTCGCAATATTGGTGAGTTGCATTGCGATACCCAGATCAACAGCATGTTTGTTCGCTTCTTTATTATTAACCAAAATCAACGGTTGCATCATTAAACCCACCGTTCCTGCAACTCGATACGCATATTCAATCAAATCTTTTTCATTTTTAATTCTAACTATTTTTTGATCTTGAATTAATCCCTGTATGAGATCTCCTAAAATTTGAATAGGGATATTGTTATTTTTGAAAAATTGATTTATCGGATGCTCACGATTATTATAAATCTGTTCAAACTCATTTTTTAAATTTTCAGATTGATCAGTAGAGGTTTCATCTGCCAAATCATCAAAATAGCGACAGATACTATAAAGCTCTGATGCAGCATTTTTGCTTCTATTAGGTAAAAAAAAGCTCGCCCAATAAAAACTTTTACCATGTTTTTCTAATGATTGAGGATCATAAGAATAATTAGACAATTTAATTTAGCTGAAAATCTTTTTTAACTAGTTTTTCTACTACCTTCGCTGAGCAAAGCACCCCTGGGATCCCGGCACCAGGATGAGCGCCCGCAGCAGAAAAATAAAGATTAGAAATTTTTTTATCTTTATTGTGATATCGAAACCATGCTGATTGTGAAAAAATTGGTGCAATTGAAAAACCAGCGCCATGCATCGATCGATAGTCATTTTTAAATTCTCTGGCGTCATCCAAAAGTCAGCTTCAATATTTTTATCTAAATCAGGCATAATTGTTTCACTCAGCGCTTTGACAATTTTGTTTTTTAATACAGGCCCTTCCTTATCCCAATCAATGGGCGCCTGTAAGTTAGGTACTGGACATAAAACATAAAAGCTATCTTTCCCAGACGGGGCAAAGGTTTCATCTGTTGCGGTAGGCCTGTGTAAATATAGAGAAAAATCCTCCGTTAATATTTTATTTTCGAAGATATCTTTTAATAAATCTTTATACCTTTCTGCCATCCAAATTGTGTGGTGGGCAACTTTGGGATACTTTTTTTTACTACCAAAAAATAATACATATAAGCCCATCGAGTACTGTGTAAGTTTTTCTGGTTTGATTAAAGGATTTTTTCCATAATGCCCGTCGAGCATTTCGCTATATACCGTTGGAGGATCGGCATTACAAATAACCGCATCAGCATCTAGTTCTTCTCCATTTTTGATCTTTACACCTACAGCCTTGTTATCTTTCACTAGTATTTTTTCTACATCGGCATTTTTTTTAATCTCAATACCTGTTTCTTGCATTAATTTTTCTAATTCATGAACAATCTTCCCCGTACCTCCCATACAAAAGAAAACACCCCATTTCCTCTCTAAATAATGGATGAGGGCATAGATGGAGGTAGTTGTAAAAGGATTCCCCCCAACCAGTAAGGGATGAATAGAAAAAGCTTTTCTTAAATATTCGTTTTTAAGCTTACTGTTTACTAATTGACTGACGGTAAGATAGCTTTTGAGTTTCACAAGCGCCGGTATTTGTTTGACCATCTCCCAAAAAGAAGAAAAAGGCTTATCTGATAGTTTCTCAAAACCTATTTGAAAGATATCCTTTGATGTTTTTAACAGTTTTGCATATCCATCCACATCTCTTTCATCAAATTTTCTGATTTCAGCATTGGTATCCTCAATGGAAGGGCGATAATCAAATGTTTTATCATCATGAAAATAAAATCGATACCAAGGGTCTAAGGGAACAAAATTTAAATGATCACTTAATTTTTTATCAAAAAGTTCATATAGTTCTTCAAATAAAAAAGGGGCGGTTATAACGGTTGGGCCCGCGTCATGACGATATCCCTCTTTTTGAAACACTCTGGCGCGGCCACCCAAAGTATCAAGTCTCTCCAATAACGTTACTTTAAATCCCAGTTTATTTAACCGAAGAGCAGATGCGATGCCACCGAACCCAGAGCCAATTACTATTGCTTTTTTATTCATCATCTTTGTGGTCATAATTAGAACTTCTAAACACTAAAAATGCGATAAATAAAACAGCAAATACATAAATAATTACAACTAAGGGGCTATTGACAAAAGCCTCATGTAACTGATCATTAGCACAAATAAAATCTTTTTTAAAATCTCCTGCGGTTTCGGATTGTTGAATTTGCTCACAAGTAGAAGAAGAATGTTTCATTAAATTAGAGAATTAGCCTTAATTATTTTTAATATGAACATGATAGTAAAATAGCCCGCATTAATCATTAAAATAAAACCAATAAAATAAATTATTTCTTTTGGGAGTTGATCGTCAAAAAATTTACTAAAGAAGTTTCTGGATAAAATTATTCCCATTTCTATATATAAAATGGAAATGATTACGGCTGTCAAAATCATTAGCGTAAAAGAGGAATATTGATAAATAAAGAAATTCAAAGTCAATAAAACTAGTCCAAATAAAATCAATAATGACAATCCAAATAAATTAAAAGATATGTTCAGAGGAGTTAAGATTTTAAGCTTTTCCTTGTATGCTTTTTTTAAGGATAAAATGGCAATCAATATTAAGAGTTCAATAAAAGTTATTATGAATAATTTTGAATAAAGAAGATTAGGATTAAAAAGTTCATCCATTTTTAGGCAAAAAAAAAGCAGGGCCCGAAGACCCTGCTTTAATTAAATTAATCTAATTAATTAAGCTTTAGATTCTGTTGTTGCAACATTCCAGATGATTACACCNAATGCAATCTTATTTAGAACGTCAGCAAGGTTATANATAACGTTTAGAGCTTCCATACTTGCTCCGCCTGTTAAATAACCAAAGAAATATCCTAAAGGATAAATAGCCCAACCAATTGTTACAATCCATCTCATTGTTGAGAAAGCAGATTGAACTGAAGCAGGNGCTTTATCAGCAGCCATTTTTCCAGCTTCACCAGCAAATACCTCATATAAGATATATGCCCAACCAGCCATACCAACGATGAAACCTGCCCATAGGTTGATGTATCCAGCTTCACCCATATAACCAGCAACTAGCATTACTAGAGTACCAATCATAAGTCTCCAGAAGATACCAGCAGATGCGTTTCCGACAGCTCTTAGGATGATGTAGAATTCAACCATCAATAATGGAACAGTGATTAGCCAGTCGATATATCTATAAACGGTTGGTGTATCGCCAGTAGCGATCCATACATCACGCATATAGAAATAGTGAACAGCAGCCACTAAAGTAACTAGACCAGATACTGTTAGTGAAGTTTTCCACTTAGCACTAACTCTTTGAGTTTCTAAGAAGAAGAATGCTGTTGAAGCGACTAGGGCCATAGAAATTAGCCAAAATGAAATACCAACGAAATCGTTGGATTCAAGGTTCGCAGCAGCGTTTGCGAACTGAGGTAATACCAACAATAAAGATGCTGGTAATAGGGTTTTTATTTTAAACATAAGAGTACTACTCCTTTTTTTTATTATTCGTACGTACTAGTACTTGTATGTGAATCTTTAACTAGTAGAAGTCACATTGCGACGCAGTATAGCTATTAAAGTTAAAAAAAAAACCGTTTTTTAAGATATTTTTTCCACAATTATGTCTATATGATATTCGATAAAAATGGCGATATTTCAAGATTCTGTACTAATTGGGGGTTTCTTTTTCTTCTTATCCACATATTTGCTATATTTTTCAACGAAAAAAATTAGTGAGTCTCAAATGTCTGAAAAAAATCGCAAAAAACTCAACATTCTTTCTTTTGCGATCTTCATTTTGATTGTCATTCTCATATTTGCCTACCATTCATCTAATTATATGAGTAATTTAAATGGCTGATGAGACTTCGAAATAGTTTTCAAGAAAAGCATATTCAAGACTTTTCAAAAAAATTTGATAAGTCGTTGCTATCCCATATCTCAAAACAAATCTCAGTAGATAAAAGAATAAAGCACTCCATGTGTTATTTTGTCAAAACTGGGGGAAAAAGAATTCGCCCATTTTTAATTAGCACAATGGGAAAACTTATTGGGATTAAAGCCCAAACTTTAAAAGATTTTTCCCTAGCTGTAGAATGCGTTCATTTACATTCTTTAATTCATGACGACCTACCGGCAATGGATAATGATGATTATCGAAGAGGTAAATTAACTGTTCATAAAAAGTATGATGAAGCAACA
>JGI26084J50262_1001260_pt1 | contig 14204 bp, 8 predicted proteins | sample SaaInl6LU_22_DNA_FD_50262 | JGI IMG/M metagenome (IMG submission 50262) | reverse complement strand
AAAAATATCAAGTAAATGGTTATCTCAGTTTACCCAAGATAAAGATAGTTCAGAGGCCTATATTTTAGAAATGTTAGGTGAATACCTTTGTAGTATTTCCAAAAGCAATTCTATAGATTTAAATGGCGCTATAGACACTCTAAATACTTCAGGTGGGTTAAACCAAACACTAAGAAATCATATGGAAAAATCTGACATTTCAAATAACTTACTTGTTGGGTTAAATGATTTTAGAGAACGATTAAAACTAAATTTAACAGAATAAACTATATTCCAAAAAATGTTCATATCATTTAACTTTTTGCGCTCAAAAAATATATTGAGCGCAAATTCTATTTTCTTAAATCGGGTGGTGTTGATTCTGAGCTGAGAATTGCAATTATGTCATTAAATTGATTAACTTCAGTTTGNTTTTGCCCCAAGCGTCGAACGGTTACTGTATCTTCTTCAACTTCCCGAGCACCAACTGCTAAAATAACGGGTACTTTTCCTAAAGAATGCTCACGAACTTTATAATTTATTTTTTCGTTTCGAATGTCTGCTTCAGCCCTAATGCCTGCAGCGTTAAGTGCTGCAACTTTTTCTAATACGTAGTCATTTGCATCACTCACAATTGATGCAACTACAACTTGTCTTGGAGCAAGCCAAAATGGTAATTTACCTGCATGGCTTTCAATTAATATGCCTATAAAACGCTCAAATGAACCCAATGTTGCTCGGTGTAACATTACAGGGCGGTGCTTATCTCCATCTTTACCTATATAAGAAGCATCTAGACGCTCTGGTAAAACAAAATCCACTTGGTGAGTGCCACATTGCCAATCACGACCAATGGCATCAGTTAAGACAAACTCTAGTTTCGGCCCATAGAAAGCACCTTCACCAATATTTAATTCTGGTTCAATTCCAGCAGCACGTGTAGCAGAGAGCAATGCTTTTTCAGCTTTGTCCCACACTTCATCAGATCCAGAGCGTTTTTCTGGTCGATCTGANAATTTAACCTTGAATTCATTAAAGCCAAGATCTTTATAAACATTTGAAAGAAAATCTATNTAAATTTTTGTCTCTGACTCAATTTGCTCTTCACTACAGAAAATATGACCATCGTCTTGAGTGAAACCACGTACACGCATAATTCCATGCAATGCACCAGATGGTTCATATCTATTACACGATCCAAATTCTGCCATTCGCAGCGGAAGATCCCTGTAAGATTTTAAGCCTTGGTTAAAAATCTGCACATGACATGGACAATTCATTGGTTTGAGTGCATTTACAGCTTTTTCTCGTGCATGGTCCTCATCTACTTCAACTATGAACATGTTTTCTTGATATTTTTCCCAATGGCCAGAGGCTTCCCAAAGTTTACGATCCACTACTTGTGGAGTATTGACTTCAACATAGCCATTTTTGTCCTGCATCCGGCGCATATAGTCCTGTAAAGCAGTATAAATTTTCCATCCATTCGGGTGCCAAAATATTTGTCCAGGTGCTTCTTCTTGCATGTGAAATAAATCCATTTCACGACCTAATTTTCTATGATCACGTAAGGCGGCTTCTTCAAGCATTGTTAAATGTGCTTTAAGATCATTTTTATTTTGAAAGGCTACGCCATAGATTCTTTGTAGCATGGCATTGTTACTATCACCTCGCCAATAAGCACCTGCAACTGACATTAATTTAAAACTATCACCNGGAACTTGTGCAGTATGTACTAAATGTGGCCCACGGCATAAATCTTGCCAGTACCCATGCCAATACATAGATAAATCTTCATCGCCTGGAATACTATTAATGAGCTCTACTTTATAAGGTTCATTAGTGTCAGTGTAATGTTTAATTGCACGTTCACGATTCCAAACTTCTCTTCGAACTGGGTCTTTTAAATTAATAATTTCGCGCATTTTTTTTTCAATTATCGATAAGTCTTCCGGTGTAAATGGTTCTTTGCGATCAAAATCATAATACCACCCATTATCAATAACTGGCCCAATCGTTACTTGAACGTCAGGCCAAATTTCTTGTACTGCACGTGCCATAATATGTGCACAATCATGGCGAATAAGTTCTAATGCTTGATCATTATCCCGCATTGTAAATATTGCAAATTCAACATCGTTTTCTATTACTTGTGACAAATCACAATGGTTACCGTTTATTGAACAGCTAATAGCTTTTTTAGCAAGTGAAGTTGAAATATCTTTAGCTATATCCATTCCTGTAATACCGGCTGCATATTCGCGAACGTTACCATCAGGAAGTGTAATTGAAATTTGTGACATTAGGTCAATTCTTTCGTTTTAGCGCCTACTGAACGCTCGGTTGAAGTTATGTAAAAATGCTTTTGCCAGAAATGAATATATTGTCAAGTTACACAAGCTTAAGTCCATGCAATTTTTATTTTTCTGACTAATGACTAAAATATTTTTTTGCGATAAAGCTGGGGATAAGATAAATAAGGCGAGCACTATGAAACCTGAGATTCTAATAACAGGACAAGGACGTAAAATTGCATATCACCAAACAAAAGGTAAAGGTGCAGGTATTGTTTTCTTGGGCGGATTTTCATCTGATATGGAAGGAAGCAAAGCCATTCGTCTGGAGAATTGGGCGAAAGAAAATGGACGACCTTTTATTAGATTTGATTATTCAGGACATGGTCAAAGTTCAGAAAAGTTTATTGATGGATCAATCGGAGATTGGGCAGAAGATGCATTTGAAATAATATCCCATTTAACATCTGAGCCACAAATTTTAGTTGGATCATCAATGGGTGGGTGGATAGCATTCTTGATGGCTAAACGTATTCCAAATCATATTTTGGGAATTATTGGCATTGCTGCAGCCCCAGATTTTACCGAAGATATNATTTGGAATAAAATGGATGATATGATGCGAGCAACATTAACGAGATCCAANGTCGTATATATTCAAAATGACTATGGAGAACCTTATCCCATAACAAAAAAACTGATTGACGATGGCCGAAACAATCTTGTGATGCGTGATTTACTAGAGATACCATTCCCTGTGCGTCTTTTTCATGGTTCTGCTGACCAAGATGTAAAAATAGATGTTTCATTAGACCTTATAGATCATATCAATGGATCTGATGTGGAGTTAACAGTTGTTAAAAATGCTGATCACAGGTTCTCTAGTGAGAAGTGTTTGGAACTAATCTGTAATTCTATAAGTTCAATAATTAGTCAGAAAATATAATCATTCATTTAATACCTATTAGAGTAATATACCCACAATTACCAAGCCAAGCCCGATAGCGGAAAAAAAGAGAGATATTAAATTAATTGGTAGAAGTTTTTTTAATTCGTTGGAAAGCTCTTCACCTTTCAAACCCGCATTTTTAGCTATTAATGCTTTAAGGATGCAATAGATCAAACCTGTTAAGCCAATTATTGTAATTATTGCACCAGATATTATCATGATTTGATTTCCTAATATTAATTAATTCATAAAAAACATCATTTTTAATAACCCAGCCCTTGCAGATGCGGCAAGGGCAAAGTACTCAGATATTTAATAAAAAATAGGTATTCCAATGAATGAAGAAACAAGCCAATCATCGTATCGTGTTGCATCAGATGAATTACGCGCTTTTATTGAACGTTTTGAACGTCTAGATGCAGAAAAAAAAGATATTTCTGATCAACAAAAAGAAGTTATGTCTGAAGCTAAAGGCCGTGGGTATGACACAAAAGTTCTTAGAAAGATTGTAGGACTGCGAAAACGTGAGCCACAAGAAATTTCAGAGGAAGAAGCAGTGCTTGAACTATATAAAGAAGCACTAGGAATGTAAGTAGAATTAAATTTTACAAAAAAAGTTCAATCTTTTAATACATTGTTTAAATTTTAAAATATCTCAATTGCTAGACATGCAATTGTCCATAAGTTATGCGATAAAACATGGAAAGAAATTTAGATCAAAAAAAAATAGACCTCAGACATATGTTAACTTGGGACAGATGGGGCATATTTGCGATTTTAATATCTGCACTTGTTCTATTGCCAATAATATCAGTTGTTTGGATGGCTTTTTTCCCAGTTGAAAATATTTGGCCACATTTATTTGCAACTAGCTTACCTAGATATTTATCAAATTCGTTGATCATAATGAGTTCTGTTGCAATAATTTCATGCGTAGTTGGAACAGGGTGTGCTTGGTTGATTGTAACAAAAGATTTTCCATTACGCCGCATATTGGAGTGGGTTTTGTTATTCCCACTCGCCATTCCTGCGTATATTGGTGCATATAGTTTTGTTGATTTTTGGGAATATGCAGGACCGGCTCAAACGGCTCTTCGTGATTTTTTTGGGTGGGAAAACTCTAAAGATTATTACTTTCCTCAAGTTCGTTCAATTGGGGCAGCAATTTTTGTAATTTCTATGTCATTGTATCCATATGTATATTTGTTAGCACGAGCAGCATTCCGCGATCAATCTAGCCGAACTTTTGAAGTGTCAAGAGCGCTAGGTGCTGGCCCGTGGAGGGCATTTTGGTTGGTATCATTACCTCTTGCTCGGCCCGCTATAGCTATCGGCACAGCTTTGGTTATGATGGAAGCATTAAATGATTTTGGTGCTGTGGAATTTTTTGCTGTTCAAACACTTACAACAGGAATATTTACAGTTTGGCTTGAGGCTTCAAATGTTGGTGGAGCAGCCCAAATTGCAATGGTTATATTTATTCTAGTAATTATTTTAGTTGTACTCGAACGTTTTAGTCGGCGTAAGATGCGAGTACACCAAAGAGATAATCAATCGATGGCACCTACAAGGGATGTTCTCTCATTTTGGGAAGGTATATTAGTTGCTAAACTATGCTCACTGCCAGTTTTGTTTGGGTTTATAATGCCATTTTTGATTATGCTAAACCATGCGCTTCATGTGGAAGACTTATGGACAAACGCAACATTTTTGCGTGCAACATGGACTTCTATTTGGGTTGGTCTTTTTGCTGCAATATTTACTGTAGCAGCAGCTTTAATTTTAGTGTTTGGTGTCCGATCATCAAATTCTATTTTGCCAAGAATTATGGCTCCAATTGCAACAATAGGATACGCTGCGCCAGGCGCAGTTCTAGCTTTAGGTATTTTATTGCCCATGGCTTACTTTGACAGATTCCTAGCCGATGTAATTGAAAATTTTTTAGGATTAGATATAGGTCTACTCCTCACAGGATCTGCTACTGCAGTTATATTTGCATATAGTGTAAGATTTTTTGCTTTGGCGTTTGGGTCAATTGATAGTGCAATGGGTCGATTTTCACCTAACATTGGGCATGCAGCTAGATCTTTAGGATTGAGTCCTTCTCAAGCATTATCAAGAGTTCACATTCCAATGATTTGGTCATCTATGTTAATTGCACTCCTGCTGGTGTTTGTTGATAGCATTAAAGAATTACCTGCGACATTATTGTTGCGTCCTTTTGGATTCGAGACCTTATCCACACAAATTTATAATGCTGCATCTCTAGAAAATATTGAGGGTGCATCAGGAGCATCGATTATTGTTATTTTAGTTGGTATGATTGCTGTTGCCATAATTGCACGGGCATCAAGATGATATCATTAGATATTGCATTTACATTTTTTGGATTTGCGTTGGCATTAGCTTTAGTGCCTGGACCTGATAATATATTTGTAATGACACAGTCTGCACTATTTGGCCGCTTGTCTGGAATATTTGTTACTTTAGGCTTATCGACAGGATTAATATTCCATACTGCTGCAGTTGCTTTTGGTGTAGCTGCAATTTTTGAAACTTCTCAATTTGCTTTTAATGTATTAAAATATATTGGTGCATTTTATCTAGCATACCTTGCGTATAAATCATTTCGTGCAGCTAATAAAAAATTAGGAAATACAAAGACGCCAAAAGAAAATTTATTGGTACTATATAAGCGTGGATTAATAATGAATATTACTAATCCAAAAGTAACCATTTTTTTCTTGGCGTTTTTACCTCAATTTGTAGATTCAAAATTGGGTGCAATAGTGCCTCAATTTTTCCAGTTTGGTGCATTGATGATTTTAGCAACTATTCTAATATTTTCACTGATAGCTATAACTGCGGGCTCTTTAGGAAAGTGGTTAAATAATTCTCAGAGTGCAATGTTATGGATGAACCGTTTTTCTGGGGTTATATTTATTTCATTGGCTGCTAAGTTAATTTTTGCACAAAAATAAAAAGTGTGGGAACTTCTCCCACACCAAAAATTTAACTTTCAAATTCTATTAGCAAGTCTTTTGCATCCACTTGAGATCCTGCAGGAGAATGTATGGTTTTAACAATACCATCAATTTCAGCACTTATTCCCGTTTCCATCTTCATGGCTTCTATAGTGCATAGTAAATCTCCTGCGTTTACTTTTTGACCAACTGAAGCGACTACTGAACTAATGACCCCAGGCATTGGCGCACCAATATGTGCGATATTTCCTGGCTCAGCCACTGGCCGCTTTATAGTGGTTGCAGCTTTTGATCTATCAACAACTCTTGCCGTTCTAGGTTGTCCATTCAATTCAAAAAATACTCGAACTANACCTTCTTCATCAGCATCTCCAACTGCTATAAGCTGTATTTCTAATGTTTTTCCAGGATCAATTTCCACACTAATTTCGTCACGAGATTTCATGCCATAGAAAAAAGTATTTGTTGGTAAAGTTCTAACGGGTCCATATTCTTTGTGACGCCCTTTATAATCTAAAAACACTTTAGGGTACATTAAATACCCATTTAAATCCTCACTATCGACATGCGCTCCATTTAATAGTTTTTCCAATTGAGTTTTTTCAACAATCAGATCTAGGGGTTTTAAGTGTTCACCAGGTCTTGAAGTGACAGGTGTTTCACCTTTAAGCACTTTTGATAAAATAGCATTTGGAAACCCTCCTTCAGGTTGCCCCAAATTACCCCGCATCATGTCTACAACACTTTCAGGGAATGCGACTTCAGTTTCTGGGTTTTCTACTTCATTCCTTGATAAATCTTGAGTAACCATCATCAGAGCCATATCACCTACAACTTTTGATGAAGGCGTAACTTTTACGATATCTCCAAACATTTGGTTTACATCCGCATAGGTATGAGCAACTTCTGGCCATCTATCTTCAATGCCAAGTGACCTTGCTTGTGCCTTCAAATTGGTAAACTGTCCCCCAGGCATTTCATGTAAATACACTTCAGAAGCGGGAGCTGATATGCCACTTTCAAAAGCAACATATTGTTCACGCACACCTTCCCAATATTCGTTAATACCTCGAACTGCTTCCATATCAATACCAGTATCTCTGTCAGTATGGCGTAAGCTTTCAACAACTGATCCGAGGCACGGTTGGGATGTGCCGCCAGAGAATGCATCCATAGCTACATCTACTGCGTCAACACCTGCGTCAGCAGCAGCTAAGATAGTTGCACCAGATATTCCTGATGTATCATGTGTATGGAAGTGTATTGGTAAACCTACCTCTTCCTTTAAAGCTTTAATTAATATTTTGGCGGCTGCTGGTTTTAATAATCCAGCCATATCTTTTAATCCAAGTATATGTGCACCAGAAGATTTAAGTTCTTTTCCCATTTTTACGTAATAGTTTAAATTATATTTAGCACGATCGGGGTTTAGTATATCGCCGGTATAACAAATAGAACCTTCACATATTTTACCATTTTCAATGACTGCATCCATAGCCACACGCATATTCTCAACCCAATTTAAGCTGTCAAAAACCCTGAACATATCAATCCCAGTTTCAGCAGCTTGTCTAACAAATTCTTGTACAACGTTATCTGGATAATTTGTGTAACCAACACCATTACTGGCTCTAAGCAACATTTGTGTCATTAGATTTGGCATTTTTTTACGAAGATCTCTTAGGCGTTGCCATGGGCATTCTTGTAAAAACCGATAGGCGACATCAAAGGTTGCTCCACCCCAACATTCCATTGATAATAATTGAGGAATATTATGTGCATAAGTATCTGCGATTTTAATCATGTCATAACTGCGCATACGAGTAGCAAGTAAAGACTGGTGCCCATCACGCATTGTAGTATCAGTTATAAGTAGTTGCTTCTGATCAGCCATCCAATTAGCAACTGCTTGTGGTCCTTTTTCTTCAAGTAAATTGCGCGTCCCATATGCCGGTTGAGTATTTAAATTATTAGGTACTTTAATTGCTCTTGTATTAATATCAGGTACTGGTCTGCCTTGAACATCAGGGTGACCATTAACCGTTATATCTGCAATATAATTTAAGATTTTTGTTGCACGATCTCGGCGAGGTTTAAAATCAAAAAGTTCGTCCGTGTTATCGATAAATTTAGTTGTATAAGAATTATCTAAGAATGTAGGGTGTTTTAGTAAATTAATGACAAATGCGATATTAGTAGAAACTCCGCGGATTCTAAACTCACGTAATGCTCTATCCATTCTTGCAATAGCATTCTCTGGGCTTGATGCTTTGGCTGTAATTTTGACGAGTAAGCTGTCATAATAACGGGTAATTACTGCTCCTGAATAAGCTGTTCCACCATCTAGTCTAATGCCAAGGCCGGTAGCAGATCTATATGCAGAAATCCGTCCATAATCTGGTATAAAATTATTTTGTGGATCTTCAGTTGTAATGCGAGTTTGTAAGGCGTGACCATTTAATTTTATGTCTGCTTGAGAATTTGCACCCGTAGAGCGGGCTAAAGTTTTACCTTCTGCAATTTTTATTTGCGCACGAACAATATCTATTCCAGTCACTTCTTCTGTAACAGTATGCTCTACTTGAACACGAGGATTTACCTCAATAAAGAAAAATTCTTCAGTATCCATATCCATGAGAAACTCAACAGTGCCGGCACATTCATAGCCAACGTGAGCGCAAATTTTACGCCCTAAACTACAGATTTCTGATCGTTGTTCTTCTGTGAGATATGGTGCAGGGGCTCGTTCGACAACTTTTTGATTGCGTCTTTGAACAGAACAATCACGCTCATATAAATGATAAATCTCACCAAAGCTATCACCTAAAATTTGGACTTCAACATGACGAGCTCTCTCAACAAGTCTTTCTAGATATCCTTCACCATTTCCAAATGCAGCTTCAGCTTCTCGACGGCCTTCAAGAACTTTTTCTTCTAATTCGCTAGCATCCATAATTGGACGCATTCCACGTCCACCGCCACCCCAAGAAGCTTTAAGCATAAATGGATAACCAACTTCTTCTGCCATTTGGCGGACTTTATTCATGTCATCAGGTAAAACGTCCGTTGCGGGTACCACAGGCACACCTGCCTCCATTGCAACACGCCTAGCTGAAGCTTTATCACCCAACTTTCGCATTGTTTCAGCTTTTGGGCCAATAAATTTAATGCCAGCCTCTTCACACGCATCAACAAAATCTGGATTTTCAGATAGAAGGCCATATCCCGGATGAATTGCATCTGCACCACACATTTTAGCAACGCGAATAATCTCTGGAATTGATAGATAAGCTGCTACTGGACCCATACCCTTACCAATTCGATATGCTTCGTCAGCTTTGAACCTATGTAATCCTAATTTGTCTTCTTCGGCATAGATTGCAACAGTTCGTTTGCCCATTTCATTTGCTGCTCGCATTATGCGAATTGCAATTTCACCTCGGTTAGCTATGAGAATTTTTTTGAAGCTTTTCATTTCATATCCACTTATTTCGTTGTTTGAAAAGGGGTTTATATTTTTAGATTATAACTGTTTATATTTTAAAGTTTACAAAAAAATGCACAATAACTGAACAATCAATAAATACTTTATGTTAGGTTAAAACTTTTGCTATAGGCCCTTTTTTATGCACTTAATAATTTTGAAGTGCGTTTACTTCAACTTCACTATTTTGGGTGTCTTTGATCGCTTTTGCTGCTGCATTGGATGCTGCTGCAGTAGTGTAGTAACAAATCTTATTAGATAAAGCAGCGGCACGAATGGCTCGACTATCTTTCAAGCTTTGACTTCCTTGTGTGGTATTAAAAATCAAATTTATTTCAGCGTTTTTTAACGCATCAACTATATTTGGCTGACCTTCATAAACTTTCTTTACCCGCGTATTATTTACTCCATTATCATTTAGCCAAGATGAGGTGCCACCCGTAGCCAAAATATTGAATCCTTGCTTTAATAAAATATTTGCAGCTTCAAGAATTGTGCTATTTTTGTCATCTTCTTTAACAGAGATAAATACTGTACCTGAGGTTGGAAGTGGAGTTGATGCCCCTAATTGTGACTTCCAAAAGGCTCTTTCAAAGGTTTTGTCTAAACCCATCACTTCACCTGTGGAACGCATTTCTGGTCCTAATAAAGCATCTACACCTGGAAAGCGGTTAAACGGCATTACTGCTTCTTTAACAGCAAAGTGACTTGGTGTTGGAGATTTTAAATCAAAATTAGATAAAGGCTCACCTGCCATAACTCTTGCTGCAATTGCAGCAATTGGTGAATTTATAGCTTTTGCAACAAATGGAACTGTACGCGATGCGCGTGGATTTACCTCTAATATAAAAATATCCTCACCCTTAATCGCAAATTGAATATTCATCAAACCAATTACATTCAACCCTAAAGCTAAAGCTTTGGTTTGTTCCATCATGTCATCAATTTGGTGTTGAGGAAGTGAGAAGGGTGGTAAGGAGCATGCACTATCACCAGAATGAACACCTGCTTCTTCGATATGTTGCATAATACCAGCTACATGAACATTTTTACCGTCAGAAAGGGCGTCAACGTCGACTTCAATTGCTCCCACAAGATAACTATCTAACAATACGGGACTATCTCCAGACACTACTACAGCTTCCTTAATGTACCGCTTTAATTGATCGTCAGATCTTATTATTTCCATTGCACGGCCACCTAAGACGTAAGATGGGCGTATTACAAGTGGATACCCAACATCAGAAGCAATCACAAAAGCTTCTTCATCATTATGTGCTATACCGTTATGAGGTTGTTTTAGATTGAGTTTTTGAATTAATTCTTGAAACCTTTCACGGTCTTCAGCTAGATCAATTGCATCTGGTGAAGTGCCTAAAATTGGAATCCCTTCAGCTTCTAAATCGTTTGCTAACTTTAATGGTGTTTGGCCGCCAAATTGAACAATCACACCGTGTAAAGTGCCATTCTCTTGTTCAACCCTCAAAATTTCCATTACATTTTCCATTGTCAAAGGTTCGAAATATAAACGATCTGAAGTATCATAATCTGTAGAAACAGTTTCAGGATTACAATTAATCATTATAGTTTCGTAGCCAGCATCAGTCAGTGCGTAGCATGCGTGACAACAGCAGTAGTCAAATTCAATCCCTTGGCCAATGCGATTTGGCCCTCCACCTAATATTACAACTTTCTTACGATCTGATGGCCAAGCCTCACACTCAACATCACCCATGGCATCTGATTCATAAGTTGAATACATATAAGGTGTTTGTGCTTCAAATTCAGCTGCACATGTATCAATACGTTTGAATACGGCCACTACACCTAATTCATTACGAGCAATGCGTATTTTTCTCTCATTTTGGCCTGTAAGTTGAGCTAAACGAGCATCTGAGAAACCCATCATTTTTATGCTACGCATTTCATCAGAAGTTTGTGGTATGCCGTTAGATATTATGCCTTTTTCAGCGTTAACGATTTCTCGTATACGATCTAAAAACCATGGGTCAAAAGATGTTGCTGATATAATTTCTTGATTTGATAATCCATGCCTCATTGCTTGTGCAATAAGGATCATACGATCAGGTGTTTGTTTGGAAATGGCTTGAATGACAGCTGGTTTTTCAGGTGCCCCTTTGATATTAATATCGTCAAATCCCGTTAGGCCTGTTTCAAGTGATGCTAATGCTTTCTGTAAAGATTCATGGATTGTTCTGCCAATGGCCATCACTTCACCTACTGACTTCATAGCTGTCCCAAGTATTGCTTCAGCCCCAGGAAATTTTTCAAATGCAAAGCGTGGTATTTTGGTAACTACATAATCAATACTGGGTTCAAATGATGCAGGTGTAACACCAGTAATATCGTTATCAAGTTCGTCAAGTGTATATCCAATTGCTAGTTTTGCAGCTATTTTTGCAATTGGAAATCCAGTTGCTTTTGAGGCAAGTGCTGATGAACGTGAGACGCGAGGATTCATCTCAATTACTACCATTCTGCCATCTTCTGGGTTAACCGACCACTGAACGTTTGATCCTCCAGTTTCAACACCAATTTCACGAAGAACGTTAATAGAATGGGTCCGCATCATCTGATATTCTTTATCAGTTAATGTTAGTGCTGGAGCAACAGTTATAGAATCTCCAGTATGAACGCCCATTGGGTCAACGTTTTCAATTGAACAAACTATAATGGCATTGTCTGCTTTGTCGCGGACAACTTCCATTTCATATTCTTTCCAACCTAGTAAACTTTCATCTATTAAAATTTGACTAACTGGAGAAGCATCAAGTCCTGTTGTACAAAAGTGTACAAATTCTTCACGATTATAAGCAATACCTCCACCAGTTCCCCCCATTGTGAATGCTGGTCTTATGATTGCAGGTAGGCCTATTTCATCAATTGAGTCCATTGCTTCTTGAATGGTATGAGCAATTGTTGCTCTTGGATTTTCGATACCAAGCCGATCCATCGCTTCACGAAATAATTTTCTATCCTCAGCCATTTCAATGGCTTTGCGATCAGCTCCTATCAATTCTATATCAAATTTTTGAAGCGTACCATCTTCATCGAGAGCAAGTGCTGTGTTTAAACCTGTTTGCCCACCCATTGTTGGGAGTAGAACCATTTTATCATTAGGATGTAATAATTTTTCTTTTTCAATAATTTTAGCAACAATATTTGGTGTGATTGGTTCAATATAAGTTGCATCTGCCATGTCTGGATCTGTCATGATTGTTGCAGGATTAGAGTTTACAAGAACTACCCTGTATCCTTCTTCCTTTAATGCTTTACATGCTTGTGCACCAGAATAGTCGAATTCACATGCTTGGCCAATAATTATGGGCCCGGCACCAATGATCATAACTGTATTTATGTCGATTCTTTTTGGCATGGCTTAGCCCTTTTATTTGTATNGCGAGAGGAATCGCGCATGATTTCCAAATTGTCGTGGGTCTAATGTTTTGGTTGGGTTCACGCAAGTATATTTTATAAAATGAAGCTTTATTTCATAGTTATTATATAAAGTTTTGTCTCTTGCCTAAAATAATACAAAATTGATTAATTAATTAGCAGTATTTTAACAATAATATTTGTGGAAACTATTCTTTGATCGCACTAAGTAAGGAGTAGTTTAATAAAAGGCTATTAAGTATCAGCATGGATTATATTTTGTTAGAAGATGGTCCAGATGGTGAGGTAAATGTTTTTGCTAATCCTGAAAGATTAATTTGTGCTTGGAGTATTGATGATGTCCCAAAAGCTTTGCAAGACATGGAAGATGAGCGATCGGCTGGCAAGTGGTTGGCTGGTTTTGCAAGTTATGAATTGGGCTATGCTTTAGAAACTAAATTGGAAGGTTTGATGCCAAGCAAACGACTTTCACCTTTACTATGTTTTGGAGTATTTTCTGGACCAGATAATAATACAAAACAAAAACTTGAAAGTCAGGCTATAAAAGAAAAAGAATATGCTGAACTTGATCACCCAGTGGCTTTGTGGTCAGAAAACGATTACGAAGCTCCCTTTAATATAATAACTAATTATATTTTATCAGGAGATTTCTATCAAACTAATCTAACTTTCCCTATGGCATCAAAGTTTAAAGGAACTGTTTTAGGTCTCTACGAAAGACTTAAAACTTTTCAGCCGGTCAAATACGGCGGAGTGGTACACTTTAGTGAAGGTCCGGCGATAATATCGCGATCTCCAGAATTATTTTTTAAGGTAGATAATGATGGAAATATTTCGACTCGCCCAATGAAGGGCACACTGCCTCGCGGTAAAAATGCGCAGGAAGATGAAAATTTAAAAAAATGGTTATCAAATGATCCTAAAAATCGTGCAGAAAACCTTATGATTGTAGATTTGCTTCGGAACGATATTTCAAGAATATCTAAAGTAGGTTCTGTCCATGTCCCTGAATTGTTTACCGTTGAAACTTATGAAACAGTTTTACAAATGGTTTCAGAAGTTCGAGCAAAATTGCTTGACCAGTTAAGTATTAAGGA
>JGI26084J50262_1001254_pt1 | contig 14232 bp, 15 predicted proteins | sample SaaInl6LU_22_DNA_FD_50262 | JGI IMG/M metagenome (IMG submission 50262) | reverse complement strand
CTTTTTGATACGGCCATTTTCTTACGATTATGCGGGGCGCGAAAAATCGGGGCGTCGATAGAGCCGGTGGCTGGTAAAATTGTGCCCCAGACAAACGCTTGATACAGGCGCTTCATCCGCCCATCTCGGCCGTGAGCAGCGAATTGATCGCTCAGGCTATGATGCGCTTTGTCGGTTTTGGCAGCGACCATGACCCCGCTGGTGTCTTTATCAAGCCGGTGAACAATGCCCGGGCGTTTCTCGCCACCAATACCCGATAAGCTGTCGCCGCAATGGGCAATTAGCGCATTGACCAATGTCTTATCGGGACTTCCCGGGGCTGGATGCACCACCATACCAGCCGCTTTATTGAGCACAATCAGCGCTTCGTCCTCGTAAAGAATGTCCAAATCAATTTTCTGGCCGAGCACCCGCGTGTCAACTGGTGGGGGCAATTGCAGACGAATTTCATCATCCAATTTCACCCGCCAAGATGGGTCATTTATCGCTAAAGATTGCCCTTGGCGGACTATCTGACAATGATTGTTTCTGATAAGGTCTTGCAAGCGCACGCGGCTCATATCGCGAATGGCATCTGCCAAACACCGATCGAGGCGTTCGCTATCATGCTCTGGCCCAATGGTCAGAGCGACATTATCATTTTGTGAGGTTTCAACGGTCATGACACAAGATACACATATAAACGCTGACGGGGAAACGTCTTCTGAGGTTGATCCCCATGCACCGTCTCCGCGATATGTACGCGGTTTGCTGGTCGTTGTCATTGGTCTTGGTCTGGTTTTGCTGGGCGGCGCCGCAGTGGTTGTTGGCACCATTATTAAGCGGATGAATAATCCCGATAGCCAGCCGACCAAACCTGGTTTTGGTGTCAACGAGATATCTGTGCCAGCACAAGGTAAAATTGTATCGATTGAGAACGGCGAAAGCCGCATTGTTGTTCATATGCGCGATGCGCAAGGTACTTTATTACTCTTGCTTGACCCGCGCAAAGGTGAAGAAAAAGGCCGTATCCGCTTGCGTCCAGAGTGATGCAGTTACGGCCAGAGAAAGTAAAATAGATGAAATTTCTTGTTATCCTCTCTGTCCTAGTTGTGGTGCTTGCCATTGTTTTGACGTTGGCCTATCAACGGGCCGATCGCGAAACCATAGCCGCCGCAGAGTTCCGCTTCGGCTCCGGCTATCAGCAAGCTAGTTTATCCAAGGGCGTCACGGCCTATAAAATGGCCGGCCATGACGACGATCCAGTGGTGATAATTGTGCATGGTGCCACGCTTGGCTCCGTGGCCTATCAGGCCTATGTGCCGCCGCTGGTCGCTGCCGGTTATCGGGTGTGACTTATGATCAATATGGTCGAGGGTTTTCTGATAGACCCGCTGATCGCTTCACCATTGATTTAATGCGCCAACAATTGCTCGAGCTGATGGATGCTTTACAATTCGAGAAAGCCCATTTATTTGGTATTTCGCTGGGTGGTGCGGTGATTGCTCGCTTTGCCGCCGAACATGGCGACCGCGTTCACTCGTTGGCCTATCAAGTGCCGCTGATTGCCGGTGCGTCCGTCTCACCGGCGCTGGTTCTGTCACGCTTGCCGCTGGTTGGGCCGATGTTGGCGCGGTTTTACGCCATTCCGGCGATTATTGCGCGCGGCGAGAGTTTCGGCACAGATACACAAGCTGCGCGTGATGTTGTGGCGCATTTCAAGCAACAATTTTTGGTGCAAGGCACAGAGCGTATGATGCGGCAAATGTTAACCGGCGATGCGCTGAGTGACCGCATGGCCGATCATCAAAAAATCGCAGCGTCAGGCGTGGCGGCGCAATTTGTTTATGCAATTGATGACCCTGAAATTGCGGCGCGGCAAGTTGAGCAAGCCTTGTCTTATTATGAAAATCCAGACGTCTATCAATATACTGGCGGACATTTTTTCTCCAGCGGGCGGGCCGAAGAATTATCGGTTAAATTGGATGAGTTTTTTAAGGCTCAATCTAAACGATAGACCTAAAACGGGAACCAGCCAGACTGGGGTGTGAATTTAAGATATCCAACACTCACACCGGCACGAAAACCAACGCCAACGCGAATGGGCGCGAGCACGACTTGGTCACGCTGTAGAAAACTTACGGCGACCCCACCTATATAAAAGGCTGAGCCGTCAACGCCACCAATGCGGCGATAGAGGTCTTCAATATTGTCAGTGCCATATACCAGTGTGAAGCTTTTTGATGCATTGCCGCCGGTGTCAATGCCTGCCGATGGGCCGCGCCAATAAATCGGATGGCTCTGACCATTTTTAAATAATACATCGCCACGCCCATAACGCAGGCCAAAGACCACCGCAGCGCCGACTTCTTCACCGCGAATGACGGCGGTTGGCTCGCCATATTGGGTGAATACATTGTCCATCACTTCGGCCATTGACTCAGCGGTCGCACCAAGAAACTTGGCCGCTTCAACAACCATTGCACTTTCAGAAAAATCTTCCACCTGTCCAGTGCTCGCCGTCTGTGCCTGAGCGCCAAAAGTGGCCAGATTGAGGGCGAGAGCAAGTCCAAAGAGATTAAAAATTCGAAGTGCTTTCATTTTCTATACTCTAATTTGCGGTTACTGTGGGCGTTACTTTTCGGCATCTTGCCAGTTTGCGGCGGTTGCTGCAATGAAAGATGGATTATCAAGTCCCCGATCAAGCTTGCCATAGGTCAAGGGCGCGTGGTCGGTGGTGGTTACGACACCGCCTGCTGCTTGCAAAATTGCCTGACCTGCGGCTGTATCCCATTCCATAGTGCGGCCATGGCGTGGGTAAAGATCGGCTTTGCCGTCGGCCAATAGGCAGAATTTATATGACGATGATGCGCCCATAGTTTGCTTAATGTGCAATTGCGATATCAGCTCATCGGTTTCTTTGGCGCGGTGTTTGGCGCTGGCAATGACCCGCAGTCCAGCCGGATCAAATGGTGGTACAATCAAGCGTGTCGCTTGGCTCATATCGAGTTGACCATCGGGCGCAATGTCGATGCGATAGGCGGCGTTCTCGCCAGAGAAATATAGTTTTTCATGCACCGGTGCATAAATCACACCGGCGACTGCCTTTTCGTCACTTACCAGACCAATATTCACCGTGAAATCTTTGCCCTTGGCGATGAAATCGCGCGTGCCATCCAGCGGATCCAATAGGAAGAATACTGGGTTGAGGGTTTCCGGCACCGCCGAGGCGCAAGCTTCCTCGCCGATAATCTGAACATTGGGAGCCAGAATAGCTAGAGCTTTTTCGAGCAGTTCTTCAGCATCGCGATCGGCTTGGGTTACGGGAGATTGATCAGATTTAGTTTCCGTGGCGACCCCATTGCGATAGTGACGCATGATCACTTGTCCGGCCTCTAATGACATTTGGCACAGGGCCTGCATAAAATCGGGGGCGTGTGGGTCGAATGTCAATGAATCTGTCATGCGACGTAAATATCACGGCTGGTGCAATTAACAAGCCCAAATAGCTGCGACCGGCAAATTACGAGCTTGAGGTCATTGCATCTATCCGATAGCCGCGTCCCCAAACTGTCTTTATCAGAGATGAACTGACGTCGTCGCCCTCAATTTTTTTACGCAGCTTGCAAATGAACACATCGATAATTTTCACCTCTGGTTCATCTAACCCGCCATATAAGTGGTCAAGAAAATGCTCTTTCGACACCACTTTGCCCTGACGCAGGCAGTGGAGTTCGAACATCTGGTATTCCTTCGCGGTCAAATGCACGCGATCGCCCTTCACAAAGACATCATGAGTCGCCAAATCCACAGATACATCGCCAAAGTTCAGAATGTTTTTGGCAAACCCATTGCTACGTCGCACCAAGGCGTGCAAACGAACAATTAGCTCTTGAAAATGAAAAGGCTTGGTCATGAAGTCATCGGCGCCGTCACCAATGCATTGCAATTGTTTTTCTATGGCACCATGACCGGACAAAATAATCACGGGTGTGTTGTCATCACGGTTTCTTATTTCGCATAATAATTTTTGACCATTTATATCTGGCAGTTCGAGGTCTAAGATAATCGCCTGATAATTGTAAATCTCGTTGTGGGCCAAACCGTCATCGCCACTCGCCGCCACATCAGTCTGAAAACCCTCCGCCTGCAACATCGACGACAAGTTGTTAGAAAACATCATGTCATCGTCAATCAACAAAATACGCATGTTCTTCCTTCCAATGGTTTCAACACTTAACACCACCAGTCGACGCGAAACTTTAATCACGGACAAATCAACTTTTCGTGAACAGCCATGCGCGCAAAAGCTTGCAGTCTGACCCGCCATGCATATATTGCATCTACAGGAGACATTATGTCGGACACAAAGACCATGATTGATCTATCAGCCTTGCCAGATATTGACCTCAATATCGGGCCGGTTTCAGCCCGCGCGTCGCAACGCGTTGTGGTGGCGATGTCTGGTGGCGTCGATAGTTCCGTGGCGGCTGCTTTGGTGAAGCGGGCAGGCTACGACACGGTTGGTGTTACTCTGCAATTATACGATCACGGCGAAGCGATTAGCCGCAAGGGTGCGTGTTGCGCCGGACAAGATATTCACGACGCCCGCACAGTCGCTGCTGGGCTCGATATCCCGCATTATGTGTTGGATTATGAATCACGGTTCCGTGAAAGCGTGATGGATGAGTTCGTTGACAGTTACTTGGCCGGCAATACGCCGATCCCGTGCATTCGCTGCAATGAGACAGTCAAATTTCGTGATTTATTGGGCATGGCCAAGGAATTGGGCGCCGAAGCCATGGTCACCGGGCATTATATTGCAACGCGGCGTGGTGCTGACGGTTGGGAAATGCACCGGCCTGTCGACTTGGCGCGCGACCAGTCGTATTTTCTATTTTCTACGACGCAAGAACAGCTCGATTTCTTGCGCTTTCCCTTGGCTGAACTGACCAAGGATGAAATTCGCGATTTTGCCGGTCAGCTTGGCCTAGTGGTCGCCGAAAAGCCCGATAGTCAGGATATTTGCTTTGTGCCCAATGGCGATTATGCCGGCGTGATTAAGCGTTTGCGGCCAGATTGCAGCCTGCCGGGTGAAATTCTTCACATGGATGGCAGCGTGCTCGGCCAACATCAAGGCGTGTTGCATTATACTGTCGGTCAGCGACGCGGTTTGGGGGTTGCGGTTGGCGATCCGCTCTATGTGGTGTCGATTGATGCCGATGCGCGGCAAGTGATTGTCGGCCCACGTGAGGCGTTGGCGCGGCAAAAAATTCTTCTCTCTGAGGTCAATTGGCTGGGCGGTGATGCCAGCCAAGCACTAGATGTGCGGGTGCGTATTCGCTCGACCAGCGAGCCAGCTGCGGCGCAGATTAAACTGACCGGCGCGCATCAGGCGGAGATCCATTTGGCGACAGCCGAAGAGGGCGTTTCGCCGGGGCAGGCGTGTGTGTTTTATGCTGCCGATCAGGAACGCTTGCTGGGCGGCGGCTGGATTGCTTCAACCGCGCTGAGCTAAGCGAAACCGCGTTTTCCACGGCGCTTGCAATATTCGTGCCAATTTTTTACCCTTGAGGCATATGTTCATCTTTGTGAGGTGCAGGGATGGGGTAAGGGGCCGAAATTGTTAACACCGCGTCTGCAAATCAAGCAAAGCCAGAAGCTGATGATGAACCCGCAAATGCAGCAGGCGATTCAGCTTTTGCAATTAACCAATATGCAATTGAACGACATGCTGGCGCAGGAGATCGAGCAGAACCCGTTTTTGGCTTTTGACGCGGCTGATTATCGCGCCGCCGCGCGCCCCGAAAGCCCGCAAAAACCAGATGCCGCCGCCAAAGAGCCAGCTGTGCGCGATACAATTTCAGTGCGCGAATTGAGCCTGCAGCCGGGCCAGTCATTGGCCGATAGCGGCGATGATTATCTTGCCCAATTGGCGGCGCCAGAAGCCGGATTGAGCGCCTTTTTATTGCAGCAAATTCGCTTAAGCCATTTATCCGGCGCCGCTTTGCTGCTGGCCGTGGAGCTGGTTGGCTGGCTCGATGATGACGGCTATTTGCGCGATACTGACGCCGAATTATGTGAAAATTTAGCCTGCGATTTGCCGACCTTGCAGCGCGCCCTAACGGTGTTGCGCGGTTTAGAGCCAAGCGGTGTGTTTGCCCGCAGTCTACCTGATTGTTTGGCCCTACAGTTGCGGGCACAGGAAAAATACACTCCGGCCTATGAGCATTTGCTGGCCAATCTCGGTTTAATGGCGCGCGGGGAGTTGGAAAAACTGGCCGCCCTATGCGCCGTTTCGTCGGCTGAGTTGGGGCATATGTTGACCCATGTGCAGGCCTTAAACCCGCGCCCTGCGTCTGAATTTGACACCACGCAGGAGGTTATTCGTGCCCCTGATATTCTGGTGCGCCAAGAGGGCGACATATGGCGCGCCTATTTGAACGAGGATAATCTGCCGGCGGTCTTGGTGCTGGAGCGCGATTGGGAAGAAATGGCCAGCCGCAAAATGACCGACAAAGAGAAACGTTTTATGAAAAGCAATGTGCAATCAGCCCGCTGGCTTCGCAAGGCAACGCAACAACGCGCCGCCACTATGTTGCGCGTGGCGCGCGCCGTGGTTGAGCATCAGCAGGGGTTTTTNAGCANAGGCATGGAAGCCCTCAAGCCGATGGTNTTGCGCGATATTGCCGATAAATTAGAGCTGCATGAAAGCACGGTGAGCCGGGTTGTGGCGGCCAAGATNGTGCAAACCCCGAGCGGCCAGCTAGCCTTGAAAGATTTGTTTTCCATTGCTCTGGCGGGGGGTCAAAATCAGCAGCAAAACAGCCAGATTGTATCGGCGGCCAGCATTAAGGCACGGTTGGCGCGTTATCTTGCGGCGGAGTCGCCTGAGGCTATTTTGTCGGATGAAAAACTGGCGGAGATGTTGGCTGAGGAGGGCATTATGATAGCCCGTCGCACNGTGGCAAAATATCGTGAGGGGCTAAAAATTGCGTCTTCGGCGGTGCGTCGTCGGGCGGCGAAATTGCGTGCAGGTTGAACATTGCCAGCGCAGGATTTTTGCTCTATATCATGCTCAGCTTGTCGAAGAACGAAGCTTTCGGCGGAGTAGCTCAGCTGGTTAGAGCAGCGGAATCATAATCCGCGTGTCGGGGGTTCGAGTCCCTCCTCCGCTACCAAATTCCTACCTTGAATTAGCCAGACTTGGCAGTGCTATTTTTCAACTAACAGCGCTTGGGCTTTTTCTCGTATCGCCGTTAACTAAACTTCCATCCCCAAGCCCCGCAGTCGTGGCATTTCGATAGCTGGGCATTTATCGACCACCACATCCATGCCATGCGCCAACGCGCTGTCAATGGCTTGCTGATGCACCACATTTAATTGCGTCCAAATGGCTTTGGCGCCATGCGCATGGGCTTCCTCCACCACTTGCGGCAGGCTGGCGCTGTTGCGAAACACATCGACTAAATCCACCGTTGGCGCAATATCGCTCAACTGGCCAACAATCTCTTGCCCCGCCAGCCGCTGACCGGCCAGCCCCGGATTAACCGGTATCACCTGAAACCCTTGCGCCAGCAGAAAACAGCACACCTGATAGCTCGGTCGCTCTGGCTTCAGGCTGGCGCCGAGCAGGGCGATGGTCTTCGTCCGACGCAAAAGTCCGGCCAAATCGGCGTCGCTGTGTAGCAGCATTAAGCGTCGCCCCATGTCGGTGGGCGTTTTTCGATAAACGCCTGCCGCCCTTCTTCCGCATCGCCCTCAGAGGTCACGGCGCAGGCCATGGCTTCATTGGCAAAGGCGAAAGATTGCGCCAAAGGCATGTCGATTTGCTGATAAAATGCCGCCTTGCCGCCGCGAATGCCTTGCGCCGATCGGCTGGCGATTTTATCGGCCAGTTGTTTAACTTCCTGATGCAAATTTTGGCGCGGCACATGCCGGTTAATCAGGCCGAATTCTTGCGCTTGGGCGGCTGCGAACATGTCGCCGGTCAAGGCCATTTCCATGGCGTGTTTGCGCGATAAATTGCGCCCAACCCCAACCAGCGGCGTGGTGCAGAAAATGCCAATATTCACCCCCGGTAAACAAAAACCGGCGTCATCGGCGGCAATCGCCAAATCGCAGACGGATACCAATTGGCAACCGGCCGCGCTGGCCGTGCCTTGCACACAGGCAATCACCGGTTTCGGGGCGTGCACAATGCCCATCATCATCTGCGCGCAATCGGCCAATAATTGCTTCACACGAGCGTCAAATGCGGCGTCGTCTTCGCCATCGGTTTTTTGCATTTCTTTCAAATCATGACCGGCACTAAAAACCGGCCCTTCGGCGGCCAGCACAATCACCCGCGTTTGCGTATCGTCATAGGCCTCGGCCAAAGCGGCGCTGAGCGCGGCAATCATCTTCGACGACAGCGGGTTGCGGCTTTGGGGTTGATTGAGGGTTATCCAAGCGCAATGGCCGTCCTGCTTTGTTTCGATCAGCATATCATCCATTGAATGTCTCCTTTATACAGCTAGGCTAGTCAGCCCAACTTGCCTACGTCAAGCCAAAATTGAACGCGCGCGGGGGCATAAAATTTCTTGCCCAAACCGCCCGCTTTCGGCCAACATAAGTCAACAAAGGAAAGCGCTATGGGCAGATTTATCAAAAATAATAAACTTGGCATTTTCGGGCCGGATATCCGCCGCGAAGTTGATGACTTTGTCACCTATGACCTGCACTATAATTTCTCATTGGCCAATTTGACCGGTGAGGAATCTGAGTCAGCCTTGCTGGTTTCGGGTTACAATCTCACCGATGAAGACCCACCACGGGCGCGTTTGGATTTGAACTATGACCCCTATACGCATAACCCGCTTGGACGGATGATTAAAGTGGGTCTGCGTCACCAGTTCTAGAGTGCGGGCTTAATACTGCCATCATTGGGGCTGTCCGTCGGGTGACGGGCAGCCCTTTTGATTGCTATCAAGCCGCTGTCAGAAGTTGTCCCAAAAGCGGGAAGTGCACATGAACCAGACCGGCTTCGGCGGTTTCTCGCGCTAAGCTCACGCGTTGGGCGGTCAGGCCAACCAATGTGCCGTGCACCGTCGCCGGATCAGGTGATACGGTTTTAATGGCCACTTGTTGGCCAGCCGCAAAGCCCATTGTTTCGTCAACCGTGCAGCCGCCCATTGGCTGACAGGCTTTGGCATGGTCAATCGCCTGTTGGGTTGCCCACACGTCCTCGTCATCGCCCAAGCCAATGGCTGAAAGCCGGTCGAACCAAGCCGCCACATGTGCCCCCAGCGCTGATGGTTGCAAGCCGGAGAGGCCAGCAAAGGCAACGCAGGCATAGAGCGTGCAATCGGCGTGGCCTGGTGAATCGCCGCCAATGAAAGCGCGGCCATCAGACAGGGCATTTTCAAGTGCTTGTCCACCGGCGGCAAATTGGCCTTGTAAATGCGGCACAGCTGGCAGAAAGGCTTCCTTCTTCATGCCAAAACGCACTTCGCGATCTTGCCAAAAAGCCTCATCCATCATGTCGGCGTTACTACCCAACGCCGTGCCAACGGCAGGCATAAACCAACTGGCGCCGCCCCACAAAGCCAGCAATTTGCCGGCTCGTCCGGTCGGTGCTGGATAGAGGCTGGGTTCTGCCTTTGCGGTTTCCAGCGCATCGGTGATGCAATCCGTGTCGCAAAAAATATCGGCGCCGATTTGCAGCACTGGAATACGTTCATAACCGCCGGTCAAAACACTGAGCTCAGGCTTCGGGCAAATCACAGGTTGTTCGACGGATTTCCAAGCCATTTGCTTGATCGTCAGCGCCATGCGCATAGCTTGGCCAAACGGTGACATCGGATAATGGTGCAGGATAATTTCAGACATAGGACTCTTTCAATTTAATATGTGATGATAAAGGCGCTCGGCCTTGGTTCAAGATTGCTTCCAGTTTGGTCGTAAAGCCAAGCGAAAACAACAATGTTTTGCCGCCCGAGCAGAATCGCGAGAGATATAGAAACTCTCTCACTCTCAGTCATCAAAGCGCGCCGGAAGAAACCCAGATAGCTATGTCGTCAACCNTTACCCAATCGCTCAAGCAATATTTCGGCTTTTCGCAATTTCGCGACGGTCAGGAAGATGTTGTCGCGCAAATTTTGTCGCGCCAGAATTTATTGGCGGTCATGCCAACGGGCGCTGGTAAGTCACTTTGCTATCAATTGCCTGCGATGTTGCTGGACGGCCGAACAATTGTGGTATCGCCGCTGATTGCGCTGATGAATGACCAAGTGGCCTATCTGCAATCGTTGAACCTGCCAGCGGAAAAAATTCATTCGCACGCTGAGTATAATGACAATGCCGATGTCTGGCGGCGGTTTGTTAGTGGTGAGGTAAAAATTCTTTATATTTCGCCCGAAAGACTAATGACTGAGCGTATGCTGGCGGCGCTTGAACATGTGCCGGTCGACCTATTCGTTATTGATGAAGCGCATTGTATTTCGAAATGGGGTGCCGCTTTTCGGCCCGAATATGACCAATTATCGGGCCTCCAGAGCCGATTTCCCAATGCCGTCCTGACCGCATTTACCGCCACGGCCGACAAAGCCACGCGGCAAGATATCGTCGACAAGCTGACCGGCAATCGCGCCAATATTATCGTCAAAGGCTTTGACCGCCCGAATTTATCCCTCGCTGTGGCCCTGAAAGATGATTGGAAACAACGGCTGTTGGCGTTTGTCGATGCACGCAGAGGTCAGTCCGGCATTGTCTATACATTATCGCGCCGCGAAACCGAAACAGTGGCGGCATTTTTGTCCGACAATGGTCATAAATCAGTGGCCTATCACGCCGGTCAAGAGGCCTACCAGCGTCAGCAAGGCCAAGACCGTTTCATGACCGAAGACGGCGTGGTGATGGTGGCGACGATTGCCTTTGGCATGGGCATTGATAAGCCCGACATTCGCTATGTGGTGCACACGAATATTCCCGGCAGTATCGAAGCGTTTTATCAAGAAATTGGCCGCGCCGGTCGCGATGGCCTGCCGGCTGATACGTTGTTGATTTATGGGCTTGATGATTTGGTCAAACGGCGCCGGATGATTGCCGATGGTGATGGCGATGAGGCGCATAAATTGCGCGAAAACAAGCGCCTCGACTCGCTGCTGGCTTATTGCGAGGCCTCGGCGTGCCGCAAAAAAGCTCTGCTGGCCTATTTCGACGAGAGCCAGCCTGATTGCGGCAATTGTGATAATTGCCTCAACCCGCCCGAAATGGTCGATGGCACGCGTGAAGCCCAAATCCTGCTGTCGACGATTATCGGCACTGGCGAATATTTTGGCGCTGTGCATGTCGTCAGTGTCGTGCGTGGTCAGAGCAGCGATAAAATCACCCAGCGTCGACATGATGAGTTGGCAAGCTACGGCCAAGGGGCTGACCAGTCGGTAGATTTTTGGCAGGCGTTAATTCGACAATTGCTGGCGGCGGGTAAAATTTATGTCGATTTGGAGCGCTATGGCGCTTTGCGTCTGACAGTCGAAGGGCAACAGATTTTGAACGGTGACATTGGGTTTTTTTGCAAAAAAATTGTGCCGAGGCCGAGCCGTCAGAAAACCACTTCGGCGCGCGCCGCCGTGGCGTTCGAAGATCCGGCCGATCAGCAGTTGTTAGCGCGGTTGAAGACCCTGCGGCTAGATTTGGCGCGTGAGAAAAATGCCCCTGCCTATGTGATTTTTTCCGACCGTGTGCTGATGGAAATGGTGTCGCAAAAACCACGAAATGCCTCTGAATTGCTGGCGCTTAATGGTGTCGGGCCACAAAAACTTGAGCAATATGGCGCCTTATTCTTGGCAGTCATTGAAAAACCGAGTTAAGCTCGACCATCAAGAAAAATAAAACGAATAAAGGATAACCCATGAACGCACAGACTCATTTCACCGCCATCACCATTGGACGCATTTTGCTTGGCGTCTATTTTCTTTTGCCGGGCATTATGAAATTCGTCGAATGGGATCGGCATATCGCGCTGATGCAGCATCATGACATCGGTTATACCTCTCAGCTTTTGCTGATTGCTACCGTCGCCAATATTCTATTGGGCGTGTTGCTGATAGCTAATCATCAAGTCCGATTGGCCGCCTATGGCTGTGTCGCCTACATTGTCGTGATTAATTTCACCCTGCATGATTTTTGGAACTTCGAGGGCATGGAAGGCGCACACGAACTACAGAATTTCGTCAAGAATATCGGCATTTTGGCCGGTCTTCTGGTGTTGGCAGGCTATAGTCCCAATCGACGCTAGTCGGTTTTCACATGCGTGTCGAAAAAGCTACGGATTTCATCATTTAATACGACGCGCAATTCTTCGCGCGGGATGTCGCCGATTAAACCAAAGCGTTTAGCGCGTGATGAGAATTGCGGTGTATCGGAGAAATCACCATGTATACTGCCAGCCAATAAACGCTTGCGTGACACGCCCTTATTGGCCGCCATCATACGGTCGAGCTTTTGATAATTTATCGGATCCGTCCAACTGCTTTGGCCCAAATATAAAAACGGTTGGCTAAGGCCGGCGTCAATTTTCTCTTCTGGTACCGGCAGCATCCAACCATCAAGCGCAATCACTGCGCCAATGCGACTATCGCTGGACGCGGCCATAATGCTTGTGGCGCCGCCATATGAGTGGCCGAATACGCCGACGTGGTCGACGCCGACATGTCGCCAGAACGTGTCACCAGCGGTGTTCAAGGCACTCACCCGATCGAGCATGAAGCGCACATCGGCGGCGCGGGTGGCCAATTGCGGGCTACGGAAAGCCCAAAACTCTTCCGTCGTCAAAGGCCCGTTTGCCCCCGAACGATAGTCAGCCGTGCTGCCATCTTCAAAAATCGTGAAATAGGAATCATAGGCGTGATCGGTAGACATGACGACATAACCATGGCTGGCCAGTTCTTCGGCTTGCACGGCATTTTGATTGCGCGTGCCGCCCAGACCATGTGAAAACACCAGAAGGCGGCGCGGCTGGCCAGTTTCACTCAAGGCCAGAGGCGCATCGCGATAGGCATTAGTTTTCACCGAACGCATATGGTTAATAAGTGGCGACCATAAATCCAATTGCGCCGCTAAGCGCGGAATACGGCGGTCGGCATTGAGCAAATAATCCATTGTCTCGCCGCTTTGCTGGCTGGTTGGATACCAAATTTGTACCACCAAACGCCGCTTGTCACTGGCGTCCTCGGTGAACCATTCATCGCGGCTTTCATCTGTCCAGTAAATCACTTGCGAACCGACTTGATGCGGCCCCGTGGGTGCTGGTAAATCATCCAGCGGAAACACAGATGGAATGACCACGGAACAGGCTGAAATCAAGCCCGTGAGGGTCAAAATGGCAAGGACCTTGGCGGTTTTAACGAATTTTTGCATGATGCGTTGCTCTCACTCTAACTACCTATTTGATATAGACAACTGGCTGTCGAAAGCAAATGGATTATTCGCCACTATCACGGGTCTGAGATGCGCCGTTTATGGTCACATCAGAGGCGTTTTACTGCTCAACGAGACCGCACACGTCAATTTAATCGGCTGCGGCTGGCTTCCCACTCGATCATTAACTTTTTGCGCTGCACGCCCCAGCGGTAGCCGGTCATGCGCCCGTTACTGCCAATGACGCGATGGCAGGGGATNAGAAATGCGACGTTATTNTTGCCAATCGCCCCGCCAATAGCGCGGCTGGCTGTCGGTTGTCCAATGGCCGTGCCAATGTCGCGATAAGTAACCAGCTCACCAACCGCAATATTGCACAGGGCTCTCCAAACCGTCTCCTGAAAAGCTGTTGCCTCAATATGCAAATGCACATCTGCAAGGGCTTTAGGGTCGCCGCGAAAACAGGCCATGACGGCGGCATGATCGTCTTTCCCGCCAGACTCTATGTTGGCATGGGGAAATCGTTGTCGAATATTTTGCAGGGCTGCATGTTGACTATCGTCAAATGACAAATGGCAAATCCCCTCATCGGTTGAGGCCATCAAAGCGCGGCCAAATGGCGTGTCATGGAAATGGATGCGCAATTGAAGCGTCGCGCCATTGGTGCCACATGGTTGTCGCTTCATAATACTAATATGCGGCTTATAAATGTCTTGTTTCGGCTTTCGAGCAGATTTTTTTTGTGTCATTTGCGCCCCTCATCAGGCCGAATATTAGCGCAAGCCGCCAGCTATTTCGATGAAAAAATGACCCATGCATGGCGCCATCATCGCTCGTGCTGAAAACCAAGCC
>JGI26084J50262_1001249_pt1 | contig 14248 bp, 13 predicted proteins | sample SaaInl6LU_22_DNA_FD_50262 | JGI IMG/M metagenome (IMG submission 50262) | reverse complement strand
ATGTGGTATGTTGCTTTTCTTCTTTACAAAAAAGGTTATAAAATTAAATCTTAGTTAATGAGCGCTTTAGCAAAAAATTATAATAGAAAAAAAATCTCTTTTAAATATGGTAAGGGAAGTTTTTTATATTCTACAAATGGAAAAAAATATTTAGACTTTGTTCAGGGAATAGCAGTAAATTCCTTGGGGCATGCAAACCCATATTTAATAAAAGCAGTTAACAAACAATCTAAAAAACTTTGGCATGTTTCTAATGCATTTATCATTCCAGAGGGAGAAAAATTGGCTAAAAGATTGGCAAAAAAAACTTTTGCAGATTTTATTATTTTCCAAAATAGTGGAGCAGAAGCCACAGAAGCAGCAATTAAAGTTGCTAGAAGNTATTTTTATTCGATAGGACAACCTTCAAAAAATAGAATTCTNTGTGTTAAAAATTCATTTCATGGAAGAACATTAGCTACAATTTATGCTAGTGGATCAAAGAAGATGACTGAGGGCTTTGGACCAAAAGTTGATGGATTTGACCATTTTGAATTTGGAAATCATAAAGATTTTAAAAAAAAAATAACAAAAAAAACGGCTGCTATTATGGTTGAAACTGTGATGGGAGAAGGAGGAATTAAAGTTATACCCAATTGGTGTTTAAAAGAATTAAGAAAAATTTGTGATAAGAAAAAAATTTTATTAATTTTAGATGAAGTCCAGTGTGGAATTGGAAGAAGTGGAAATTTTTTTGCATTTGAAAATTCGAAAATTAAGCCTGATATTGTCCAATAGCAAAAGGTATTGGAGGTGGGTTTCCGTTAGGTGCAGTTTTAATGAATAAAAAGGTAGCATCAGGAATGACAGCTGGAACTCATGGGTCAACATTTGGTGGCAACCCACTAGCTATGTCTGTTGGAAATGCTGTTTTAGATCAAATATTAAAAAAAGGATTTCTTTCAAATGTTAAAAAATTATCAAAATACTTTCATTCAGAATTAAATATATTGAGAAAAAAGTTTCCTAAAATAATTAAAGAAGTAAGAGGCGTTGGTTTATTAATAGGATTACAACTTCATAATGATCAAACAAAATTTATACAGAAACTAATGGATAATAAATTATTAACAATTAGAGCGGCTGAAAATGTTATTAGAATATTACCTCCTCTTAATGTTAAAAAAGAAGAAATAAAATAGCAATAAATATTATTAAAAAAGTGTGTTCTACTTATAAATAAATATGAAACATTTCATCAACCTTAAAGATATACCTTCAGCAGACCTTAAAAAAATCATCATTGATGCAAAGAATAGAAAACAAAAAAGAAAAAATTATAACACTCTAGAAGTTGATAAAGATAAACCTTTAAAAGGCAAGTTACTCATTCAAATGTTTGAAAAGGCAAGTTTGAGAACGCGATTAAGTTTTTACCTTGCAATAAAACAACTAGGTGGAGGAACTATAACACTTAGAGCTAACGAATTACACCTAGGAAAAGGTGGGGAAAGTCTAGCAGATACAGCTAAAATCTTATCAACTTATGGAGATGGTTTTATGCTGAGAACTGATAGTGATAAAAAAATAGAAGAATTTAGCAGATACTTAAAGATACCAGTAATAAATGGTTTAAGTCCATCGTCTCATCCAACACAAGTGCTATCAGATATTTTCACAGTTGAAGAGATTAAAAAAAAATCTATTTCCAAATTAAATATTTGCTGGATTGGAGATTCTAATAATGTTCTAAATAGTTTGATTGCTGCTTCAGTTAAATTTTCATTTCAACTTAAATATTGGTTGTCCCAAGAATTATGGGCCTAAAAAATTTGTATTAGATTGGGTAAAAAAAAATAAAAGAAAAATTCATATCTTTAATGATGCTAAAAAAGCAGTTAAAAATGCTGATGTAATTTTTTCAGATAAAGTAATTTCATTGAACGATAAAGTTAATAAAAATAAAAAAATTAAAGATTTTAGAAACTTTCAAATTAATTCAAAATTGATGAGTTTTGCTAAAAAAGATACAACTTTTTTACACTGTCTTCCAAGGGGAGAAGAGTTACGACAGATGTTTTTTTGGGAAAAAATTCTGAAGTATGGCTGCAGGCTCTAAATAGAGTGCATGTTCAAAAAAGTATTTTATTATATTGTTTTGGTAAATTAAGGTAGCTGTTTAGGGCTATCACTATTTTGATTTAGGTACTTAATAATCGAGGCTCTATCTGCTTCTTTTCTCAAGCCAGCGTAAGACATTTTTGTTCCTTTCAAATATGAGCTAGGTTTAGTTAAAAAACCATTAAGTTCTTCAAAAGTCCAGTCTTTACCATATGAGGCTAAAGTTTTAGAATATTTGTAGTCTTCTACAGCACCTACTTTACTGCCTACTACGTTATAAAGAGCAGGACCAATTTTATTTGGACCACCTTTTTCAATAGAGTGACATGCTGCACATTTTTTAAAAATTTTCTCACCTGAAGTTACATCGCCTAGAGCCATTATAGCGGCAATGTCTACTTTTTGCTCAACTTCAGCAACTTGAGATATTGTGGAAGCTGGTTGTCCTTCAACTTCAACTTGATACCCTGGATTTTCTGGTTTATTTACATGAAAGACACCATCAGCAACTTTTCCTAAACCAATTACAAGAAGTGCAACCATTAAAATAGCAGCAATAATTTTATTAAGCTCGAACGAATCCATATAAATTTTATTATTTTGCAGATATAACATGATAATTAAAAAAATACTTAATTTTTAATTTTTTAATTTTGCGTCTGTTAGACGCACAAATTGGTAAATTTATAATGGCTAAAACATTAATATTAATTCCATCAAGAATGTCAGCAAGTAGATTGCCAGGTAAACCACTTTTAACAATTAATAATTTATCAATAATTTCTCATGTTTTTAAAAAGGCAGAAGAAACAAATATTGGCGAGGTAGTAGTAGCAACCGAAGATCAAGAAATACTCGATGATGTTGAAAAAAATGGTGGTAGAGCTGTTTTGACGAGTAACACTCACAAAACTGGCACAGATAGAATTTTTGAGGCTTACGAAAAGCTTAATATTAAAGACATTGATTTTATATTAAACCTGCAAGGGGATGAACCAAATATCGATAAAAATGATATTATAAATTTAAATAACTTTATGATTAATAGTAATTCTGGAATTGGAACGCTAGCAGCAGAAATTAAAAATGATAAAATGTTAATTGATCAAAATGTAGTTAAGGTTATTACAGAAACAAAATTAGAAAAGAATAATTTTCCAATAGCATTAAATTTTACTAGAGATGGTTTTTCAAGAAATGATCAAAATATTTATCATCATATTGGAATCTATTCGTATAAAACAAGTACATTAAAAAAATTTGTTAGTCTGGACCAAACATTTAAAGAAAAAAAAAATAGATTAGAACAGTTAAGAGCATTGGATAATAATCTGAAAATCAACGTTGCTTTGGCAAACTTTTCTCCCATTGGTGTAGATACAAAAGAAGATTATCTAGCTATAAAAAAAATTATGGAATATAAATCCTAAAATGACCAAAATTTATTTTCAAGGAACATTCGGTGCTTATTCACATTTAGCAGCACTAGAAATAGATCCTAAAGCAGAAATAATTCCATGTAAGACATTTGATGAATGTTTTTTAAAAACATCACAAGATAAAAATTCGAGAATGGTAATTCCAGAGTCAAATCGAATTACAGGAAATATTGGAATCGAATATCTTATTTTTAAGTATAGACTTAATATTTATGCGGAACATTTTCAGAAAATTGAACATAATTTATTAGGACAGCCAGATAGCAATTTAAGTGATATCAAAGATGTTTATTCTCATGCTCAAGCTTTATCACAGTGCTCTAAATTTATTAAAAAAAATAATTTAGTTGAACATATTCGTGCTGACACTGCTGGTTCGGCTGAGACAATTTCAAAGACTAAAATTAAAACGGAAGCAGCAATTGCCTCTACTTTAAGTGCTGAAATTTATGATCTAAAAATACTTTCAAAAAATATTGAGAATGAAAAAGGAAATGCTACGAGGTTTTTGGTAATGGGTAATGAAGTTTTACAGCCTGATTTTGGTGATAAGAAATACATAACTTCTTTTCTATTTAAGCTAAAAAGCAAGCCTGCAGCTCTCTATCAATCATTAGGTGGCTTTGCGATAAATGGAGTTAACCTTACAAAACTTCAAAGCTATCCAGAGCAAAATTCCTTTGAGTCATATTTTTTCTTATGTGATTTAGAGGGACACATCGACAATCCAAAAATACAAAAGTCTTTAGAAGAATTAGGACTTCATTGCCAAGATTTTCACGTACTAGGTGTTTTTGAGGCTGATAAGTTTAGAGAAAAATAACTTAGAAACTTTTCTTGTAGAATAGAAAACATTACTGTTATAATAGTTTTGGAGGCTAGAGGTGGATACTGCTTGAACCCGACCAGATCTTAACGGAAGCAGTCGTAGAGACAGTTATTCAGGTTCTAGTCTCCTTTATATAAAATGAATAAAAATACAAAAGTTTTAGCTTTAAAGTACAGACCTCAGACATTTAATGATCTTATAGGGCAAGATGTTGTTGCGGAAACAATTTCTAACTCTATTAAGGCTAATAAAGTGCCTAATGCCTATCTTTTTACTGGAATTAGAGGAATAGGAAAAACGACAACAGCAAGGATTGTTGCAAAATCTCTAAATTGTTCAAATGGAATAGATAATTTGTGTAAAGAGGAACTTTGTGAAAATTGTAATGCCATTTCTAACTCAAATCATATTGATGTATTGGAAATGGATGCAGCAAGTAAAACAGGGGTGGACGATGTAAGAGACCTTATTGAATTTTCTAGATATGGCCCAACTACTGCTAAATATAAAATATTTATAATTGATGAAGTTCACATGCTTAGCAAACAAGCATTCAATGCATTGTTAAAAACCTTAGAGGAGCCGCCAGAATATTTAAAATTTATCTTTGCAACAACAGAAATAAAAAAAATTCCAATTACAGTAGTCTCACGTTGTCAAAGATTTGATTTATCTAGAATTAAATCTTTAGAGTTGTTTGATTTTATTAAGAAAATTAAAGAAAAAGAAAATGGTAACGCATCAGATGATGCTCTTAAATTAATTGTTAAAATTTCTGAGGGTTCAGTTAGGGATGCGCTATCGTTACTTGATAGAGCTCTACTTACTTTGGATAAAGACAAAGAATTAGATCTTGCAGCAGCACAAAAAATATTTGGTTATTTTGATAAGTCTCAATTAATTGATTTATTTGAATTGATATTTGAAGGTAAAGAAACTGAAGTTCTCAACACTTACAGAGAAATATATAACCAGGGTGTTGAACCAAAAATTTTTATTAATGATTTCTTAGAGCTCTTATATTATTTTAAAAATATTGATTCACTAAATTTGGATGGTAATAATTTTTTATTGAATGATGAAGAGTTTAATAAAATTAAAGATCTTTCAGAAAAAGTTAACAATGAGACCCTAATATTATTTTGGCAATTTACTATTAAAACACTTGAGGAGCTTGATATTGTTTCTAATCAACATTTATCAATGGAAATGTTCTTAATTAGATTAATTCATTTAAAAAGCATTAAACAGGAAAGTGACAAATATAAAGAAGATAGCAAACTATTATCTGAAAGTGAAAACCAAACATCTTTTTCCCCAAAAAAAACAAACGAAGATATCTTTGGAATAAAAGATAAATCTGAAACAATAGGGCAAATGAAAAATATTGTTCAGGAAAAAGATATCAAAGAAAAAGAAAATAATAACATTGAAACAAATACCAGTCTTATAAATTCATTTGATGATCTATTAAAAGCATGCTCTTCTAAAAAAGAGATTAAATTAAAATATGAATTAGAAAAAAATGTTAACCTTGTAAGTTTTGAGAACAAAAGAATTGAAATTTCATTTAATGAAGATTTAGATAAAGATTTTATTAAAGATCTTTCAACAAAACTTTTTGAATGGACCAATGAAAGATGGATTATAAGTCTAAGCAAAACTAAAGGACAGCCATCAAAAAAAGAAGAAGAAATTAATGAAAAAAAAGAACTGATAGAAAGTGTAAAGAACTCCTCAATTTATAAAGATATTTTAAAAAATTTCCCTGACGCAGAACTTATTGATGTTAAACCTAGAAAAGAAGATTAAAGAATGACTGATTTTACAAAAATTTTAGATAAAGCAAAAGAATTAGAGGCTAAAATGAAAGAGAGCCAAGAAAAAATAAAGAACATTCAGGTAGAAGGAACGTCTGGTTCAAATTCTGTAAAGGTTACTTTAAATGGTGAAAATGAAATGATCAAAATTGACCTTTCAGACGAAATATTAAAGGAAAATAAAATTATAATCGAAGATTTGATAGTGGCTGCCCATAATAATGCAAAATCAGAATTAAAATCTAAGACATCTGAAGAAATTTCTAAGTCTACAAGTGGATTAGGTATTCCTGGTTTTAAATGGCCGCTTTAAGAATATGCAAAATATTAATGAGATAGAAGAGTTAATTAAATTAATTTCTAAACTTCCTGGCTTAGGTCCTAAATCTGCAAAAAGAATTGTATTAAAACTTATTAATAATAGGGATGAACTTGTAAAGCCAATGGCAAACACTTTGGCGCAAGTTTATAAAAATGTTATTAGGTGTCAATCTTGTGGTACTTTAAAATCTAATTCATTAGGCTGTAACAATTGTGAAAATTCAAAAGAAAAATATAATAAAATATGTGTAGTTGAAGACATTGCAGATCAATGGTCAATTGAAAATTCAAATATCTATAAAGGCTACTTTCATATTCTTGGTGGCACTATTTCTTCTGCCGGCCAGAGAAAAGAGGATCTTTTGATTAATTCATTAGTAGAAAGAGTTTCAAGAGAAAATATTGAAGAAGTTATACTAGCAACAAGTGCAACAGTAGAAGGTCAAACTACCGCTTATTACATAGAGGATAGTTTAAAAAAAACTTCTACTAAGGTTACAAAACTTGCTCAAGGACTTCCTGTTGGTGGTGAAATAGAAAGTCTCGATGATGGAACTTTATATTCAGCTTTTAAAAACAGAACTGGAATTAAAACTAATTCTGACTAGATTTCTTTATTAATCGATTTAGATGTAATAACGGTTCTGTGTAACCCGAAGGTTGCTCTTTACCTTTAAAGATTAAATCACAAGCTGTCTTAAAAGCAATTGATTGCTCAAAATTTTCAGACATCATTTCGTAGCTTCCTCTTCCAGAGCGAGTATAGGCACCATCATTTTTATTTTGATCATCAACAATTTTTGCCATTTTTTTCATTACTTCCATAACTTGTGATTTTGTACAAATATCGTGATGTATCCAATTAGCTATATGTTGAGAAGAAATTCTTAAAGTGGCTCTATCCTCCATCAAACCAACATTATTAATATCAGGTACCTTTGAACAGCCAACTCCATGATCTATCCATCTGACGACATACCCTAAAAGAGTTTGTGCAGAATTGGAAATTTCGGAGTTAATTTCTTCCATTGACCAGTTTGGTCTATCTGCTACAGGAATTGTTAACAAGTCATCCAGTTTTGCAGATTCCCTTTTTTGAATTTCTTTCTGTTTCTCAAAAATATTTATCTCATGATAATGAAGAGCATGAAGAGCTGCCGCTGTAGGTGAGGGAACCCAAGCACAATTTGCACCAGCATTTAGATGCCCAGTTTTTTGTTCCATCATCTCTTTCATTTTGTCCGGCATAGCCCACATTCCTTTGCCAATTTGAGCCTTACCAGAAAGACCACATTGAAGACCTATGTCTACATTGTTATTTTCATATGCCCCAATCCATTTAGAAGATTTCATATCTCCTTTTTTAATCATAGGACCAGCTTCCATTGAAGTATGCATTTCATCACCAGTACGATCTAAAAAACCAGTATTAATAAAAAATACTCTATTTTGAAGTGTTCTAATACACTCTTTTAAATTAGATGAGGTTCTTCTCTCTTCATCCATAATTCCAATTTTACAAGTGTATTTTTCCAATCCTAAAACTTCTTCAACTTTAGTAAAAATTAAATCAGTAAATGAGGTTTCATCAGGACCATGCATTTTTGGTTTAACAATATAAATAGAACCAGTTCTAGAATTACCTTTTTTTTTAATATCATGAAGGCAAGCTGCTGAAGTTATAAAGGCATCCATAATACCTTCTGGTATTTCAGAACCATCTTTTAAAGTGATTGCTGAGTTAGTCATAAGGTGTCCAACATTCCTTACCAATAATAAACTTCTTCCATGTAGCTTTAATCCTTTTCCATCTTTAGAAATATAACTTCTGTCGGGATTTAATTTACGCTCATAAGTCTTTCCATTTTTTTCAAAAGTTGATTTCAAATCACCTTTCATAAGTCCAAGCCAATTACGATAACAAATAACTTTGTCATCAGCATCTACTGCAGCAACACTATCTTCATTATCACAAATAGTTGAAACTGCAGCTTCAACAATAATATCACTAATTTTAGCAGGATCTTGTTGAGCGCTAAAAGCATTTGGGTCTATAATTATTTCTATATGAAGATTATTATTTTTTAAAATTATTGCTGATGGATCATTGGCCTCTCCTCTATGACCAATATATTTATCTTTATTTTTTAAAGATGATTTATTACTATCTTTTAATACTGTTAAAGAGCCATTATCAATTTTAAAGCCTGTAATATTATGCCATTCAAAATTTTCTAGAGGAAAATATTTTTCTAAAAAGTCTCTTCCATATTTTATAACCATTTCTCCTCTTAAAGGATCGTATCTTTGAGTGGCACTATCCTCAGATTGCTCGATTACATCTGTACCATACAAACTGTCATATAAACTCATCCATCTAGCATTAGCGGCATTCAGTGCATACCTTTCATTCATGATTGGAACTACTAATTGAGGTCCAGCAATACTAGTTATTTCTTCATCAACATTATTTGTTTTGATCTTAAAATCAGGGCCCACTTCTTTTAAATAATCAATTTCTTTTAAAAATTTTTTATACTCCTCTAGATTGATTTCATTACCTTTATTAGCAATATGCCAATCGTCTATTTTTTTTTGTAAATCTTCTCTTATTTTTAATAGCTCTTTATTTTTTGGGGCTAGCTCATGAACTACTTGGTCGAAGCCTTCCCAGAATTTTTCAGAAGAAATATTTGTATCTTTAAGCAACTCTTCATTAACGAAGTTAAGCAATTTATTAGAAACTGATAGATTGTGTATTTTTGTATATTGTTCTTTCATAGCACCCATTTTACCCCATCTGTATTTTTGCCTGAGAGTTTTGCTCCATCGGCGAGATAAATCTCTTTCCAGAGTGTTATGTTTGTTATCGGTCCATTTGCCTGAGAGTTTCCGGGGTGGTTGCTCCTTCGGCGCTATTATATAATAGTCTCTCCCGATATTGATTAAGACTATCTCTTAATAGAATTATGTCAAATATAAATTATTTGAAACATTTTATTGCCTTTTTTCTTATTTAATTAATAATTAAACAATCATATGAAAAATTATTTAAATTTTGAAACAGATATTAAAAATTTAGAGATAGAAATAGACAAACTTAAAGACCCTTATAATCAAGATGGTCTTTCAGAAGTAGATACCAAAAAAATATCTGAGTCTCAAAAAGAGATAGATAATAAGCTACAAGAGATTTACTCTAACTTAGACCCCTGGCAAACTACTCTAGTTGCAAGACATGAAGATAGACCTAAAGCAAAATTTTTTATTGATAATTTATTTGAAGATTTTATCCCATTGTCAGGTGATAGATATTATGGAGAAGACAAATCCGTATTAGCAGGATTTGCAAAATTTGATGAAAAATCTGTCTTAGTTATTGGTCAAGAAAAAGGGGACAGCCTTGAAAGTAGAATTGAAAGAAATTTTGGAATGATGAGACCTGAAGGTTACAGAAAAACAATTAGATTAATGAAATTAGCAAATAAATTTAACATTCCGATAATTTCTTTTATAGACACACCCGGAGCTTACCCTGGTGTAGGAGCAGAAGAAAGAGGTCAAGCAGAGGCAATTGCAAAATCAATTGAGTGCTGCATGTCGTTAAACGTCCCAACTCTTGCAATTGTTATTGGAGAAGGTGGATCAGGAGGGGCAATAGCACTTGCTTCATCTAACAAGGTAATCATGTTAGAAAATGCAATTTACTCAGTAATATCTCCAGAGGGCTGTGCCACCATTTTATGGAGAGACCCTAAAAGAACTTTAGAAGCAGCAAAAGCTATGAAATTGTCTTCAAAAGACCTCTTAGAACTAAAAGTAATTGATGAAATTATTCCAGAGCCAATTGGTGGTGCCCACAGAGATAGAGACCTAATATTAGATAACGTAAGAAAATCGATTGAAAAAAATTTGAATGAATTTTTTAATATGAGTGGAGAAGAAATTTTTAATCATAGAAAAAATAAATTTTTAACTATTGGAAGATCTAAAGGATTCGTAAATCAATTAGACGATCTAAGTACACTCAGCATGAAAGAAAGTAAGGTTAATTTATTTATTAAAAACTTCTTTAAATCCAAGTTAAATTTAGCAGTTTTATTTGGAGTAATAGTTTTATTGGGCTATTTTATATTTTCTTTATAAGGCCCCACAACAGTTTTTAAACTTTTTACCTGTAGCTTCACATTTCTCATTTCTTGAAATCTTTTCATTTTTTCTTTTGTATTAGTAAACATTTTGGATCGTTAGATGTTTCTTTTTTTAATGGTCTTGAAATACTTTCACTAGGTTCTTGAACTATTTTTAAATTGATTAAAATCGTAACAAAATCCATTTTTAATTTATTCAATAAGTTTTCGAAAAGAAAAAAAGCTTCTTTTTTATACTCAACTAATGGATCTCTTTGACCATAAGATCTTAGGCCAATAACTTGTCTTAGTTGTTCAAGATATTGAATATGTGACTTCCAGTTTAAATCTATACACTGAAGAAAAATTCTTTTTTCAACTTCTTTTGCTTTTTCTTCATCCAACATTTTAATTCTTTCATTTCTTGCTTCTAAAAATTTAGAATTAATTTTATTTTTGAACTCTTCATCTTTTAATTCAGTAACATTTTTAAATTCATTATCATCAACACTTTTTCCTAGTAAAGTTTTTAACTGATTGTTAAATTCATTATTTTTAGTTGTTGATAGTTTCTGTGTTTTTAAGGTGATTAGATGACTAATAATTTCAGATAAGAATTCATCTGAATAATCAAAAACTTTTTCACTATTCATCACGCCATTTCTTTGAGAGAATATTACATGTCTTTGATCATTTAACACGTCATCAAATTTTAATAAATTTTTTCTTATATCAAAATTTCTAGCCTCAACTTTTTGTTGTGCCCTCTCAAGTGCTTTATTAATCCAAGGGTGATCAATACTTTCTCCATCTTTTAAGCCTAATTTTTGAAGAATATTATTCATAGATTCTGAACCAAAAATTCTCATTAAGTCATCTTCTAAACTAACATAAAAAATTGAACTTCCTTCATCGCCCTGTCTACCAGCTCTTCCTCTGGCTTGGTTATCAACTCTTCTAGATTCCATTCTTTCTGTACCAATAACAAATAGTCCACCAAGTGATTTTATTTTATTTTTATTTTCTAAAAGTTCATCATCAGGTTGACTTCCTTTTTTTCCACCTAACTGGATATCAACACCTCTACCCGAGATACTTGTTGTGATTATAACTGAATTCATTTTTCCAGCATTTGCAATGATTTCAGCTTCATTTTCATGATTTTTTGCATTTAAAACTACATGTTTAATTTTTTCATCATTTAGTAATTTTGAATAAATTTCTGATTTATTAATGCTAGAAGTGAAAACTAATATAGGCTGACCTTGCTTGTGACACTCCAGAACTTTTTCAATGATAGCTTTATTTTTTTCTTCTTCAGTTCTAAAAATTTGATCATTCCAATCTTTTCTAATCATTTCTTTATTTGTAGGAATGATAACCACAATTAAATTATATATTTCATAAAACTCCTGAGATTCAGTTGCTGCAGTTCCAGTACATCCTGAAATTTTATTATAAAGTTTGAAGTAATTTTGATAAGTTATCGATGCTAGAGTTTGATTTTCAGCTTGAACATCTATTCTTTCTTTGGCTTCAAGGGCTTGGTGTAAGCCATCTCCAAATCTTCTTCCCTCTAATATTCTACCAGTAAGTTCGTCAATAATTTTTAATGTTCCATCTTTAACAATATAATCCTTTCCTTTTTCAAATAGATGATGAGCTCTTAAAGATTGATTTACATGATGAACTAAACTTAAGTTTTCAGGGTCATAAAAGTTATTATTTTTTAGAATTCCAGCATCAGAGAATATTTTTTCTACATTATTTATTCCCTCATTGGTAAGCAATATATTTTTATCTTTTTCATCAATCTCATAATGTTCTGGTAATAATCTTTTTATAAGTTTGTCAATCGCAAGATATTGTTCTGTTTTGTCTTCAGCAGCTCCCGATATTACAAGTGGCGTTCTAGCCTCATCAATTAAACAAGAATCTATTTCATCAACAATAGTATAAACATGTCCTCTTTGAACCATTTGTTCTTTTGAAAATTTCATATTATCTCTAAGATAATCAAACCCTAATTCACTATTAGTTGCATATGTAATATCAAAATTATAATTTTTTTTTCTTTCAAAATCATCTTGGTCATTATTTATAAAACCAAAAGTTAATCCTAAAAATTTATATATCTCCCCCATTTCTTGAGAGTCTCTTTTTGCAAGATAGTCATTTACAGTAACTATATGCACCCCTTCTTCTGTCAGAGCATTTAAATAAGCTGCAAGACTTATTGTTAAAGTTTTACCTTCACCAGTTCTCATTTCTGCAATTTTGCCCTCGTGAAGCACAACACCTCCAAGTATTTGAACATCATGATGTCTCTCATTTCTTGTTCTCTTAGAAGCCTCTCTCACAAGTGCAAAAGCTTCAGGCAATAGGGTGTCTAAATTTTCACCATTTTTAAGTCTATCTTTCAATTCTGTAGTTTTTTTAGGAAAGTCTTCGTCACTAAGGTTTTTAACAGATGCTTCCAAGGAGTTAACTTTTACAACTATTTTGTTAATTCTATCGAGCTCTTTTTGATTGCTAGATTTAATAAACTTTGTGATAAAATTTAAGGGATTAAGCATTTAATTTTCTGGTATATAATTAATTATAACTTTTAATATAAGTATTAAATAAATATTTTAAACACATGCCAATAAACGTTAAAAACTTTATAAACTCACTAAATTTAAAGTCAAAAAATAGTGACTTTCAAGATTTAGAACATCTAGATGGAGTTTCAATATCCACAGTTTGTGCAAATTTATACAGCAAACCCAGGGATGATTTGGTTATGTTTTATTTTAGAGACGGGGCAAACTATGCATCTGTTTATACACAATCAAAAATAGTTTCAGAGAACATTAAGTGGAATTTAAATATTAAAAGTAAAAAAATAAGCTCTCTAATTATTAATACTAGAAATGCTAATGCATTTACAGGATCAGATGGTTACCAAGGTTTAAAAGAAATAGCAGAAGAAGCAGCATTACAATTAACAAAAAAACAAACTGAAGACGAAGATTTTCCAAAGAAGATATCATCAAATCAAGTTCTTTTTGGATGCACAGGGACAATTGGAGAAAAATATCCAACTGAAAAAATTAAAAAGAATATTCCAGAATTAATCAAAAAAATTAAATATACGCAAAACAAATTTACCTGGATGAAAGCTGCATTAGGCATAATGACAACAGACCTACAGCCAAAAATTACCATGGAGGAATGCAAAATAGGAAATAAAAAAGTTAAGATCTATGGAATTGCCAAAGGATCAGGAATGATTTTTCCAAACATGGCGACCACATTAGGTTACGTTTTCACTGATGCAGATCTTTCAAACGATGTTTTAAAAAAACTATTAAAGAAAAATATTAATACAACCTTTAATGCAATCAGTTGTGATGGCGATACTAGTACAAATGATATGGTTTCTATTTTTTCAACAGGAAAAGTAAAAAACCCAATCATTAATAATATTAATGATAAAAAGATATTTAGTTTTGATAAAGCACTGCATTCAGTATTATTAAATTTGTCAAAAAGAGTGGTTAAGGATGGTGAAGGAGCTACTAAATTTATTACAATCAATATAGTTAAATCAAAAAGTGAGAAAGA
>JGI26084J50262_1001235_pt1 | contig 14339 bp, 12 predicted proteins | sample SaaInl6LU_22_DNA_FD_50262 | JGI IMG/M metagenome (IMG submission 50262) | reverse complement strand
AAGACATTGCTGTTTCTAAAGTAGAGGCAATCGAAGGTACAACCAACTATAAAGTTCATCTGGATTTTGATATGGGGAATGCCACAGATATTCCTACCATACTTGAAGGGGACGATAATACCGTGATCTTGGGTAAACCATCTGATCACATTGAAGCTTATTTTGAGAGTACTGAAGGTCTTGTCGCAGGCGTACAGGAAGCATTTTATACTAGTAAAATTGTTGTGCAGGAGATTGGTGATTCAGCCAAGCGGACCGCTGCGCATAGCACAACAGCAAATACTGTCGGAAACTTGGCACTAAGCTTTGGGACAATTGAATCGACCGCAGAGCTGTCAGCGTTCGGCCTAGATGATGCAGTTTTATCGACTAACTGGGTTGATGAGCGTAATCCATCAGTAAAAATCGAATACGATGAGAAAGAGCAAAGATTAGCGTTTGACACTGTTAATTCGGCTCTAGGGTTAGGCACTGGTATTGGAAAAACTTCTTTTACAGTCTACAGTCCTAAGCTCGACAGCGGTACTAATGGTATAGGAATTCCAGCATTTGGTTCGAATAAAGATATCAGCTTAGCGTCTGATGATAAAAGCCTTGGCAATGCGTTCTTAAATGATGGCCCAGAACTTCAGATTGCGAACAAACGCTATGGCATGGAAGTTGAATTTGATACCGTAAATTATTTATTTAACATATCCAGCGGAACAACTGGTGAGACGCTAGCGGCGAATAGCGCGCTGGGAGTTGAAGAAAACCAATCTGCTTCGAGCATTAGTGTGGGCCGTTATAAGCTCACTGATCTTGGTGGTGTTGATCCTGTTGATGATGCGGACTACGCATTCAATAAAATCGGTAACGGTCAAAACCAAATACTGGGGTTCCCCCGCGAAGGTATAGTTGGATTTACTGCGGCATCTGGCCTTGCGTCAAAACCTGCAGTAGCGACCGGCATCGAGGGGCTCATTGATATGAACAATGCATTCTCGATAACATCTATAGGGGGTGAAAACAGCTTCAATGTTGTGGTGGATGGTGTGAGTTCGTTTATCAAAGTTCCGGAGGGAAATTATACGGGTACCACGCTGGCTATCGCGCTAGAAAATAGAATTAACCAGATGAAGCACCCTGTAACAGGAATGCCTATTGGTGGTGTAAATGTTGTCTACAACACTACAAATAATAATCTATCGTTCACTACTGGATCGACAGGTGACAGCTCTACTATCAAGGTAGATGGAGCCCAGCGTTTTGGCCTCAAAGATGTTCCCTTGGGGATTGGAGAGACAGCTTTAGTTCGGACACCTGTACAAGCAACTGATGAACTGGGTCGCCCACTTTATGTTTCTCCGACTGGAGAAATTACAAGTAAATTTGATGATTTCGCTGATAACATTGTGGAAGATTTTTATCCTCTTTATCTCGATGACGGTGAGTTGACCTTCAATAAGGCTGGCGAGTTAACAAGCCCAATTACCAAAATAAGCTATGATGGCTTGCCAAATGCGGCGCTAACCGTCGATTTTTCTAAGGCCACTCAATACGCGCAACCCTTTTCGGCCACAGATGTATCTCAAGATGGCTTCGCTTCTGGTCGTTTAACAAACTTAGAAATTGATAATTATGGAAATGTAAAAGCTGGTTATTCGAATGGGTCTAATGTTACTTTAGGTAAGATTATCATTGCTAATTTCAGCAATAATAGCGGCTTGAAGCAGATTGGTAACTCCACATTCACTTCGACAGCGGCTAGCGGTGAGCCTGAGCTCGGCGAAGCCGCTGAAGACGGCTTTGGCAATATATTGTCTGGTTCTCTGGAGCGTTCGAACGTCGATATTACAGAAGAATTAGTGAACTTGATAACGGCACAACGAAATTATCAAGCTGCTGCAAAGGCGATGGAAACTACGACAAGCATGACGCAGACCATTATTAACATTAGACTATAATTAAAGGCTATGCGCTATGGATAGAATGGTTCAAACGGCATTAAGTTCAATCACGGGTCTAAAAGATCTTAAATTTGATTTGGCCAATAACTTGGCAAATGCTAATGTTCCCGGCTTTCGGAGAGATTTTCCCAACGAGGGCAGCGCTGGGTTTTTGTCATCATTGAACCAAGCAACAGCGAGAATATTCCCACTGGAAACTGGAGAACGATTTTTTTCTAGCGAGACAGGGCAACTTGAGAATACTGGTGTAGAAACAGATGTTGCCTTGCTGAATGGTGCGTATTTATTTATTCAACCACCGGACGGCGATCTTGCTCTGTCACGACGTGGTGACTTTGGTGTGGATACCGAAAACCGTCTTGTTGATGGTGTTGGTAACCTTGTATTGTCTGATGGTCTCCAACCCATAGTTTTGCCACCGTTTTCTGCTATGAAATTTAGCGATAATGGCGAGGTATTAGTGCGTCAGCCAGGTGCCTTGCCAGGAGATTTTACCAGTGTCGGCTTTTTGGGATCTGTATCACCACCGGCTGAAGGTCTGACGAAGAGTTTAGATGGAAATTCGTAACTTTGATGGTTCCATTCCCGATGCCGATCAGTCTGGACTATTTGCTCAGGGTGTATTGGAGGGCTCTAATGTTAATGCGATTGAAGAAATGGTATTTAACATGGATATGCAACGGCAATTTGAGATTAACGTAAAATTGATAAAGCAAGCTGAAGAGATAGATAAATCAGGTACCAAGCTCATGAGTTTGCCAACATAATTATTTGGCACGATCCTTGCTCTTTCAATATGTAAGTCAGTTGAAAGGTCGAATTAATGTCAACAGCCGCAATGCACGTAGCAAAAACTGGGCTCAATGCTCAACAATTTAAAATGCAGGTTATTGCCAACAACTTGGCCAACGTGAACACTACTGGCTTTAAGCGTGATCGAGCAAATTTTGAAACTCTTTTTTATCAGGTGGTAAAAGAAGCTGGAGCCCAGACTGCTGACGATACGTCATTAACGTCACCACTGGCAGTGGGGACTGGTGTGAAGGTCGTTAGTACTCAAAAACTTTTCACCCAGGGTGGTTTAGTGAGTACAGATAATTCCCTTGACCTCGCAATTGATGGCGCAGGTTTTTTTCAAGCATTATTGCCTGACGGAAGGGTTGGTTACACTCGAGCAGGTGCGTTTTCGCGTAACGCCGATGGCTTAATGACCACTGCTAGTGGCTATGTAGTACAGCCGCAGGTTCAAATTCCAGAGGATGCAACAAATATTAACATTGCAGCAAATGGAGCCGTTAGTGTTACTGTTCCAGGAAACGATTTTGCACAGGAAGTGGGCCAAATTTCACTTGTGAATTTTGGAAATCCGCGTGGCTTGCTCCCAATCGGACAAAACTTCTTGGTTGAATCCACAGAGAGCGGTCAACCGCAAGAGGGCGCACCGTTAGATGGTGGATTTGGTTCTGTTCTCCAGGGATTTGTAGAAGGCTCAAATGTGAATGTGGTGCAACAATTAGTGGATATGATTGAAACACAACGTGCCTATGAAGTGAGTTCTAAATCTATAACTGCTGTAGATGAAATGATGCGTTATATTTCAAATAATCTGTAGGTGAAAAAATGAAAAAAATAGCCACAGTATTTTTAGTCATGCTTGCCGGATGTGCCCAATATAATGCAGATCGCGTGAGTATTGATTTTGAACCTATGTACCCACAAGAAATGCCACTCGTTGAGACCAATAACCGTTCTGGAACAATCTTTAATGCGGCTCAGGGCAACTTATTTTCGATGGAGACTAAGGCTCAGCAGGTTGGCGATATAATAACGGTCTCTTTTGCGGAAAGCTTTCAGGCTACGAAGTCGCAAAACGCTGCGACTTCTAGATCGCTAGATAGCTCGGTAAATCTGCCTGGTGTTGCGGACCTTATATTGCCAAATAGCACAAATGCGGCAGATCTTTCGACAAAGCTGGCTGCTGGTAGTGAGAACTCCTTTTCAGGAAGTGGCTCTTCTGCACAATCAAATTCTTTGACGGGCCAGGTTTCAGTACATGTTGTTCGCGTGTTTCAGAATGGGAACCTTGAAATTTTAGGTCAAAAAAAGCTTACGTTGAACAATGGTGATGAATACATCCGCGTGCATGGTATCGTACGGCCACAAGATATTGATGCAGAAAATGTTGTTTCTTCTGATCGTATTGCCAATGCAAATATTCAGTACATCGGTGCTGGAGATATTGCAGAGTCAAGTAAAAAGGGTTGGTACAGCAAGCTTCTTGATAATGTGAACCCCTTATAAGAGATTTGAAAATGCAAGTATTCCTCAGATCCCTTTTAACGTTGTGCATATTGCCATGGTTAGTTGCTGTGGCAAATGCGGACAGGATCAAAGATATCACTTCCCTAGCTGGAATTCGTTCAAATCAACTTGTTGGTTATGGAATTGTAGTGGGTCTCGCTGGGTCGGGAGATGGAAATACTGGGATTACACTGCAATCGATGCAGTCACTGGTGGCACGCTTTGGTATAACAAGTGAAGTTGATGGCTTTAATGGTGATAACGCGGCGGCGGTAATGCTGACTGCAGAATTACCGCCTTTCTCAAAGCCAGGACAAACTATTGACGTCACAGTTTCTACCATTGGTGGATCTGAATCGTTGAAAGGTGGCACACTCTTAATGTCGCCACTACTAGGTTCTGATGGTGAAACCTACGCGATAGCTCAGGGAAATGTCATAGTTGGCGGATTGGGTGTTGAAGGAGCAGATAATTCTTCTTTAACAGTGAACATTCCCACAGTTGGAAGAATCCCAAGAGGTGCAAGCGTTGAGAGGATCGTGCAAACTGCTTTCTTGGANACTGATTTTGTGATTTTAAATTTACATCAAGGTGATTTTTCAACNGCGTTTAATATTTCAAAAGCCATTAATGAAAAGTTNGGTGAGGGTATGGCCTCTCCACTAGACAAAAATAGCATTCGTGTGAGGGCGCCGTCTGATCCAAGTCAAAAAGTTGGGTTTGTATCAATGTTGGAAAATTTAGAAGTTGAAAAAGCAACTCCGCCCGCAAGGATAATTATCAATTCTAGGACGGGTACTATAGTGATCAGCGGTGATGTAAAAGTGACGCCTGCTGCTGTCGCACATGGCTCTCTCAGTGTGACTGTAAAAGAAGATATGAATGTAGAACAAGCAGATGCGTTGGCAGTTGGCGCGGGAGCCAACGCTAATGCGGGCCCTGCAATTCAGAACCCCGATACTGAAATTGAAGTTGACGAAGAAGTAGCTAAAGCATTTTTGTTTGGAGAAGGAGTTTCATTGAGTGACTTGGTTGATTCAATAAATGCAGTTGGAGCGACTTCATCAGATTTAGTGGCAATACTTGAAGCATTAAGAGAGGCCGGAGCCCTCAATGCTGAATTGATAGTGATATAGGAGTATAGTTAAATGACTAATATTCCAAATCAAACGGAAATGTTAACGAAGTTAACAGAACCAAGGTTTAATTCGAGCTCCTCGTATGCAACCAAACCGCAAAATTTGAAAGAATTAGAGGAGGCTGCCGGCCAGTTTGAGGCCATTTTTCTTATGTTTCTAGATCAAGCCCGTCAAAGCAAGTTGAGCGATGACCTATTAGGGTCTTCAGCAAGTGACAACTTTCAGGAAATGTTTGATAGCGAATTGTCACAGGCTGGAAGCGCATCTTTTAATTTAGGCCTTACAGACGTGATTGTACGTCAGTTGCGAACTGACTTGGTTAAATAGGGCACTGAGATGGGNGACTTATTTGATATTGGTAAGGCTGGCATTAGCGCTTATAAAAACAGCCTAGCAGCTACGGGCCAAAATATTGCCAATGTTGGTACGGAAGGCTATGCACGTCGTGACGCCTCTATTGAGGAAATAAGTGTAGCTAATGCTGATATTTTATCGATATCAAACACTAGTGGCTTAGGCGTTCGAATGGGTGGCATAACGAGAGCTTTTGATCAGTTCTTGGATTTGCAATTGCAAAATTCATCATCTTCCTTTGCGTTCGCCAAATCAAAAGCTGAAATCCTTGATCGCCTCGAGACTGTTCTCATCCCTCAAAACGCAACAGTTGGCACGCGTATCAGTGAATTTTTTGATGGTTTAAGTAATCTTGCGCAAGATCCATCAGATCTCAATTTAAGAACTCTAGCTTTAACTGGTGCAGAGGGGGTATCCAGAGCATTTGTCAACTTAAGTGGTGGGCTAAGTGACCTGCGAAGCTTGACACAAGACACGCTAAACCTGGCCGTGGGTGAATTTAACAGCACGCTAAAAGATTTATCACTCGTTCAGAACCAAATTTTGGGCAATGCAAATAAGAAAGGGGCTCCCAATATACTTTTGGATCAGAGAGATACCCTGCTTTCAAAATTAAGTGAGTTTGCTGACATATCTGTTGAATATCATCATAATGACGGAGTAACTGTTTCTCTTGGCCAACTTGGAGCGGTTGGTACGCTTTTGGAGGGTAATTTCTCTAATGCAATTGAATTTAATTTAAGTGCTCAGGGTACAAAGGCACACTTAATTGGTGTAAATGGAAATCGTTCAAGTGTTCACTTTACTTCTGGTCAACTAGCGGGATTAATATCAGCTGATAGTTTGGTAGGAACAACTGCATCGGACGTTAATGCCTTAGCGCAAAAATTCTGTAGCGAATTAAATACTATTCATAAATCTGGGTTAGACTTGAACGGAGATCGTGGTGGAGATCTCTTTAGTTTGAAAAATGTTGAGATTATCCAGGCTTCAGGCAATACCGGTCAAAGTTCGTTGAGCGTGATAGGATATTCTGAAGATTTTGCAGGCTCAGAGATTAAAATGACCTTCAATGCTGATCGTTCAGCTTGGGCAGTGATGAGCTCGAATGGTAAGCCTGTCGACGACTTCAATTCATATTTAGATTTAGATGGCTTAACTGTTGACGTGCAAGGAACCCCCAAAGACGGTGACCAATTTTATTTAAAAATAAATGAAAACAATGCTTTAAATATGAAGGTTTTAATTTCTGATGGCAATAAATTTGCAGCTGCAGGCCTTCATACGTCAGAAGCCAGTGAGAACAACTCTGGAAATTCAGATTTAAAAATTGGCTATTTTAATGAAACTTTTAGTACTGATAATTCAAATCTGGAAAATTTATTCTCAGAAAGTCGCAATGCCGCCAATCCAATACGATTTAATTCCACTGGTGCCTTAGGCGTCATCAAAAACGTTGATAGCGTTGATGACATGACAATCTTGAGATCACAAGCAAGCTTGCGAATATTCACCGATATTACAAAACTCAGCGCATCGGATCAGCTAACCTTAGAGCTTGGAAACAATNATTATCAATTTAATATAAGTTCTGTATTTTCAAGCTTGGGATCTACTAATGACCTCGCTGAAATTTTGAACGAAGGGGCAATACTTTCGAACGNGTCATCAAAATCCTTTAGTGATCTTGGTCTCCATGCTGTGGCTTCGGGTACAAGTTTTTTAATTTCTTCCGCATCGCAGTTAAATAATTCAGATTTTGATGAGTTGAAGTCCGGTTCTTTAGGTGCCACCGCAGGTATGCTTGTTCCGCAAGACGTNGGGAAATCAAGTATGGGTGTTTTTACCAGAGAGGGAATACAAATCTCTGGTGAAATTTTGAGTCAAGATGAAGTTATAGAGCTCATCACAACTGAAAACGGATTTTCTCGTGAAGCGGTTTACCGTGCCAATTATATTCCAACTGTGTCTAATGTTGGGTTTGCTGGGGTTAATGTTGATAGAAAAACTACAAGCGGGTTGGATATTGTATCATTATCTGGCGCAGGATTTGATGATGGCGTTAATAACAATGTCTCTGTCTATGTGGCTAATTCTTTTCCATCAACCAGAACCCAATTAACTGCGCCTATTTCAGTTTCAACGGGAAATGGCCACAACACTAATGTGGTGTTTGAAAGCGGTATGATGGCTGGGCATATTGCAGCACATTTATCCACTGAGCTGGCGGATTTGGGAATTGGAGCTGCTGCATCAAACTTGCTTGAGCTTTCTGGCATTGCAGATGGTCTCTTAGAATTTGAATTATTTGGAAATAATACAGACGGAAAACAAATTAGTGTGACTATAGCCAACTCTTCAAACGTTGGATTGGTTAACCAGATAAATTCATTTTCAGAGGCGACTGGGGTTAGAGCTTATTTGAGTGGTGACACTGGTATCGTGCTTGAGCACCTAGATGCGGGGGACATTACCCTTAAAAATGTAAATTTAGCGAATGGCAGTCCGATAGCAGTAAATCAATTAGACCAATTTGGCGAAAGAATGCTGACAACGTCAAAGTCCTTGGCTGATGGCGAGCATCTGGTGATTGGTGGGAATGTGCATTTGAAAAGCACGTCGGACTTTACTGTTGGATACAATGGTAACAATATGAGCAGCNCTAATTCAGCGTTTGAAATGGGCTTCTCTAATAAAGTATTTGACCTTAAAAATGATCACACTGATATCGATTTTTATGCAAATTATAATTTAGACGGTAACTATGCCGACGCCAAAAATATCAATGCTGTGTCATCCGCATCGAAATATAGCGTAACTTTATCTGATCCTGTTTCTGGAAATCTGGTTAGTAGCTTCCGTCCTCAGACGGCTGACGATTTTTCAAAAAATGTAATTTCAAACCAGCTCGCTACGGATTTGCGCGATAAAGCCACTTCAACTATTTTTTATGGTGATATATTCGGCCTTAGTGATGGGTTCCCGAGTGATGGATCAAAAATAGAATTTTCTCTTGGTGAGCAAAAATATACAGCGACTTTAAATATAGACGAAAAAATTCAAGTTCAGGGACTAAACGTTAAGGTTGGAACAAAAACATTGTCTGGTTCTGAGGCCATATCAGCACTTGTAGCTGGTTCGAGTTTCTCATTGACTGGCCCAGAGGAAGACAGACTAGAAATTAATTTTGAGGCGACTGGAGATGGACTTCGCTTAAATGCCATAGCGAATAATGGTGTGGTAAGTGGCCATGGCCTTTCGTTTGCGACCACTAATACAAGCCAAGTCGCCAGTGATTTCCACATCTCGAATGCATCTAAAACTGAAATCTATTCTAAATACTTCTCTCAAGCTAATGCCAGCAATAGTGAAGTATTTGCCGTAATGGTTGGTACCACTGAGTATAAAATTTCTTTTGATACGACTGATAATTCAATTTCAGTAAAATCCCCTGGAACGTTACCTTCATGGATGTCATTATCGACTGAAGCTGATGATAGTGATGAGACACAAATACGCATGAAAATAGCCGTTGATTATGGTGTGGCTAGAGATACTAACATTCGTTTGAAATCAAACTCGATCTCGTCAAACTATGGCATCTCAACCGTATCGGCGCAGTTATCTGTCATTAACGGCGGGTTAAGAATTTCCAATGTTGCAGATCAGCGAGTGAAATCTAGCGTGGCAGTTAACTCGCTAGCTACTGAAGTTTTGTCGATAGATGGTATGCGTGGAGAGGATCTTATTTTTATTTCACAAGGGGATCGCAACCCGAGTGCTGTCGGTAGAGTTTTCACGACNNCGGAAAAGGCGCTGCGTGAATATTCAATGACAGTCAACACTGCAGATCCAAGTAGGTTGGATATTTACGACTTGCCATCAGGACACATCGTCGGCACAAGATCTATTGTTAATGATAATAGTACTTTCTTTCAGGGGCTCTCGCTTGAACTTGAGGGCGCTCCCGCCGCTGGTGACACATTTAAAATTTTAGTCTCAGGCAAAAATGCAGATGATGCCAATAATTTAAACAATATGTTAGATACGTCGTTATTAAATAGAGAAAATGGCGTGGGTGGTTACTCGGACACGTTTGGTAAAATTATCTCGAACACAGGAGCGGAAATTCAGGCTAATCAACAAACTCTGGAAACTACGGATGCCGCCTACCAGATGGCTTTAGATAACAAGAATGAATTGACTGGTGTGGATTTAGACACTGAAGCGGCGCGCTTGATGGAGCAGCAGCAGGCATATCAAGCACTTGCCCGAGTGCTTACTACTGCTCGTGAATTACTAGACACCTTATTGCGATCAATGTAGCGGGAGTTAGCTAATATGACGATATCTACTTCTGGATTTTATCAAAAAAACATAGATCTTTTTTCTCGGCTAAACAATGACGTTGGTGATATTCAAGTTCAAGTAAGCACTGGAAAAAAGTCTTTATCATTAAAGCATGACGTTCAGGATATATCTCTATTAAATGCTTCGGAAGAGCATAAAGTGGAGATCACTCAGTTCAACAGTAATGCAGAACGGATAGTTTCTGATCTTGAACGAATTGATATTAGTTTTGAACAGTTGCAAAATGCTTCTGTTCGTCTGAAAGAGATGCATATTGAGAGCTCAAACGGTTTTCTAACCGCCGAGGAACGGAAATTGTTTCAAGTTGAAATTGAGGGGATTAAACGAGAAATTTTGAGTATTGCAAATGGGCGCGACGCTCTTGGAAATGGGTATTTTTCTGGTACCTCCACGGATATTGAGCCCTTTAAAATAAATAACTCTGGCCAAGTTAATTACCATGGATCTGCAGTTGAAAAAACTTTAAAAATTTCACGTGATCATGATTTGAGACAAAATTTTTCTGGTACCGAAGTTTTCCTATCGGCCGGAACAGCTAATGATAAATTTTCTGTTTTTGAAGCTATTGATGAGTTTTCTCAAAGTTTAGATCATGAAATTGCATCGGGAATTTCTTCCAATTTGTTTTCTAAAGGTGCTTCTGTAGACATTGTTTTTCCCAATTCGGGACAAGTGAATGCATACAAGTTTGATCTTTTAGCTGATGGGATCGTTTATAATATTGATGCAAAGGTTTACGGAAACGATTTTAATGGGCTGGTGACAGCAATAAATAGTCAAATACCTTCTTCAAAGGTATCTGCGTCATTATCTTCTGATAGTAAAATTACACTTTCAGGAACTGTTTCTGATCTGCAAATTAGAAACTTTTCAACTGATTTACCCAGATCAATGAATCAATCAGTAGGGATTCAAAAGATAGTAGGGTCAAATATCAATGACGAAATACTTTTGCCAAGCTCGTTATCAAACCAGGCCATTCAAAATAGGTTACACAATGTGTTTGAGCATTTTATTTCAATGCGTACAGAGCTGGGAGTGGCTTCAAGCACAGCCCAAAAGTTTGTTGATAGCACACAAAATACTTTAGTTGATTTGAATGAAGACATTTCTAAAATTGAAGATGCAGATATGGCTGAGTTACTTACTAAGCTACAAAAGTTGTTGACAAACAANGAAGCGGCACAGGCTACTTTTTCTCGCTTGAGCAGTAAGAATTTATTCGACTTTTTGGGATAGATTTTCAAAAAGGCTCTTCGTTTATAAAAAAGAGTTAAGTAGGTAATAAAAGTTTTGGTACAAAAATTGCTTTTAATTATTAGCAAGCACAGGAGCCTCAGAGATGTTTTCGATTATCAAGTCCGGAATGGATACTGCGTTACATGAACTGTCGATGATTTCGAATAATATTTCTAATGCAAATTCCACAGGTTTTAAAAAAAGTTCTGTCGCGTTTTCGGAATTTTATAATGGCAGGACGGCAGAAGGGGTGGATAGTGCTCTTGTAGGTCTGGGAGCTAATTCTGAAGACGCAAGGCGCAGTGATGCACAGGGTGCATTGGTAGAAATGGGCGGTGCTTTAGACACTGCTATTGTTGGTAATGGCTATTTTATGACTCAGCATCCTGATCAAGTCGGTTTTTCAGTGACACGAAACGGTGCGTTTTCGCTCGATTCTGATGGTTTCTTGGTTTCACAGGACGGGGACTTTGTTCTTGGAATGACGGCTGTGGAAGGTGAGTTCGTAGGTGTCGGCCCAGATCCTACGGTATTGCAGCGAATTCAGATCCCAATTAATGAATCTGTGGATCCACTGTCTCGCATTAGCATCGAAAATAACGGTAATATTCTGGCTGCTTTTGGGAAAGGTGAAGATCGTCCGGTAGCAACTATCCCACTTTCGATTTTTTCAAATCCGAATGGTTTGAAACAACTAGGTAGTGGTAAATACGCGCCTACAGATCTCTCAGGTAAATTGTTTGTCGGCAATCCAAACTCAGCAGGTTTTGGTAATTTAGAGACCGGCTATGTTGAGGGATCGAATGTAGACATTACCACTGAGATGACGAACATGATCCGTGCGCAACAACAGTTTAATGGAGCAGCAAGGATTATGCAGACTAACTCTGACATGATAGAGAAAATGACCCGATAGGAGTAGCCTTTTGGGGGATTGATACTTTCGTTGAACATACGAATATTAGCTTTTGAAGCCTGTATTGTTGGACGTTCGCTAGAGGATAAAGAATTTGGCAAAATGTCGTGAATGTTCTGTTTCAATGGGTTATGCTGAAAGTCAGGCTGCTCTGCAGTATAATGGCTTATGTATTACTTGCCATGTGAAGGAACGCGTTCAAACAAAAATAATAACGGCAAAAGATCCAGCATTATCTTCAACGCAAAGGTCTACTGAAAATGTATTTAGTAAATTTCAGGATATGTTGGTTACGACGGAAAGTAGCATAAACCTCAGGATAAAAGCCCGGTATGGGATAGTAACCACTGATTTTCACTATAAATTCAAAACAATACCATTCACGCAGCGTGCGTGGAATTTCTTGAGAAAAAAATCAGAAAAAAAATCTGATTTTCTTCAACAAGCAATCGAAATGGCTATGTTAGAGCTGAAAGCGAAGGCAATTAGACTAGATGCTAATGCTATAATTGGTCTTAGTGTGGACTACATAGTTCTCGGCGATCTTAAAAAAAACGGATTAATTGTTTCGTTAGTAGGTACATGCATTAAGATTTGATACATGCTTATTTTAGAGAAGCTGTTCTATGGTGGCTAACAGATGCCGAGGCGCTACTTGCAGAGGCACAGCAAGAACGACGCACAGCCGTGGAGCCTCTTTACGATGAGGTGGCAGAATGGCTCAGCTCAACTAAAAAGATGGAAACCTGCATGCGAGAAATTATGCAACAGGTAGCCTTTATCGATGAGGCAACGTCAGCCGCCGCTATGACACCACTTATTCAGCATCGCATCCGAGGCGCGTTGAATGCGGCAGGCTTTGAAAGCACAGGGTAATCCCCCCTAAAATTAGTGGTGTTCAAAAGTAGAATTTTCTCGGCAAGATATCTGAGGAGATTTTTGATGAAGACAGCACGATTTAGCGACGCACAGATCATGGGTATTTTGAGGCAGGCGGAGAGCGGTGTTCCGGTCTCTGAACTTTGCCGCGAGCATGGCATGAGCAGCGCCAGCTTTTATAAATGGCGTTCGAGGTATGGCGGGATGGATGCGTCGATGGTGTCGGAGATGAAGGCCATGGCAGACGAGAACCGTCGCCTGAAGCGGATGTATGCCGAGATGAGCATGCAGAATGATTTGCTGAAGGAAGCCCTCGGAAAAAAGCGGTAAGGCCATCTCAGCGACGCGAGATGGCTATGATTGCGGTCAAGACCAGGGCGGTCAGCATCGCGCTGGCCTGCCGTACCTTCGAGATCAGTGAGACTTGCTACCGCTATGAACGGTNGGCTCAGCGATGAGAATGCCGAGATCGCAGATTGGCTGGAACGGCTGACGGCCAATCGTAAGACGTGGGGCTTTGGCTTATGTTTTTTGTATCTGCGTAACGTCAAAGGCTTTGAGTGGAACCACAAGCGTGTGTACCGTATCTACTGCGAGTTGGAGCTCAACTTGCGCATCAGGCCCAGAAAGCGGCTGCAACGGCCCAAGCCGGATGCGTTAGCGGTGCCAGAGGCCCTTAATCAGACTTGGTCAATGGACTTCATGCAAGACCAGCTTGCGGATGGGCGAAAGTTCCGCACCCTCAATGTGTTGGACGACTTCAATCGTGAAGGGCTGGGTATCGAAGTGGACTTTTCCCTGCCTGCTGTACGCGTTGTGCGTAGTCTGAACCGGATTATTGAGTGGCGTGGGGCACCAAAGCTGATCGGGTTGATAACGGTCCAGAATACATCAGTGGCTTACTGATGCGATGGGCCGAGAAGCGTGGCATCAGCATCGCATACATCCAGCCGGGCAAGCCGCAACAGAACGCCTACATCGAGCGCTACAATCGCACGGTACGGCACGAATGGCTGGACCAGAACATCTTTGAAACCATCGAGGAGGCTCAAGACCAAGCGACCGAATGGCTCTGGACTTACAATAACGACAGACCCAATATGGCGATAGGCGGCATCACACCCGCTATGAAACTGAAAATGGCCGCGTAATTCTACAGGCGGACCCCATTAAAAATGGGGGGATTACAAA
>JGI26084J50262_1001231_pt1 | contig 14369 bp, 9 predicted proteins | sample SaaInl6LU_22_DNA_FD_50262 | JGI IMG/M metagenome (IMG submission 50262) | reverse complement strand
TGGGACAGTAATTGATGGTGACTTCAATGAGCCTCTACCTTTTGCTAATATCCTCGTCCTTGAAACAGGAGAGGGGGTTACCTCAGACTTTGACGGAAAGTACACTTTTGAACTACANGCTGGAACCTATTCAGTACAATTTTCGTTTGTAGGATATGAAACTAAAATTATTACTGAAATTGAAGTAACTAATGATGAATACACCATAATCGATGTAGTCATAAACTCAGCTGCCCAAGGTTTAGAGGAGGTAGTTGTAACTGTAGAAGCAAAAAGAAATACAGAAGCCTCCGTATTAGAAATTCAAAAAAAATCAGCCAGTTTAATAGACGGTATCTCAGCTCAAGCTTTCAAAAAAATAGGAGCAAGTACNATTGCATCGGCAGTAAAAAGTGTCCCGGGTGTATCAGTTCAAGGAGGTAAATACGTTTATGTTCGTGGATTGGGAGATCGATATTCAAAATCCATCTTAAATGGGATCGATATCCCAGGTTTGGATCCAGATAGAAATACAATTCAAATGGATTTATTTCCTACTAACATGCTCTCCAATGTTTTGGTAATTAAATCGGCAAGAGCTGATTTACCTGCAGATTTTACTGGTGGAGTTATTGATATTATTACCAAAGACTTNCCAAGTAAAGAAGAGTTTTCCGTTTCTGTAAGTACAGCATANAATCCCGATATGCATTTTAATGATAACTACCTAAGTTATACAGGTGGAAGCACNGACTTTTTGGGCTTTGACGACGGTTCTAGAAAAAATAAAATTGCGAATAGTTTTCTAGGAAACGNATTTGATCCAAGATTAAATCAGACAGAACTAGGAATGAATCTGGTCAACAGAATTAGCAATCAATTTAATCCTCAAATGGCACCTCAGGTTTCCAATAGTGGGATGAACTTTGGATTTGGAATCACCTACGGTAACCAATTTAACTTTGAAAATGGACATTCCTTTGGAGTCCTAGGATCGGTATCATACAAAAGTGAGCAAACACTTAATGAAAATACTCAAGATAACATTTTTAATTTCAGCCCCAATAAAAGCGTATTGACATTTGAAGAAAACCGAATTCAATCTGGGACTATTGGTGGGCAAAATATTATTGCAAGTACCCTTTTTGGGATGACCTATAAAACGAATACATCGAAAATAAAATTTAACGGACTCCACATTCAAAATGGACAAAGTACCTCCGGAATATTTAGACAACTTACTCGTTTTTCAGATTTCATCGACTTTAATAAATTTAACTTAGAATACAATGANAGAAGTATTTCCAATGGAATGNTTTCTGGTTTGCACAATTTTGAAGAATCCAATTTAANATTGGAATGGACACTCTCTGGAACCTTAGCAAAGGTTCACGATAAGGATGTTCGAAATACTACCTTTCAAGANGAAGAGGGTATCTTTAGTTTTCAAGAAAATACAGAACCGAAACGAATNTGGAGAACNTTGGATGAAAACAACTTAGTTAGTAAAGTTGATTTTACCAAAAGGTTTCAATTTTTAAAATCTGATGCTGTTTTAAAATTTGGACTGTTCGGCTCTTTAAAAGAGAGAGACTTTTCAATTGCTCAATACTCAGTTAGTTCAAATTTTACCTCNGAAAGTGATTGGGATAACTATGGGGGAGATCCAAACCAACTATTTAACCCATCAAATTTAATTGGACCNAACAATGCTGATGGTACCTACATCAACCCTCAAACTACAATTCGTCAGGATGCAAATATATTTAATGCTAAACAGCAAAATTTTGCAGCGTTTATATCTAATGAATTCAATGTCACAGAAAAATTAAAATCAATTATTGGTCTGCGCTTTGAAAATTATCAGGTATTCTATACTGGAGAAAATAGTCAGTTAGGTCAAGTATTTGAAAATGAAAATATCATTAATAAAAACAATGTATTCCCTTCATTAAATTTCATTTACAGCCTAAAAGAAAATCAAAATCTACGAGTAGCCTATTCACTTACAACAGCTAGACCAAGTTTTAAAGAAGCCTCTATTGCTGAAATTTATGATCCCTTGTCCAATCTATTTTTTATTGGAAACATCAATATTAGGCCTACATACATAGATAATTTTGATATTCGCTACGAAGCTTATGGAGAAAATGCACAATTATTTGCCTTCAGTGCTTTCTATAAAAATCTGACTGATCCGATCGAAATTGGATTTGTCGCAGCCTCTACTTCTAACTATAAACCTCTAAATCTAGAAACTGCAAATGTATTTGGATTAGAATTGGAATTTAGAAAAAAATTAGGGACCTGGTTCAATAATTTAGCTAACTGGAATCTCAACCTTAACGGAACTTATATTATTTCTGATGAAAAGTATAGTGAAGATGAATTGAAATTGAGACAACTTGGATTAAGAGATGGACAAACTTTGGGTGATTCAAGACCACTTCAAGGTCAATCTCCTTATCTAATTAATGCAGGTATTGAATATAATAATTCAGAAAAAGGCATACAGGGTGGGCTATTTTACAATGTTCAAGGAAAAACCTTACAAGTAGTCGGTGATGGTTTTTATCCAGATGTATTTACAATCCCGTTCAATAGTCTAAACTTTAATCTTATTAAACAATTTAATGTTAATCGTAAACTAGCATTTAAAATTACAAATCTCTTAAATGACTGTAGAGAGAGCCGATTTGAAGGCTTTAATAACGAAAGTCAAATCTTCAAATCACGTAATATAGGACGCCAATTTTCTTTGAGTTACACTATCGGATTAAAATAAAGTCCAATTAACTATTATAATTTAATCAGATTTTATTTTTTATAACTACTGTAATACTCATCCATAAGAGACATAATACTATTTAACAAATCTTTAGTTTCCAATAAGATGTTAAAATAAAGAGTTGTATTCTTAGGGCTAGATTCTTCCAAACGAGTCCGATCAATTTGAGCATTAATCTTTTCTGAAAGAAAAGAAACCAATTCTTCCTTCTGAGATGTTATATAGGAGATTCTCTCAAACTTCCTGCTCACAAAAATATCTATAATCTCTTTATATAAAAGCTCCAAACGATCTTCAATCTCTTTAAGATCTTTAAACTGATTGAACTTTAGCTTTTGGTGTTGATTATTAACGTGTTTGTAACTCTTTTTTGAAATAAAATCGAGTGACTGAGCGATGTCGGTTAGATAAGCTAAAATGGTAATATAAAAATTACTACCTCGAACACTGGTCTCATCCAAACTCTTTATGAAAAAGAAAATATTATCTCGAAGTTCTTCTATTTCACTATCTAATTTGGCCACTCCTTTTTTACTCTTTTTAAGTAAATCTGAATTTTGTGTGGAGAGACCCTCTAAGAAATCAGCATAAATTTTAGTTGTTCTAGAAATTACATTTACGATATTGTCTGCACTTTCTATGATGATACCTTGAACAGTACTGCTTTCAGATTTCTTTAGTTGTTTAGGATCCACTTTTGTTGTTTTATTTTTGTGAGAAATAAAATTTCTTGCTAAAATAACTAATGTCAAAAGTAACAAAATGGGAATNATCGTAACTTTATTCCAATGAATTAAAAACACAACAATTCCAGAAGCAGCTAAAGCAACTAAAGCTGTGAGAAACCAACCTCCGATGACATTCACAACACCAGCAACACGGTAAACAGCACTCTCTCTTCCCCAAGCTCTATCTGCGAGTGATGTACCCATTGCTACCATGAAGGTTACGTAAGTTGTTGATAAAGGTAGTTTCATAGCTGTTGCTATAGAAATCAAAATACCAGCTACCATCAAGTTTACAGAAGCTCTAATCATATCAAATGCAGGTGCATTGACACTTTGATCTTTAGAAATCAAAAAAGCATTATGATACTCGTAACTTTTTTCGATTTTTGATTTTAAAGACTCTGGCATTACTGAACTGATTGCAGCAGACAATCCGAAAAATACATTTACAAAACCCCTGGAGATGATATTGGGGTTAAATTTTTCATGGGTATCATTTTGTCTTGACAAACCAATCTCAGTTTCGGCTACAGATTTTGCTTTTTTGGAGAACCAAAGTGTCATTACCATTATTCCTCCAGCAATAAATAACAAAAGGGGTTCTGCTGGAACCTTCTTNTCCAATACCTCCATTGAAAATAAAGTGGGATCAATCCCTGAAACACTCCATGCTTCATATGAGTGATAGGCAGCCATAGGCACACCAATAAAGTTTACAAGATCATTTCCAGAAAAGGCAAGAGCCAAACCAAAGGTTCCAACTAGAATAATCACAAGTAAAATACTTTTTTGTGATATTTTTTGAAATAAATATGAAAAAACTGTTAAAATTATAAATGCAAAAAACACGATAAGAAGCTCGTTGTTTTTTAAAATTTCAGACATATCCTTATAATAAGGAGTTCCTTTTAATCCTTTTATGAAAATGAAATATGTAATCGAAGTGAGTGCTATCCCTCCAAATAATGCTCCAAAATTTTTGATTTTTTTCTCAAATTGAAAAGTAAAAATTATTCTGGAAATCAATTGTACAATTGCACCTACAGAAAAGGCAATAACGACCGAAAGAAGTATTCCACTAATTATAGTAATCGCTTTATCTGTATTGATATAATTATTTATATCTATGAGAGTTTCCGTATCCGAAGCACCTATTTTTATGAGTGACATTACAATAGAAGCACCCAAAAGGTTAAAAACTATAGATACGGTAGTAGAAGTTGGTAATCCCAGTGTGTTAAAAAAGTCAAGTAATAAAATATCTGTAATAATTACAGCCATAAAAATGACCATGATTTCATCAAAATAAAAAGCACTTGGATTAAAAATTCCCTTTCGTGCTACTTCCATCATTCCGCTTGAAAAAACAGCTCCAATAAAAATTCCTAAACTTGCAACAATCATTATAGTTCTTAAGGGAATAGCTTTTGAACCAATCGCAGAATTTAAAAAATTTATTGCATCATTACTAACGCCTACAACAATATCTACTATTGCAAGAACCGCAAGAGCAACTAAAATTAACAAGTATATATTATCCATAAAAAAAATATTAATTAGGCAAATATGGGTTTAATTTTGATTAACCATATTAAAATAACATTAAAAATGAAGATCAAATCCCGTTCTAAAAAGCAAATAATCTTTTGTCGAATTGGACTGTGAAAAACTGAGGTCTGCCTGTATTTTTAAACTATGTCCCATAACATATTTTGAAATTCCATAGGTGATTTGTTTTAAATCAGATAGTCGAGTGACTTCTTGAAAATCAACTTTCGTATAGCGAATGGTCATTTCAACATTATTTTTGAACAGATAACTACCCTGAAAGTTGAAAGCTGAACCTGCCCCAACAACAGCACCAGTCTTTGTTATTCCATCAGCTTCTAGCGCTTCAATTGTATCCGCATTTCTATTAGCGTACTCCCCAGTTATTGCAAATCCATAATACTTTATAACTCCATCTAAAAAAACCGTTGTGATATCCGTTTCGAAAAAACCACCATCAAGGCGAGTCATATACGATCCCATATTACTTCGATTTTTAACTGCATTTTTATTAATGTCGTATGTGAAGCCAAACATAGCTTTGATAGTTTTTTCACGTTTTAAATCGCCTTGAGAATAGTCTCCATTAGAAGAAAATTCACCAAAAGGAAGTAATTCAAGTCTAGAAGTGTACTGAAGTCCACCAATATTTCCTTCTGTAATATTTCTACCTTCTCCCTGTGAAACCGAAAACTTTTCTCTTGTGATCCAGTTTCCTCCTAATTTTATTTTGTGCCGTAACTGAACACCCATATCTCTATCAATATTGAATTTACTGTTCAATATTGAACGATCAATCAACTGCAAATTAGCTGAAGATACAACACGTTCAATATTTCCAGGTAATTTAGTTTGACCCGCCCATAATTCAAAATTTTCGTGAAAATTCCACATAACAACGGCATCCAAAATATAACGTGGCGTATTTCTATTATACACACTAGCTCCAGATAAATCTCTATTAGAAAGTCCCAGCTCGATTTTATACTTTAATTTTGGAGTAAAAGCAAATCCTCCAAATTTCAAACGTGCTCTTCTTACTAAAAAATTAAGTTCTGCTTCATCGTAATCTTCACCACTATAATCCCATTGACTCTGATAACGAGATTGAATCCTTGGAGCAAATTTGACACTAAAAGAGCTGTCCTTGGCAATGAAATTTATTACTCCTTTGCCAAATTTTGTGTCACTTATTTCTTGTGCGAAAACAGAATTTATTAATACAACTGTAAAAAACAAACAGCTTNAGAGTTTAATTTTCATTTCATAAAATTTATTCAAAAGAAATGATAATAAAGTCCTTGTATGTTAACTAATCATTAAGAATTTTACATTTTAATAACACATGCAGCTAAATGTTAACAAATCATTATACTAAAACGTTTGTTTCTCAATTTAAGAACCACACATCAAACAATCATCGTCTTCATTGCCCTTTGCTTGTGCCAACATTTCTTTGAGCTCTTGTGGACTCAAGGGTTCTACAGGGACATTCGCTTGCTCAGGTTTTGCCGCTATTGTGCCTGCTGCAATTTCTGCTACAGGTGGAGCTTCTGCTTTGGCTTTGTTATCCAATGTAAACTTGATCGCATCTACAGCCGATTTCGTTCTTAAATAATACATACCTGTTTTAAGCCCTGACTTCCAACCATAAAAATGCATGGAGGTTAATTTGGCCATAGTTGCCCCTTCCATAAAGAGGTTTAAAGATTGTGATTGGTCTATGAAGTAACCGCGTTGGCGTGACATGTCTATGATGTCTTTCATACTCATTTCCCAAACAGTGCGNTAAAGTTCTTTTAGGTCATCTGGAATTCCTTCGATATTCTGAACTGAACCATTATTTCTCATTAACTCTTGTTTCATATCCTCATTCCAAAGGCCTCTTTCTACTAGATCTTCAAGAAGGTGTTTGTTTACCACAATAAATTCTCCTGAAAGTACTCTTCGAGTATAAATGTTNGAAGTATATGGCTCAAAACATTCGTTATTCCCTAAGATTTGAGAAGTACTTGCTGTCGGCATAGGAGCAACGAGTAAGGAATTTCGAACTCCTTGCTTTTTGACAGTCTTGCGTAATGCTGCCCAATCCCAACGACCNCTTAGNTCTTCATCCTTAATCCCCCACATATTATGTTGGAATTCACCATTNGACATTGGAGATCCTTTATAGGTCTGATAAGGTCCGTCATTTTTTGCCTCTTCAGCAGATGCCGTTACCGCTGCAAAATAGAGTGTTTCAAAAATTTCTTGATTCAATTTCTTAGCTTCGTCAGAAGTAAAAGGTAGGCGTAACATTATAAATGCGTCTGCCAATCCTTGAACGCCTAATCCAACAGGACGGTGTCTGAAATTCGAATTCTCCGCTTCTTTGACTGGGTAATAGTTTCTGTCGATGACTCTGTTGAGGTTTTTTGTTACACGAACCGTAACATCGAAAAGGGCTTGATGGTCAAATGCACCGTCTTTGATAAACATGGGCAGTGCAATAGAGGCGAGATTACATACTGCAACTTCATCTGGGGAGGTGTATTCCATGATCTCTGTACATAAGTTGGATGAACGTATCGTACCGAGATTTTTTTGGTTGGATTTTCTATTGGCTGAATCTTTGTACAACATATAGGGTGTCCCCGTTTCGATCTGAGATTCTAAAATTTTCTCCCAGAGTTCACGTGCTTTGATGGTCTTTCGGCCTTTACCTTCATTTTCATATTTGGTATAAAGAGCTTCAAATTCATCTCCGTGAACGTTGAATAGATCTGGGCATTCGTTCGGACACATTAAAGTCCAATCCGAATTTTCTTCGACACGTTTCATAAATAAATCGGGAGTCCACATGGCATAGAATAAGTCTCTAGCTCGCATTTCTTCTTTCCCGTGATTTTTTTTCAATTCTAAAAACTCAAAAATATCAGCGTGCCATGGTTCTACATATATTGCAAAAGACCCCTTACGCTTGCCCCCACCTTGATCTACATAACGAGCTGTATCGTTAAATACTCTGAGCATGGGTACGATGCCGTTTGAAGTTCCATTTGTCCCTGAAATGTAAGAACCTGTTGCACGTACATTGTGAATAGACAATCCAATACCACCAGCTGACTGAGATATTTTAGCAGTTTGCTTCAGAGTGTCATAAATTCCGTCAATGCTATCGTCTTTCATGGCTAATAAAAAACATGAGGACATTTGTGGTTTGGGTGTTCCCGAATTGAATAATGTCGGTGTTGCATGGGTGAAATAACGCTTAGACATCAATTCGTAGGTTTCTAATGCAGATTCAATATCGTCCAAATGAATTCCAATTGAAACACGCATGAGCATGTGCTGAGGTCGTTCAACGATACTCCCATTTAATTTCAGAAGATAAGACCGTTCTAGGGTTTTAAAGCCAAAGAAATCGTATCCAAAATCACGATTGTAAATAATGCTGGAATCCAATTGATCTGCATTCTTTTCTATGATTTTATAAACTTCATCAGAAAGTAATGGGGCCTTTTTTCCTGTTCTGGGATTAACATACTCATACAAATCAGTCATCGTCTCCGAAAAAGACTTCTTCGTATTTTTATGCAGATTGGATACTGAAATTCTCGCAGCCAACTTTGCGTAGTCTGGGTGTGTTGTAGTCATGGTCGCTGCAATTTCTGCAGCTAGATTATCCAACTCAGAAGTTGTCACACCATCGTATAGTCCTTCAATGACACGCATAGCAACCCGAACAGGATCAACAAGCGGATTTAATCCGTAGTTGAGTTTACGAATTCTAGCGGTAATTTTATCGAACATGATGGGTTCTTTGCGACCATCTCTTTTTACTACAAACATACTTTTGGCTTTATAATTTATTTACTAATTCTGTTACTCCTGGTTTATGGTTTGTGATTGACTTGGATCAAAAGTCCTCATCAAAACTAATTTTAGTCTCGCTATTTTCGTTGCTGAGTACCCCAGCCTTTTGGTATTCTCCAACTCGTTTCTCGAAGAAATTAGTTTTTCCTTGTAACGAGATCATATCCATAAAATCAAAAGGATTCGTCACGTTGTATTCTTTTTCAAGACCAAGCTCTACTAACAAACGGTCTGTTACAAATTCCAAATACTGAGTCATCAATTTTGAATTCATTCCAATCAGACTGATAGGCAAAGACTCTGTTATAAATTCACGTTCAATATTCAGTGCGTCTAGAAGAATTTCTTTGATTCGTGCTGGTGGCACTTTATTTATCAAGTGATGATTGTGAAGGTGTACTGCAAAATCACAATGCACCCCCTCGTCTCTTGAAATTAATTCGTTAGAGAAGGTTAATCCTGGCATAAGACCTCTCTTTTTCAACCAATAAATTGAACAAAATGCTCCTGAAAAAAAGATTCCTTCTACAGCGGCAAAAGCAATGAGACGCTCTGCAAAAGAGTCTGAATCAATCCACTTCAATGCCCAATCCGCTTTTTTCTTTATTGCTGGAAATACTTCGATAGCTCTAAACAAGTTATCTTTCTCAGCGTCATCTTTAACGTAGGTGTCAATTAACAACGAATACGTCTCGGAATGAATATTTTCCATCATAATTTGGAAACCGTAGAAAAACTTTGCCTCTGAATACTGCACTTCGTTTACAAAGTTTTCAGCTAAATTTTCATTTACAATACCGTCTGATGCTGCAAAGAAAGCCAAGATATGTTTGATGAAATATTTTTCATCATCATTCAACTTGTTATTCCAATCTGAAAGGTCTTGGTGTAAATCAATTTCTTCAGCAGTCCAAAAACTAGCCTCCATTTTTTTGTACCATTCCCAAATGTCATGATGTTTAATAGGAAAAATTACAAATCTGTTTTCATTTTCTTGGAGAATCGGTTCTACTGCAGCCATCTGTTTTGAATTATTGTTTAATAAAATTTTAATTGAATATTGTCTTACAAAGATTCTAAATTGAACTCATATTTGAAAGGTGAACTTTTCCACAATGGGTATTAGTTTTTAACAAAATGTGTCTTTTTTATGATTTTTTAGGGAAATCATATTTTTGTTAACTAAATGTAAATCAGAATATTATATCTTGTCAACCTCTCGAATGCCCTAGAAACAGTAGCAAATCACTAGGACGTCTTTTCAGCATATTTTTCCAAAGCCTCATACCATGCTTTTCCAAACTTGCGGATTAGGGCTGTTTTCACAAATTGATATACAGGAATTTTTAGGGCTTGTCCAAAACTACATGCGTCGGAACAAATAGACCAACTATGATAATTTACAGCGGTCATGTTTTCATATTTCTGAACACGAACTGGGTATAAATGACAAGATATTGGCTTTTGAAAATCAATAACTCCCTGTTTGTGTGCTTTTTCAATCCCGCAAGATGCAATTCCAGTTTCTGAAAATACCGTATAAGCACANTCTTTACCGTCTACTAAGGGNGTTTCTAAGTCTCCATCAATCCCAGTTACATACACTCCTTGTTCTTGGATAGAACGGATCCCTTTTTCATTNAGAAAAGGTTTGATTTTNAAGAAATTTTTGGACAAAAAACTAGTTTCCTCTTTCTCCAAGGGAGCTCCTGCTTCCCCAGCTACACAACACTCCCCTTTACATTTTGAAATATTACAAACAAAATCTTCAGACATTAACTCATCAGAGACTAGGGTATTTTCTATAGACAACATGGTGTGTGTTTTTNCAAAATTACTGATAATTTAACGGTTAAATCCTAAGAATGAAATTACATTTGCAAAAATTAGAATAATGTTTGATTTTAAAGAACTTTTATCGGCTAGTCTAGTCTTGTTTGCAGTCATTGACATCATTGGTAACATCCCATTAATCATAAGCCTACGAGCAAAGGTAGGGCATATTCAATCGGAAAAAGCTTCTGTTGTTTCGGCAATCATNATGATCAGTTTTTTATTCTTAGGAGANGAGATTCTCAAGCTTATTGGAATTGACATCAATTCTTTTGCTGTTGCGGGATCTTTTGTTATTCTTTTTTTAGCACTTGAAATGATTTTAGGAATCAATTTATACAAAGACGATATTCCAGAAACTGCTTCCATAGTACCTCTTGCTTTTCCTATGATTGCTGGAGCCGGAACGATGACTTCCCTACTTTCCTTGAGGGCCGAATACGATGTGATCAATATCATCTTGGCAATTCTAATTAATATTCTTTTTGTATATATCATTCTCAAGTCTTCCAAGCATATTGAACGAATTCTTGGAAAGTCTGGAATTAGTATCATCCGAAAAGTTTTTGGTGTAGTTCTTTTAGCGATTGCAGTAAAACTTTTTACGACCAACATCGGTCAACTCATATAAATCCCTAATTTTANAAAATGAAAATTATTCTCCCTCTTTTAATGATCCTNGCGCTTGGGATGTTTATTTTTAACCTCACTCAGATAGATTGGGATGCCCCACTATTTGGTAATAGCAGCGTTGCACTGATAGGATCTATGGCTTCGGCCAGTGCTTTTTTACTTCTTTTCATCCTTATGCTTTCAAAAAAAATAGCAAAGAAACTGAAAAAATAAATCAGTCTAACCCCATTTCATCAAGTGCCTTTTTGATAAAAAGATCTTCTTTATTTACGATTCTAGTAAACATATTCTCATCAAAAAGTTGCAATGCTATGTATGCTTTTATGGAAATCAANAGGCTTTCTTCATCTTTNAAGTCTACNGGGTAATTATTTGCTAAACAATAGTCTTTAAATGCTTTAACAAAATCTTCTTTGTAGGGTAATTCTTCATTAAAGAATTTAGGGGCATTGTCAAAATTATATTTCTTTATGTTTTTATCCAATTCTAAAAAGACAAAACGGTCTACAAGATTAGACCGCATAATAAATGAGTTCCATTCTTCTTCTGGGGTATTCTCATTATTCAAATAAAAATCAGGAGTAATCCCTCCTCCTCCATAAACCTTTCTTCCACTTGGAGTCATGAATTCAAGACTGTCATTCACAGGAATATTTGAAGAATTTTCCATTTCACCGGTTTCAAAACGTTGTTGAACTTCCGCATAATATTCTGACTTGGTACTTAAATCATAAGGACGCTGTATCGATCTTCCTGTGGGAGTAAAATACCTAGCAGTTGTCAATCTTATTTGATCCCCCTCTCCCAATGGCATTTGCTGCTGTACTAATCCTTTCCCAAATGTTCTTCTACCAATAATCCATCCTCTATCGTTGTCTTGAATTGCTCCTGCAATAACTTCACTAGCTGAGGCAGAATTTTCATCAACTAAAACATATAGACTCCCTTTTTCAAAAATCCCATTGGAGGAGGCTACAGTTCGCTCTCGTCTTCCATTATTAGCTTCGACAATAACGATGGGCTTCCCAGAAGACAAAAAGTCATCAGCAATTTGTTTTGCAGGCAGCAGATATCCCCCAGGATTTCCTCTTAGATCTAGAATCAGATGCTCCATTTCTTGCTCTAGGAGTTTTCTCATAGCAGCTTCAAATTCCGTGTAAGTTGTTTGAGAAAATCGATTGATTTTCAAATAGCCAATCTTTTCTTTTAAAATGTATGAGGAGGATATACTAGGTAATGGCACTGGTCCTCTTTTGAGGTTGAAGGTATAAATAGAGTCTGTTTTTTTTCTAAAAACTTTAAGTGATACAGCTGTTCCGGAAGGTCCCTTAAGTTTAGAGATAATTTCATCATTCGTTTTTTGTTTAGAATACAAAGTGTCTTGATCGGCCATAAGAATCCGATCTCCAGAAATTAATCCTGCTTTTTTACTGGGCCCTCCGTCTAAAACTCGAACCACAGCAATTGTGTCCTTTTGCATAAAAAATTGAACGCCTATGCCCTCAAAATTCCCTTGCATATTTTCTGAAATAGCCTGTCTCTGTATTGCAGGTATATACACAGAATGAGGATCAAGTTCATCTACTATATCACTGATTACAGAACTAACTAAACTGTCAGTATTTATTTTGTCTACATAATCCTCAGACAAATAAGTAATCAAACGATTGAGCTTTTGGATACTTGGATGTACAAAACCCGTTTGTAAATTGTTGTTTCCCTTAAGAGAACCGTAGAGATATCCAATAGCTGAAGAAAGCAGTACAATCAAAAATAAAAAAATAGTATTTCTTTTCACAATCTATAGTTTACATAGGAACGCATTCCAGTTGAACTCCTGCTTTCTCTAAAAAATCTAACCCACTTGTGTCTTTATAGGCCTTGGAATATACNACACGGACAATACCGGATTGATGGATTAATTTACTACATTCTTGGCAGGGAGACAAAGTTATATAAAGTGTCGCTCCTTTACAAGATTGGGTAGAAGACGCTACTTTCAAAATAGCATTGGCTTCTGCATGAAGCACATACCATTTTGTGTAATGATTTTCATCTTCACAAACATTTTCGAACCCCGAAGGAGTACCATTATAACCGTCTGAAATAATCATNCGATCCTTAACAATCAAGGCCCCTACTTTTTTTCGTTCGCAATAAGAAAGTTGACCCCATGTATTTGCCATTTTAAGATAGGCTTGGTCATACTTAATTTGTTTATTTTTTGCCATTGGGTCTAAGATACCAAATTAGGACAGAATCCTGNTTATATCCTTTCNAATATCATTACTAAAACTTGAGAAAGGACCATTGCACCAATCAAAAATTCCCATTTTTGACGGTTCATTTTAAAAATTTGTAAGACTAAAACATTGATAAAAAGGACACCTAATACAATAAAAATTTGTGCAAGTTCTACTCCAATAGCAAATGAAAAAAGAGAAAGACTGGCCGCGTCCTCAGGGATAAGCATACTGAAATATCGCCCAAAACCTAAACCATGAATTATTCCAAAAAGAACAGTCATAATCGGGAAAAACCACGATTTTTCAGATTCAAAAAAATGTTTTTTAGTGAGTAAAAGGGGTATGGAACTTAAGCCAATAGTGATCGGAATCAGTAACTCTATCAAATAACTTGAAAATTGGATTTCAGCATAAAAATTTCCTACTAATGAGAGTGTATGTCCTATCGTAAAAAGTGTAACCCATAACAGGAGTTTTTTTNCTTGTTTAAATGTGAAAGGCAGAGCTAGTGTAACGATAAAGTAGAAATGATCTAAACCTTGCCAATCAATAACGTGCCAAAACCCCAGATCTGAATAAAACCATAACGTATCCATCATAAGTTTCTTTCTTTTTGGATTGTTTCGTAGGCTTCTTGTACTTTTTGAAATTTCTCTTGAGCACCTTTAATGAGCGCAGAATCTTGTGACTGTAGTTTATCTGGGTGGTATTTTTTCGCCATGGTTCTGTAAGCTTTTTTCACCTCTTCATTGGAAGCAG
>JGI26084J50262_1001223_pt1 | contig 14448 bp, 14 predicted proteins | sample SaaInl6LU_22_DNA_FD_50262 | JGI IMG/M metagenome (IMG submission 50262) | reverse complement strand
CGTAATTTTAGGTCATATTCGACGTATTTAACACTCCTTATTCGATGTAGTGTTTTTTACGTATTTATGGCTGCTTTTTGGGGGCGTGCTGGTGGTCTAGTTTAGCTAATATTTGTTCCGCGATACGTTGGCTACTACCTCGGTTGGAGGCGTGCCATAAACGTCCAGATTCACTCATTTCGGAGCGTTCTTTTGGGTCGGTTGCTAATTGTGAGATGACGGCAATTAATTCATCGAGATCGGCCACTTTTCGGGCGGCACCTGCTTTGATTAACGACTTACTGACATCCTTAAAGTTGCTCATTTGTGGCCCCATCAAACTCGGGGTCCCCAGGCCGGCTGCCTCAATTGGTGTTTGTCCTTGGTGATGTGGAGGCAGGCTCTTGCCGATGAAAGCGACATCTGCTGCTTGGGTGAGCCGAGTGAGTTCGCCGGTAGTGTCAGCTAAATGGATGTGTAAGTATTGAGGTGCTCTCGTTTGAGTTGAACGCTGATGCCAGCTGTATGGTTGAGCGGAGAGGGTCTTTGCGATCTCTGGTCCGCGTTCTGCATGACGAGGCACAAGAAGAAGACGACAGTCGATGCCTTGGTCGATCAATGCTTGTTGCACCTTAAGTAAGGCATCCTCTTCTCCAGGCCAGGTTGAAGAGCCTAGTAGNATGAATGGATCACGATTGTCGCTTGTTTGAAAACCGAGCTCATGTTTGAGGTTCAGCCGTTGGTTTTCATTCATTTGATCGGGGATCGAAACGTCGAATTTGATACTGCCGTGCATGTGCACTTGTGTCGCATCTGCNCCGAGTTCAATGAGGNGTGCTTGATCTAATGAACTGGCTGCAAATATGATCTCAAATTTGCGAAGCATGCGCGCGGCGATCTGCGGTATTTTTTGATAGCGTGAGAAGCTGCGGTCTGAAATACGTGCGTTAACTAAAAACGNAGGGGTTTGCCGTCGTTTCGCTTGGTGTAGGTGTTCAGGCCAGAGTTCGCTTTCAGTAAGAATCAAGACGTCAGGTTGAATGCGTTTCCATGCAGTTCGTGAAAAGAGCCAAAAATCGAGTGGGAATATGCCAATGGATAGGATTTGTTTTCCATATCGTTTTCGTGCTTCCGCATAGCCCGTGCTGGTTGTTGTTGTGAGGACGATCTCAACGGTGTCGTCCTCATTTAATGCAGTAATAAGTGGGCCAATGGCTAGCACCTCTCCGACGCTAACAGCTTGTAGCCAAATGCGCGTTGTTGAGACAGAGGGAGCCGGAAGTCTACGGAAGCGTCCGAAACGGTGTTGGAAGTCTTTACTGTAGCCGCCTCTACGCCACATTCTCAGAATGTAGTAGGGTAGGGCAACAAGTAAGCCCGGTAAGTATAGCAGCCGATAGAACCAGATCATCTGGTGATGATATGACCTGTGATTAGCGGAGTTTTAAAGGATAAAAGTGATTCATTGGTTGCGAGAACGAGATGTGTTCACAGTTTAGCAGCGATGGATCCATTATCACAGGCAAGCATAGGGGCTGCGGCTGCCGCGCTACTGAGTCGACGTGGCACAGTTCGGCAAGCGATTGTAGTTGGTGCGTTGGCTGGGGCGGCGCCCGATCTGGATGTATTGATTCGTTCGGATGTCGATCNGCTCTTGTCGCTAGAGTATCATCGTCATTTCACGCATGCCTTGCTATTTGCACCAGTGGTCGGCTTGGTTGTCGCTGGATTGTTTAAACTGCTGTTTTTCTGGAAGAGATGGCGCTACAAAGAACTTGCTACCTTTGCGGTGCTTGGTGCGTTGACTCACGGCCTGTTGGATNCCTGCACAAGTTATGGCACCTTGCTATATCTGCCATTTTCAGACCATCGTGAATCTTGGGATATTATTTCTATCATCGATCCCATTTTTACACTGCCCTTGGCATTGTTGACAGTTATTGCATTTGCATGGCGAAAGCCCGGTTTTGCTAAAGTTGCGATAATTTTGTGTCTGTCATATCTTTGCTTTGGAGTGCTCCAGAGATCACGTGCGATTGCATATGGCTCAGAGCTTGCGAGGCAGCGTGGTCATGTCGCTGTAGAGCAACTCACAGCGCGACCCTCTTTTGGGAACACTATTTTATGGCGGATCGTGTATCGCGTAGAAGATACTTATTATGTCGATGCGGTTCAATTGGCCCCGTTTGCATCACCGACGCATTACGCAGGTGAAAGCGTCCAAGCGTATACGATTGAAGACCGGCGTCTTGTGTTGGAGGACACCTCTGTTTTAGCAGCTGATGTAGAGCGCTTTCGCTTTTTCTCGCAGGACTATCTTTATTTAAACCCTGAAGATCACACTGTTGTTGGGGATTTGAGGTATGCAATGTTTCCAAACTCCATACAGCCATTGTGGGGGGTTCGTGTGGTGGCTGAACGCTCAGATTCACATACGGAATTCGTTACGTTTCGCGACCCTTCACAGCGATCATTTGATCGCTTGTGGCAGATGATACTTGGTCGCTCACTCAGTGACTAGAAGGTGAAGTCGATTCCTAGTGTATGCATATCTAGGCCAGGGTTCGGTTCATCGAGGCCGGCATTGGAAGTGTGTTGGTAGCGATAATTGATATTTATCGTTTCCGTTATGTCCCACGCCAGACCGATACTGTGATTGAATTGAACGTGGCCACCAATGTCATACTTGTCGAAAGTGTCCTCTGAATAAAGGGAAGGTGTGGAACTGGCAACAATCATGACTGGGAAATCGCCAAACGAAATTTCGACAACTGGTCCAATTCTGAAGTAGGCAGCTGTTTCGCCTTCACCTGTTAAGGCTCCAAATGCTGTTTCGAAGTCCAGGTCTATTTTAATGCTATCTGTAGGCTCCAAGTTCCATGGTGAATCCATGGTAGCATAGACTTCATAGCTTCTAAGGCTGATGTCTTGTNCATNATCAAGGCCCACGCGTAAGCCGATTTCTTGAAAGATACACTCGTCATCAGTAGNCAATAGTGAAGACGTGCTGGCGATTACGGCAAAGGCGCAAAGGGCTGATAGACTTTTCATAAAGTAGGCGTATGGATTATTNATGAATAGGAATATGAAGTAGTATNACGCCTGTTTAGTCAAGTAGTTGGTCGCTGGGACTCGTTTGAGGTTTTGAGTAGAGTTCTAGCATTTGCTTGAAATCTTTAATACTGCATGGTTTTCGTAAATAGTTGTCCAGGCCTGCGTCTAAGCATACTTGGCGGTCATGAGTTGATGCGTTTGCAGTGAGTGCGATAATCGCAATTCGCTCTGTATTTTGAGGGGGCGGAATGTAACCGTATTGAGCGAAGCACGCGTAGAGTGCTGCAAGTAATGCATTCGCAAATATACGATTTGTTTTTACCCAGTGGCTTAATGTATGCCTATAGAAATCGCTCGCTGGCATGAGGTGGCGAGGTGATATAGGAAGAGTGACAATTATCGAGGATAATATAGCCTACATGCTCTCTGTTGAAAACCAAGCAAATTACGTAAGCGACTCTTCATAGAAATTTTTGTATTGGCGGGTTTCTCGGCTCGTCAAGAAAGCAAATTTTCAATCTATTTTGAGCATGTCTCATTCAATCAAGCAAAGACTTCGCGAAGAGTCCAAGTTGTTGGGCTTTCATTCGCTTGGCGTCACATCGGTGCCATTGGAGTTGAGAAGGCAATACTACTTGGACTGGATTGAGAGTGGGAAGCATGGCACAATGGAATGGATGGAGCGTAATAATGATCGACGCATGTCTCCGGAAAGTATCGTTCCTCAAGCAAAGTCCATTATTGTATTGGCATTCAATTATTACCAAGCAGAGCCGCAGCGCGGGTATCGAGTCGCAAAATATGCCTTAGGTGATGACTATCATAACTTCATGTTACGTCGCTTGAAACGCTTGTGCCGTATTTTGCGTGAGGAGTATGGTGGTGAGCAGCGACCGTATGTGGATACAGGTCCTTTACTTGAAAAACCAATAGCAGAGGCTGCTGGTTTAGGCTGGCAGGGAAAGAGCACGATTCTGATTGAGCCGAAGCGTGGAACTTGGTCTTTTCTTGCGAATATTATTACGACGCTAGATTTACCCGCTGATGATCGGGTGAAAGATCGCTGCGGTTCATGCAGACGGTGTATCGATGTCTGCCCAACTGGTGCAATCACTGCACCTTATCAATTGGACGCATCGAAGTGTATTTCATATCTCACTATCGAGCACGACGGTGAGATTCCAGTCGAATATCGCAAGGCGATAGGCGATCGATTGTATGGCTGTGATGAATGCCTAGACGTATGTCCGTGGAATAAATGGGCGACGCCAACAGTGGAGCCGAAATTCGTCCCACGTGAATTGCCGCAATTAGTCGAATTACTCACTTGGAATGAGGCGACATTTACTGAACGTATGCAAGGCTCACCAATGCGACGGCTGAAGCTGCAGCGGTTTCGTCGAAACATATGCGTCGTGTTGGGCAATGTGGGAAATGTCGAAGATATCCCCGCCTTAGAGGCTGTTGCAATAGGGGATGATCATATGGTTGCGCAGCATGCGTTGTGGGCTATTCAGCAAATTCGACAGCGCGAAAAGCTCTAGGCGTGTATCGTTATTTTTCTTGCGAGGGGCAAATAGAGTAATTCCATAGAGAGTAATGAAATTTCAAATCATGCCCCGCTTAAAAGCAGCCTTATTGCTTGGGAGCTACTTTCTCAATGTAGCACTTTGCGCTCAAGGTTTCGGTGTTGTTGATGATCCTAGGCGAGGAGGCTCTGTTAATGGTAGTGAGGCTTCAAATAGTAATGAAACCATAGAGCAGCGAGTGGAGCGTTTACGTAAAGAGCTCGCGCAAGCAGAAGAGGCACTAAAGCAATCAAAAGCAAAAAATGGAGAAACAGATGACCCTAAGGAAGCCGTCGCAGAGGCTAAAGGAGAGGGTGGCGAAATGCCGACGGGAGCGCTCGTCGTCATCACTGGTGAGCATGGTTCTGGTTCAGGTTTTTTAGCGACCATTAAGGGGCGGACATTCATTGTAACGAATATCCACGTGTTGGGGGCTGCGCGAGGTGCTGCTGTGACTACGATTGATGGTATGAATATATCGCTAGGTGATGTCGCGTTTTTAAGTAAAGCACGTGATGTTGCTATAGTTCCAGTTCAGTGGGATGGGCCCGTCTTGAAATTGTCACCATCTTTGCGTTTTGATGAAGTTCAAATCGGTCAAGACATTACCGTCATGGGAAATTCCGGAGGGGCGAATGTTGCGACACGCTTAGAAGGGGTTATTCGTGGTATTGGACCAGAGGAGTTGGAAGTGTCTGCTAAGTTTGTGCCAGGAAATAGTGGCAGTCCGATTGTTCATAATGATTTAGGGACAGTGATTGCTATCGCATCTTATTTAAAGGATTTTAGCTCTGACAGTAAGTGGACGAAGGATACTGGACTGGATAAGATTCGTCGTTTCGGGTATCGACTCGATGGTGAAATCGAATGGGAGCAAGTGGGCTTGTCAGACTTATATAAGCAGGGAGAGGCTTACCAGTCATTTGAGGAACGCACTGCCGCCATGTGGAATATTGGGTATACTTTAACCTATGAATCTAAATTGCTGACGTCATATCGAGATCACAATTCGATCGGACATTTATATTCGGATATTAGTAGTGATTTTGATTGGAATCGTGGGACTGCTTCTGCACACAATACTCAATTATTGCGCCGTTTTGTAAATGGTATGAGGTCGGAGCTGCAAAGTGATTTGTCGGTTACCGATAAGGTGATTTCTATAAGTTATTACCAGCGGCAGTATGATTCGATCAAAGGATATCGAGATCAGATACATAAGAACTTAACTCGCTTCTCCGACTCGCGTCTCTAGCCTGTAGCTTATCGAGCTGTTCTGGACGCTTCTTTACGCTTAGCCAGTAATCGAACCAGGTGTTCTTCTAGCTCTTTAGGTCGTATCGGTTTTGTTAGGAACCCGTCCATGCCTGACTCTGGCGATGCTTCTTGATCTGATTTTAGAGCGGCAGCTGTCAGTGCTAAAATGTATGGTTGGCGTTGTGAGGGAAGTTCTTTTCGGACGCATCTGGTTGCTTCTAGACCATCCATTCGAGGCATGTGAATATCCATTAACACCACGTCGACATCTTTAGCGTGAAGGAACGCTAGTGCTTCCATGCCATCGGAAACGAAGTCGATACCCGTAAATCCGAGTCGCTTTAGTAAGATTCGCAAGACTTGGGTATTCACCTTGTTGTCTTCGGCTACGAGAATTCTCAATTGGGTGCGTTCCGTTCTATTTTCATCGTCTAAGGATGGGGTATTGGTCGCTGATTTGTTAGTTAGTGGTAGCGCTTTCCTCGCCTTCGGTGCAAAGACATTACTAATGTCGCCTAAGAACTCTTGGATATTAATCGGTTTTGAAATGTAGTTTAAGCAGTTGAGTTTTATCGCCTGGGCACGTGCGCTACTATCCGATCGACCTGAAAGTATGATGACGGCCATGTTTCTTACTTTTGGGTAGTGGTGTTGTCTGATTGCTCGNACTAAAGTGATTCNGTCCATTTCANGGGCAAACACGTCGACCAGAATTAGATCGATGAGGGTGTAAGAGGCGTCAATGACTTCTAGCGCGTCGTTGCAATCAGCAACGAGTGTGACTTCAGCTCCACAATCTAGCAGATATTTTTCGAGTAACTGTGCATGGGAGTCATTGCCCTCTACAATCAAAATACGTTTTCCACGAATCGGGCTTGTATCGATACTTCGATCTTGGATTTCGGGAGCGACGCTCACTTGGATAGTGANAAAAGAAGCTAGTGCCTTGAGCCACGACACTCTCGAAGTAGATACGTCCTCCTAAAAGCGAGGTTAATTTTTGCGATATGGCTAGGCCTAGACCCGTTCCGCCGAAACGCCTTGTTGTGGAATTGTCGGCTTGGGAGAAGGCTTTGAACAGTTTATCTTTCCGGTCATCAGGTATGCCGATTCCAGTGTCTGATATTTCAAACTGTAAGGTCACTAAATTATCGAAATTATTCAGATATACAACTCCATCTGAGCCATCAACTTGAGACACTTTAACAATGACCTCTCCAAAGTCTGTGAATTTAATAGCGTTTGCCAGCAAGTTGACGAGCACTTGTCGAATGCGCGTCGGATCTCCAATAACGTCCAGAGGGACATCTGGTAGGATTTCGTAAATCAGCTCAATCTCTTTTTGTGAGGCTTTAGCGGTGAATAGGTCGAGTGCGCTTTGGACCAATTCCGACAAGTCGAAATCTACTGTTTCTAAATCAATCTGGTTGGCTTCAATTTTAGAGAAGTCGAGGATGTCGTTGATGACATTTAAGAGACTTTCATTNCTGCTGGCGATCGTTTGAAGGTAGTCTTTCTGTTCTTCATTCAGTTCGGTTTCAAACATCAGCGAGGTCATACCCATGATTGCATTCATTGGTGTTCGAACTTCATGACTCATGTTCGCGAGGAAATCACTCTTTGCTTGATTTGCGTTTTCAGCAGCCTCCTTGGCGCGAATCATTTCATTTTTATCAATCAGTTGTTGGGTGATGTCTTTACAGGTAGAAATCACTTCAATAATCTTGCCGTCTTGAATGATTGGCTGAAGTGCAACGTAGAATGTGTATTTGTTAGCAACATCAGCAACTTCATATGTGCAGAGGTCACCCGTCCATGCGAGGTGGTAATGCGCCTTGTTTAACTCGACGAACTCTGCGTGCTTGGTAAAGCTTTCTTCGATATACTTATTTTCTATATCGTCGGGCTTATAACCAAGAGTTTTCAAGAGTCTACCGCGAGCGAGGGTATAGCGAAACGAATCACCGTCGCGCACGAATACCAAGTCATACCATTTTGGCGCGATAACGTTCTCTCGTAGCGGTCGGCGATTTGCTTGAGTTGACGCTGAGAGGCTACGAGTGCTTCTTCATGGGGGACAGGTATTGTAGCTGGTGACTCTTGCTTGCGTGAACTTTCAATCTTTCGCTCAAATTTATCATAGCTACGCTGAACTTTAGCCACGAATTTACGAATACCAGGGTTGTCGAAGTCGGCAGCTTTGAGTGATTCTTTTATCTGTNTTTTGAGAAACCGATGCATGAGCAAGCTTTATNGGCCCAGTGTTTGGGGATATTCATGAAAAGTAGACACTATAATAGATCAGAGAAACGAAAAAATATATTTCTGGATGCTTTAAGTGCAACAGGCTTTTCATCGCTCAGTGCGGATAAACATCACTCCAAATAATAAAATATATGCCCGCTCCCCAATCTTTGGTGTAGACCCTGTAGACCCTGGTGTAGACTCTGTAGACTCCCTAAATGGCGAAGGCCCCATTCTTGCGAATCGGGCCTTCATTGGGTGCAGGGCTAGGATTTGAACCTAGGACCTTCAGGTTATGAGCCTGACGAGCTACCGGNCTGCTCCACCCTGCATCAAAGGGAAGGCGGGAATAAATGCGCTAAGTTCGCTCCTGTAAAGTGATTTCTTTCAGAAATGGCATTTTATTTTACCGACGAAGGTTTGACGCGAAGGAGTAGAGGGGGCAATTTAACCCTACGATGTTGTCATAAGGCTCATATATACTTTTATTGTGACCTAGTGCGTTACCTAGCTATTAGCGATGAATTTACTATTTATTGAAGACGAAAAAGAATTGTTAGAGATGGCGATGTCTCAGCTACAGCGTCTTGGGCATACTGTATACCCAGCAGTGGATATCGCCGAAGCCCGTGAGATACTTTCTGATGAAAAAAAGAATATTCAAATGGTGATTACGGATCATCGCCTGCCAGATGGCTTAGGCATCCAATTTGCAATTGAAATCAAGGAAACCTATCCAAATGCAAAAAGTGCGATTGTTTCTGGTTGTTTAACTGATGACGATATCAATGAGATTGAGGCGCATGGTCTATTATTTTTTACCAAACCTCTCCTTTATGGAAAGGTCGTAGAGAAGATACGGAAACATTATTCTTCTATTGCGACTGTTGCAAAAATTCCTGAAGAAGAGCCGGAAGGCGAGCAAGAGAAAGAGCCGTCTATGAAAAATAAGTTGTGGACACTATTTGGTAAAGATTCACCTAAATCTGAGGATTCGGATCGCCAATANGTTTGATAGGAGGGGGCTGTTCTATGTGCACTGGGCGTCCGTCAATTAAGAACTGTAGTGCTGCCCATTGGTTTAGTCTAAGGTTTGACTCTAACTTGGGCTATTCATCGAACGTTGCTACCAAGGCACCTAGAAATACTAGTTCAGTCTCGCCAGTATTACGTATTGCTTGAGTTTCACCATCGCGAGTGATTTGCAAGGTGCCGGGTGTGAAGGGGTGCTCGATGCCATTATCTACGACAATACCTGTTCCCGATATGCAGAAGTAAAAATCTTCGTCTCCGTGATGTGAGTGATCTCCGATGTTGGCACCAGGTTCGAGACGAACGACCCCGACACTTTTGATTGCGCTGCCTGGAAAGATGTCGAGGAGCTTGTGTGCGTGAACTATTCCAGTGCCGCCTCGCACGTTTTCGGCAATGTCTGCAGTGATTTCGTTAAGATTTTTGATCATGGATTACAGAGTATTCAATTCAGTGAAAATGTCATTAGTAAATCCTCCCAATTTATAAATGTGCGAACTTACTGATTATGAGAACAACACAGAATAGTATCGAATTCACGCGGATATGTATTAATCATTAAATTCATGCCTCGTATATATCTTTCACCCCCGGATATCAGTGCTGCTGATCATGCAAGTGTTGATGCCGTGCTGAGTTCTAACTGGGTGGCACCTGTAGGTCCACATCTGAATATGTTTGAGTCCGAAGTCGCTTCGNTAGCTGGTGTTGATCATGCAGTTGCTTTAAATTCGGGAACAGCGGCTTTGCACCTAGCATTAATTTTGTTGGGTGTGGGGGCGGGTGATTCAGTGATTTGCCCCACTTTGACTTTTGCTGCCAGTGCAAACCCGATTCGTTATCTAGGTGCAAATCCAGTATTTGTAGATAGTGAAGAGGCGTCTTGGAATATAGATCCAGCACGACTCGAACAAGCCCTGCAAAAAGAAGCGAATATCAAGGCGGTTATCGTTGTTCATTTATATGGGCAATGTGCAGAGATGGACAAAATTATCGAGCTCTGCGAACGATATAATGTGCCGATTATTGAAGATGCAGCCGAGGCTTTAGGTGCTAGCTATAAGGGGTGTCCAGCTGGGTCTTTTGGGGCACTCTCATTTTTTTCATTTAACGGTAATAAAATTATAACGACTTCGGGCGGAGGAATGTTGCTTTCCAATAGTGAAGCTTGGATTGAGCAAGCACGTTATTTAGCAACTCAAGCGCGTGAGCCCGTTCAGCATTACGAGCATAAAGCAGTCGGCTACAACTATCGGATGAGTAATGTGTTAGCAGGCTTAGGGTCTAGCCAATTGTCGGATTTGCCTCGGCGAATCAAGGTTAAGAAGACGCATTATGAGGCGTATAGTGTTGCTTTGAATAGCCTTGATGGTGTGTCTATGATGCCGATTTCAGAAAGCTGTCAGAATAACTACTGGTTGTCTTGTTTTACGATCGACCCTAGCCAAAGCGGTGTCACTCGAGATATGATTTTAAACGCATTGAGCACTGCTGGTATTGAAGCTCGTCCAGTTTGGAAGCCTTTACATCTACAGCCGGTTTTTGCAGATTGTCAGGTGTATGGAGGCGATTGCTCTCAGCGAATTTTTGATCAAGGAATTTGCCTGCCGAGTGGTTCAAACCTCAGCGATGAGGAGCGGGGCGAGGTGATTGACATCATTCGTTCCTGTTTCGCTATCAACTGAAGTTTAAACTATGTGTGCTTGTGTTGACGGTGCACCATCTCGAGGGCTTCTTGCGGCACCCATTTCTCCCATCCATCGGCTCCTGACTCAATCAGCCGGAGGGTTTTGCGACTGGTCATTGAAAGTAGGGCCGGGTTACCCACACCAATTGCGTGTATGCGCTGATTCTCAATTAAGTGTTGGTAGAAATGTTGCCAGTTTTTTGGAGCTTTAAAATTGTCAGCGGTGACAAGTTCTTTGCTTTTTGAATTATGCCACGGATACACAAAAAGTTGAACGTTGTTTTTGAATAGACGGCCAAACGACTCTAGGATCCCGCCTTGAAGGTTTGCGGCCCATTTCTCTTTGAAGAGTTCGTTGAGCAGGCCAATGCTTAGGATGATTGCGATTGGTTCAGCTGTGTAGCGACTTAGATAAGTCGCTATTCTGTGAAATTCCGCACTGCGTGTAATCAGCACTGTTTTATTTAGGGCCTGAAGGGCGTCGGCTCGATTAATGAAGTCTTCGTGGTCGACAGAGCCATCGCGCAGAAGGTTGTTTGTGCTTATTTCGCACAACTCCATCGATCGCTCCATTTGCTGAGCTGATAGCACGTTTGAGTAAACGGCTCGAGATTGCTCGATCATATCTAAGTGCAATTTCAATACGGGATTGAAACTACCTCTTAGTAGCATGATCGGACGCTTGTAGAGGGCATCTGCGGCTTGGACAACTCTGCCGTCTTTATTAAACATCGCGGCGTCTGTAAGTCCACTTTGGACCAGTTGTAGTGCACAGAGTCGATTATCGACATAGCGAAAGCCTTCTCCTGAAAAGCGTAGCATGTCGATTTCGACCCGGCCATGGACAATTGTTTCTGCGAGTGATTCTACAAACTTTTGTAAACTGTCTCTGTAGTAAAAGGCGGCGTATATGAGATTCACGCCGACTTTACCTAAAGCCTCCATTTGATCTGCATTCGTTTCATCCAGCAGACGCAGGTGCAATACGATTTCACAAGGTTCGGTTTTAGGTTTTAACTGAAAACGAACGCCGAGCCAGCCATGGCATTCGCCATTGTCCTTGTAGCCGCGTGCGCGAACCGTATTACAAAACGAAAAGAAAGTGGTGTCTTCTCCTCTGCTGGGTGAGAGGCGCTGGTCGAGTAGGTCATACTCGTAACGTAGCATGGACTGCAACCGATCTTCAGAGACATATCGATTCGCTTTCCCGTAGAGCGCATCGCTCATGGTCATGTCGTATGCGGAGATCGTTTTAGCTACGGTCCCAGCACTACCAGATGCGCGGAAAAAACAGTTTGCGGTTTCTTGACCTGCCCCAATCTCTGCGAAGACGCCGTATTTGCCAGCGTCGAGATTTATGGCGAGTGCTTTTTGATAGGTGCTGAGTATTTCAGATTCGGGCATGGCTAAATATGGATTCAGCCAATAGGAAAAAGCGATTCCACAGGTAAACCGCAAGCCCCTTGCGTGAGATTGTTTGATTGGGCCAATTGCGAGCGCTGAATTGCCGTTTGGTCTCTAACTAAAGAAGAACTTGATTAATGGCATCAATTAGAGCGTCTGAGCTCACAGGCTTCGCTAAGAAATACTCTCCGCCACTTTGATACAGCCCTTTGTGTGCTTCGTTGCGAGATACCATCGCAGAAACAAAAATAATAGGTATCTCTTTAGTTGCTGCACTTTCTCGGAGCATAGTCGCTACATCACCACCATCGGCTTCAGGCATGACCACATCAAGAAGGATAATGTCAGGCTTAAATTGTTTGGCTACAATTCGTGCTTGTGGGCTCTCATTGAGTGTTTCGACTACGTAGTTTCCTGCATTTTGCATATTTAGTTTTACCATCCGCGTGAAGGGTGCTTCGTCGTCGATGATAAGAATACGTGTCGGTTCTGTTTTTTGATTTTCGTTCATACTATGCTTTATCTGCTGTGGGGAAAAGGATTTGTGCGCAAGCGCCTGTTTTGTCTTTGCGATTAGTAAGTGTGATCATTCCTCGATGCATGTCGACTATACTTCGAGTGACTGAGAGTCCAAGCCCAGTTCCTTCGCCTGTAGTCTTTGTTGAAAAGAAGGGGTCAAATACTTTGTCTTGATGGTTCCCTTCGATACCGTTGCCTGAATCGATTATTTCAACAACAACAATGGTATCGCCAATGCAAAAGTGCTCGGTCATCTCGCTTGAAACATTGGAACCAGCTTCTCGCATTCGCTTGGTATATGTGCGCACAATCAGTTCGCCTCCATCGGGCATTACAGAGATGGCATTTAGTATTAGGTTTATAAAGACTTGATCAATCTTTGACCCATCTATGAAGACTGGGGGCAGATCTTTGCCTCTTTCATCGATTAGCGTGACGTGCGCTTTACTTAAATTGTGGCGCATCATTGTGAGTGCATGTTCAATAGTGTCGTTGATATCTGTAGGCACTAGGCTCATCTCGTGCGGAGAAGAGTAGTCGAGTAGTTCAAAGACTACATCATTTGCCTTTAGGGCGGCTTGACGCATATCGTTAAGTAGCTCTTTTACTTCAGGGTTATCTTGTTCTTTACTAAGCAAGTATTCGGAGCCCAATAAGACGACTGAAAGTGGGTTTTTAACTTCATGGGCGATACCTGCAGCAAGGCGACCGACCGTCTTCAGTTTTTCGGCTTCGATTAGCTGTAATTTTGTTTCTTCAAGCGTTTGGATCGTCGATTTTAGCTGTAGTTCGTTTTTCTTTTGTTGCGTAATGTCTTGCGTGATTCCGACCATACCAACGCAGTCTCCATTATCATCGAATAAAGGAACTTTACTGGTAAGTTGCCAACGGCTGTCCCCATCCCGTGTCGGTCTTTCATCAATCACGTTTTCAACACCTTTTCCAGAGCTCATGATCTGCTCGTCGAAGGCCATAGAGCGCTNCGCATCTTCTGGGGAGTAAAAATCTTTGAGTGTTTTTCCGATACAGTCTTTAGCGCATNTCGCGTCGAGGTTTTTGGCATGACGCTCATTGATGACAATGTATCGGCTATCGCGGTCTTTGACGTATATGCCTGCAAGGGCATTATCGAGAATNGTTTTGAGNAAAGCGGTTTCTCTAGAAAGTGNCTCCTGAGCTTCTTTTAAGTCCGTGATTGAACGTGAAATTCCCATGGTGCCAATGATGGTCCCATGTTTATCTCTTAATGGTAACTTTGTTGTGGTTACCCATTTAACGTCTCCATTCGCCAAGGTCTCTTTCTCGATTTTTCCAATCAAAGGATCGCCTGTGCTAATAATTTTTTGCTCATCGTCATAGGCTGGTTGGGCATGTTCCTTAGTGAATAGGTCGAAGTCGCTCTTGCCGATGATTCGATCGGGTTCTGAGTGTCCGTATGAATCAGCCATTGCTCGATTCACTTTTGTAAATCGACTTTTGGTGTCCTTGAAGTAGACGGCATCTGGTATATTATCCAATAAGGCTTTAAGCAGATTTTGTTCGGTAAGTAGTTCGTGCTCTTTTCGGCATCGGCGTATGGCGTGGGTAATGCGTGTAGGTAGCTCGCCATTGGTTAGTGATTCTGCTAGAATATAGTCATCAATTAGATACATGATGTCTTTAAACTCATGTAGCTGAGAATGGTTTTGACACAGGCATATCAGA
>JGI26084J50262_1001220_pt1 | contig 14468 bp, 9 predicted proteins | sample SaaInl6LU_22_DNA_FD_50262 | JGI IMG/M metagenome (IMG submission 50262) | reverse complement strand
GGTCACGGCAACAAAATCAGCACCAAGAAAAACCGCTGTTACGCCATCAACTTGAAAAAGGCGTCGTGCCAATGGTGATTTATTAGCGCTATCAGAATCGGCAAAATCAGCAGTTCCCTGCGCCATCACCGGAACACCGGGGATGAATTTCAATGTTGCCGGATTCGGCGTATCCTGTGTTTGAATAAACATCTAATCATTCCTTTTCGATGCGATAAATTTGCCATCAACATGGCCCATTTCAGGGCAACAACAGATTAATTTTTTGGCATTTAGGCTAAATTCACAATCTTGGCGCAGACAGGTTCGTCACCGCCCCAAAATCATTTTCATGCCATCGCATAATATGCGTTAGCCCCATCGACGTCATATGGGGATTTCCGTAAAAACTACAACCCGACACCGGCTTAATATCGCATATCTGCACCGATCTGGCTAGTGATCAGCGCACCTGGCGATCACAAGCCCATCTAGCGATCGGTGCTTGATCCTAAAAACCCAACAATATCACGTACCTCGGCAAGAATTGGCCGCGCAATGGCCGCGGCACGTTCGGCACCATCAGCAAGAATCGCGTCAATATCGGCAGGGTTTTCAAGAAGCCGCCGCATTTCAGCACCAATTGGCGATAGTTTCGCCACCGCCAGATCGCCAAGCGCCGGTTTGAAATCACCAAATCCGCGCCCGCCAAATTCGGCAAGAACATCATCGGTGCTGCATTCGGCAAGCGCAGCATAGATGCCAACAAGATTGCTGGCTTCTGGCCGATCGGCAAGACCAGCCATTTCAGATGGCAACGCATCAGGGTCGGTTTTTGCCTTGCGGATTTTCTGCATGATCATATCGGCATCATCGGTCATATTGATCCGTGAATTATCCGACGGGTCGGATTTACTCATTTTGGCGCTGCCATCACGAAGACTCATAACGCGCGTTGCGCTGCCAAAAATTTGTGGTTCGGGAAGCGGAAACACATCTTTATCATAGATCGAATTAAAGGCCTGCGCGATGTCGCGGGTTAATTCAAGATGCTGTTTTTGATCTTCACCAACCGGCACATGCGTTGCGCGGTAAGTCAGGATATCAGCGGCCATCAAGGTCGGATAAGCATAAAGACCAACCGACGCATTTTCGCGGTTTTTACCTGCCTTTTCTTTGAATTGAGTCATCCGGTTCAACCAGCCAAGACGGGTCACACAATTGAAAACCCACGCCAGCTCGGCATGTTGCGGCACGCAAGATTGATTAAACAAAATTGATTGTTCGGTTGAGATGCCAGCCGCGATCAGGCTTGCCGCCACTTCACGCGTGCTTTTGCGCAAATCAGCCGGATCTTGATGAACCGTGATGGCATGCAAATCAACAACACAATAGATCGACTCAAAATCATGCTGCAAAGCAACCCAATTGCGAATAGCACCAAGATAATTGCCAAGATGCAAATTGCCGGTTGGCTGGATGCCGGAAAAGATGCGGCCTTTTCCTGCGGATTTATGCATTTTTGAATCGGTCATTTGGTCTATCCATCACGCCTGATCAGATGCTGGCAGGCCGGTGCCAACCCATCACATCTGCGATTGAAATTATATGCCAGCGTTATCCCCGCTTGTGCGGCCGCGGTCAAGTCTTTCGGTTGCCCAATCGGCGGACAAATCCGGCTGGAATCGCCCGAAAACACCAAGCGGCTAAAACAAATCCACCGCCACCAACAGCAACCAAAACGGCAAGCCAGCCTGCCGCGGGCAGAAATTGTCTTATTCCTCCGGCAAGCCAAACCATCGCCAAAAGCAACATCGCCATGACCAGACTGGCAAGAAAAATGCGGCCAATCATACCAAGCGAACCACCGCCAAGACGGCCACGGCGACATAGTAAAACCACCATGGTGATTGCCGCAATCAATCCTGATAATGACGTTGCCAGTGCCAGCCCGACATGCCCAAAAATGGGCATCATCACCAATGATGCTGTTATATTGATCACCACGGTCATGATCGATATTTTCAAAACCGTGCCTGGCTGGCCTGCCGCATAAAAGGCGGGTTGCAAAATTTTCACCATGACAAATCCGGGAAGACCAAGCGCATAGGCTGATAAGGCCATTGCCGCCATCACCGCATCATCAATTGAAAAAGCGCCATAGGCAAATAGCCCCTCAATGATTGGACCTGCAAGAAGGATCAGCGCAATAACCGCTGGCACGACAAAGAATCCGCCAAAGATAATCGCCTCATCAAGCGTTTTGGTGATTTCGTCTTTTTGACCAGCCGCTTCGGCAGCGGATAATCTGGGCAGCAATGCCGTACCAAGCGCAATGCCAACAATACCAAGCGGCAATTGCGCCACACGATCAGCATAATAGAGCCATGAAATCGCACCAACCGGCAGCATTGATGCCAAAATCAAATCGACTAGAAGATTAAGCTGCATGCCGCCAGCGCCAAGCGCTGCTGGCAGGAATTTGCGCCACATCATTTTGCCCGCATTCGATAGGCGCGGCCATTGCAGTTTTGGCACTGCCGACAGGCGGCGCAGAACAAAAAACAAAAATAACAATTGGCAAAACCCAGCAACCAAAAGGCCGATGGCAATTGGCAAAGCTTTGAACATGCCCAAATCAGCCGCCAAAATCGGAATCGAAATCGCCCCAGCAATAAAACAGAGATTTGCCAAAATTGGCGCGGCGGCAGCAGCCATAAACCGGTCATGCGCATTGGCGATTGCCCCCCAAAGCGCAACCACGGAAATCATCGGCAGATAGGGCATCGTTACCCGCGCCAGATCGACCGCTGCAGCCAAACGATCGGGCGTCGCCGCAAAGCCCGGGGCAAGAAGCGCAATGACTTCAGGCATGAAAATTTCGGCAAGTACAACAATCGCAAAAAGCGCAATGATCAGAAAAATCTGCGCCTCAGATGCGAGCCGAAGCGCGGCATCACGCCCGTCGGTTTCGCGTATTTTGGCAAAGCTGGGAAGAAAGGCATTGGTCATCGCGCCTTCGGCACTAAGGCGGCGAAACATATTTGGCAATTTCAACGCCACCAGAAAGGCATCGGCGGCTGGCCCNGCACCCAGAAAACTGGCAAAGGCGATATCCCGCATGAAGCCAACAATACGGCTAATTGCCGTTAGGCTGCCAATCTGTTGAAAAGCGCGGCCAAGCGAGGTGGGTTTTGCAGGATTTGACGCAGTTGGTTGATCGGTCATACCGCTTCCTCATCGGCATCATCAAAAACCGCCAACAGCTGGTTGCGGATCGTTTGCTGGCGCGTTTCACTCTGAATTTGCAGACCGAAAATATCTTTCACATAAAACACATCGACAACGCGCTCGCCATAGGTCGACACGGTGGCCGTCTGGATTTGCAACCCAAGACCGGCAAGGCAAAGCGTGATTTTATGAAGCAAGCCCGGAAAATCGCGGCCATTAACCTCGATCACGCTATGGGTATTGCTGATCTTGTTCGACAAAAGAACGCGCGACGGAACCGGCATTTGCCGCACCCGAAGCGGGGTTTGCTGCCAACGCGCCAACAGCGCTTTTTCCAGTTTCAGTGACCCTGTTAGCGACTTTTCAAGCGTTGTACGAATCCGCGCCAATTCATCTTGATCTTCAATCGCCTGATTCTTCATATCCTGCAAAAAGAAAACATCAAGAACCGTGCCATCATGACAGGTCGTAATGCGCGCGCCGACAATATTCGCACCCGCCGCCGCCACCGCACCGGCAATCCGCGCAAACAGCCCCGGATCATCAACCGTTAGAATCGTCAATTCGGTTATGCGCCTCGCCGGATCGGGCTTGAAATCAATCAGCAAAAGCGCATCCTGATTGGCGAATTCATCACAAAGCCGCGCATGACGAACCTGACTTTCGCAATCAAATCCTGTCCAATAGGTCAGCGGCATATTCGCCGCATGCGCGGCAAACCGTGCCGCGTCCCAATCGGCTAGTTTCGCCGCCGCCTCCTGGCGCGCTTCTTCGGCATTGCCAAGCGCGATCACCGCCGGATCAGCGCCGCGCAAAACCGCATCGCAGCGATAATAAAGATCGCGCATCAACGCCGCTTTCCAGCCATTCCAGATATTCGGTCCAACCGCCCGAATATCGGCAACGGTCAAAACCAAAAGCAGTTTCAATCGCTCGGGTGATTGCACAATACTGGCAAAATCCTCGATCGTTTGCGGATCATTCAGATCATAGCGAAACGCGATTTTGCTCATCAGCAAATGATGCAGGATCAGCCAACTAACGGTTTCGGTTTCTTCATGGCTTAGCCCCAGACGCGGGCAAACCGCCAATGCCACCTCGGCGCCCAAAACCGAATGATCGCCGCCACGCCCCTTGGCAATATCATGTAGAAGCATGGCAACATAAAGTGCGCGCCGCGATCCAATTTCCGGCATCACCTCGGTCGCAACCGGCGCGGCTTGGCGCAGCGCGCCGGTCTCAATCCCGTGAAGAATACCAATCGCCTTCAAGGTATGTTCGTCAACCGTATAGCTGTGATACATATCAAATTGCATCATCGCGACAATCCGGCCGAAATCGGGCAAGAAACGGCCAAAGACACCGCTTTCATTCATCAGACGAAGCACCCGTTCAGGGTTTTTGCGCGATGTCAGAATATCCAGAAATAATTGGTTTGCCTGCGCATCATCACGCGTTTTTGAATCAAGTGCCGATAACGCCCGGGTGACGCGTTGAAGCGTGCTTGGATGAACATCAGCATCATGTTTTTGCGCAATGGCAAATAATTCGATCAGCCGAACCGGCGCGTCCCGGAACAAGGCCTCATCAACAAGCCGGACACGCCCGCTTTCAATATGAAACGGATCAAGCTCATGGGTGCGCAGAAAATCAGGTCGCCAATTGATCAGACTTTTGCGGAAATCAGTTTCCATCGCCGCGCAGAAAATACGCGTTAAATTGCCAACATTCCGCGCGGCCAGATAATAGCGTTTCATAAAGCGTTCAACACCACGAAGCCCGCCCCGGTCGGCAAAGCCAAGACGCGGTGCAATAATCATTTGCGCTTCGAAATCCAACCGTTCTTCGGGTCGGTCAGCATGAAGATGAAGATGACAGCGAACCGTCCATAAAAACCGCTGCGCCAGGGCAAATTTCCGCGCCTCGCCATCACGAAGAATACCTTTTTTGACAATGTCGATCATGCTGTTGGCACGATAGGCATATTTGGTAATCCAGAACAGGCTGTGAAGGTCGCGAAGTCCGCCTTTACCATCTTTGACGTTGGGTTCAACAACATAGCGCGTATCGCCAAATCTCTTATGGCGAAGGTCACGCTCGGCAAGCTTTTCTTCAACATAGGCAAGCGGTTTCTGTTTGGCAATTTTACGCTGAACCGCTCGATTCAATTTCACCCACATCGAATCATCACCAGCCACATGACGCATTTCAAGAAGGCTTGTCAGCACTGTCTGATCGTCATTTGCCGCGTCAATCGATTCGGCGATGCTGCGGGTTGAGTGGCCAATTTTCAAGCCAAGATCCCATAAAATATACAGCATGAATTCGATAAATTTCGTATGGGATTCGGTCGCCTTTTTCGGCATCAGAAACATGATATCAATATCGGAAAATGGTGCCATTTCACCACGTCCATAACCGCCAACGGCAATCAGCGCCAGCTCGTCACCACCAGCGCATTGTTTTTGCGTTTGCGCGTAAAGGCTTTGCAGCAAAATATCAATGACCCAAGCATGCATGCCAACATAAACAGCGCCATCATTGCTGTGGTAAAACGACTCACGAAGGCTGGCTTTGGCCTGATCAAGATGGGTTCGCAAACAGCTCAACAGCTTGGTACGATTTACCGGTGTTTTGCCAGTGGCATATGAATCAAGTTCGGCCTCGATCGCCTGCCGGTCAAGCGGTGGCTGATTGACCGCCATTGCGCCTTGCAACGGCAATAGCCAACGATGCCATGCAATGCTATCGGGCACGGTGGCTGGCATGGCGGCTGGGCTGGCGATTGGGCTGGCAATTGGGCTGGCTTTGGCCGATTGCGATTTTGACGATTCTAGATCTAAAATTTTGGTCATTTTTTATCACCTGATCGCAATGGCGGCAAAGCCGGGTCATGGCGCAATGCCTTAAGCCGGTAAAGCATATCCAACGCCTCACGCGGGGTAAGGCTATCGGGTTGCATTTCATCGAGCGCGGCGCCGATTTCATCTGGCGTCACTGGCGTTTCTGGCGCTTTGCTTTGATAGTCAAATAGCGGCAGATTATCGGCCATCAACCCAGCATCAACCGCGCCATGCTGGCCGGTTTCAAGTTCGCCTAAAATGGTTTCGGCACGGCCAAGGACCGCGGCTGGCAATCCGGCAAGCCGAGCCACATGAACGCCATAAGACCGATCCGCCGAACCGGCAACAACCTGATGCAAAAACACAATTGAGCCTTGCCATTCGCGAACCTGCATTGCATGGCAACGAAGCTGGTCGAGGGATTTTTGAAGATGCGTCAATTCATGATAATGCGTTGCAAAAAGCGTTCGGCAAGCGCTGGCATCATGCAGATATTCAAGCGTTGACCAAGCAATCGCCAAGCCATCATAAGTGGCCGTGCCACGACCAATTTCGTCAAGAATAACCAATGATCGATTGGTGGCACGATTCAAAATTGCCGCGGTTTCAACCATCTCAACCATGAAGGTCGAACGGCCACGCGCCAGATCATCGGCCGCACCAACGCGGCTGAACAAACGATCAACAAGCCCAATAACCGCTTTTTCAGCAGGAACATAAAGCCCTGCCTGCGCCATGATCGCAATATGCGCATTCTGTCGCAAAAAGGTGGATTTTCCGGCCATGTTAGGGCCGGTCAAAAGCCATAGCCGCCCATTATCCAGATTGCAATCATTGGCAATAAAGGGGGTTTGCGAATCAAGCATCGGCTCGATCACCGGATGGCGACCCTTGGTAATGTTCAATACCGGTTCGGCAACCAATTGTGGGCGGCAATAATGATTCGCTGTCGCCAGCTGCGCTGCGGCGGTTGCAACATCAATTTCGGCAAGCGCGCGCGCCGCATTGCCAAGGTCATGTGCCGCCTGCAAAACCAATGACCGCAACCGGTCAAATATTTCCAATTCAAGTGCCAGCGCACGATCGGCCGCGCTGGCCATATCGCGTTCCATTTGCGCCAGCTCGGTCGTGGTAAACCGCACCGCCTGCGCGGTGGTTTGCCGATGGATAAAGATTTCATGATCCATCAATTTGCCAGCATGATTGCTTCGCACGTCAATATGATAGCCAAGAACATTATTATGTTTGATCTTTAGCGAGGCTATACCAGTTTCATCAACATAGCGGCTTTGCAAGGCAACAATTAACCGGCGGCTTTCATCACGAAGCCCGCGCAAATCATCAAGCGCAAGATCATAGCCTTGACGGATAAAGCCGCCATCACGCGCCAAAAGCGGTAATTCATCTGCCAGCGCAGGCGTCAATTCATCGCTTAGCCCGCGCGGACACAACATCATATCAAGGCAATCCGGCAGGCCATCGGGCAGGGCAAGTCCACCCATGCCCTTTGCCGCAACCGCCTTTATCTGCGCGGCGATCTCGCCAGCACCATCAAGCCCATTGGCAATATTCGCCAAATCACGCGGGCCGCCATGACCAAGCGACAGGCGCGATAAAGCCCGCTCAATATCGGGCTGAATCCGAAGCTGTGATCGCACCTTATCGCCACAAGCCATCTCGGCCAGAAACCAGCTCACCAGATCAAGCCGTGACTCGATCGCCGCAACATCAAATAGCGGCGCAGCAAGCCGTTCGCCAAGAAGCCGCCCGCCAGCCGCGGTCAAGGTACGATCGACCGCATGAAGCAGGCTGCCGCGCCGTTCACCGGTCAAAGTGCGCGATAATTCCAAAGACCGCCTTGTTGCCGGATCAATTTCCATAAAGCCAGCATCACTGACCGCGGTCAGTGGCAAAAGCCGCGGCATATTGCCAACCTGTGTTGCCTCAAGATAGCCAAGAAGCGCCCCGCCGGCCGACAGCATGGCACGGCTGAAATGCCCCATGCCGTCCAGACTTGCAACCTGATAGAAACGTTCAAGTGCCTGTCTGGCGCGCGTCGAATCAAATAACGATGCCGCCTGTTCGGTTGCACAGATTTGGCTAGCCTCGAACCAATCGGGAAGATCAAATCCCTGCGGATAAATCAATTCTGCCGGATCAAGGCGCGCAAGCAGGGTTTCAAGACCATCATCGGCCATTTCTTGAACCAAAAAATCACCTGTCGACATATCAGCCCATGCCAAAGCCAGCTGGGTTTCTGCCCGGCCAAGCGCAACAAGATAATTATGCGCCCGCGCTGGCAACAATTCATCTTCGGTCAGCGTGCCAGGAGTCAGCACCCGTACCACATCACGTTTTAGCGGGCCTTTGCCGCCGCGCTGTTTTTGTTCTTGTGGATCTTCGGTTTGCTCGCAAATCGCCACCCGGTGACCAGCGCGGATCAATTTTGCCAGATAGCCATCAACCGAATGAACCGGAACGCCGCACATTGGCACATCAAGCCCATCTTTGCTGCCGCGTTTTGTTAGCGTAATGCCAAGCTGTTTGGCGGCGATTTCGGCATCGTCAAAAAACATCTCATAGAAATCGCCCATCCGGTAAAAAAGCAAAGAATCAGGATGCGATTCCTTGACGCGCAAATATTGCGCCATCATCGGGGTCGGCGCTTTCACTTTTGGCGCATTTGCTGTAGAAGATTGAGATGTCATAGCGTTTTGACATTGCCCCAACTTGATCTTTAGAACAAGATCGAACCGGTTCTGGTCGAACGTTATGGATAATTATTCTTGTGTTGGTTTGTATCAGACTGAAATTTTAACCCACATGGCCGTTTTTGAACGCCGTGAAAAAGTATTTGAGACATGACAGATAAAGATAAACTCCTTGATGCCGAAGCCCTTGCCTTTCACGCCAATGGCCGCCCCGGAAAATTCCAAATTGCCGCGACCAAGCCGCTGACAAGCCAGCATGATTTATCGCTTGCCTATTCGCCAGGTGTGGCCGCGCCATGTCTTGAAATCGCTGCTGATATCAATACGGCCTATGATTACACCAATAAGGGCAATCAGATTGCCGTTATCTCGAACGGCACTGCGGTTCTTGGTCTTGGCGATATCGGCGCGGCGGCGGCGAAACCCGTCATGGAAGGCAAGGCTGTTCTTTTCAAGAAATTTGCCGATATTGACGGTATTGATCTGGAATTAAACACAACCGACACTGACGCTTTTGTCAGCGCGGTCGAGTTAATGACGCCAACCTTTGGCGGGATTAATCTTGAAGATATCAAGGCACCTGAATGTTTTGTGATTGAGCAACAGCTTCGTGACAAGCTGGATATTCCGGTTTTCCATGATGATCAGCATGGCACCGCGATTATTGTTGCTGCGGGTCTGATCAATGCGTTTCACCTGACCGGTCGTGACATGAAAAGCGTCAAGATTGTTGGCAATGGCGCCGGTGCGGCCTCGATTGCCTGTGTTGAATTGCTGAAAATCATGGGGGTTCCAGCCGATAACATCATCATCTGTGACCGCTCTGGCCCAATTTACAAGGGCCGCGAAGGGTCCATGAACCAATGGAAATCGGCACATGCAGCCGATACTGATGCCCGCAGCCTTGAAGATGCGCTTGTCGGGGCGGATGTTTTCCTTGGCCTGTCATCAGGTGGTGCCTTGACCAAAGGCATGGTTGAAAAAATGGCACCACGGCCGATCATCTTTGCAATGGCCAATCCGGTTCCGGAAATCTGGCCAGCCGAAGCCAAAGAGGTGCGCCCCGATGCGGTGATCGCAACTGGACGGTCGGATTTTCCAAATCAGGTGAATAACGTTCTTGGCTTTCCTTATATTTTCCGTGGTGCGCTTGATGTTCGCGCCAGTAAAATCACCGAAAATATGAAAATCGCGGCGGCAAATGCACTGGCGATGCTGGCGCGTGAAGATGTGCCCGATGCGGTGGCTGATGCCTATGGTGGCCAATCGCTCGCCTATGGTGAAGATTACATCATCCCGACACCTTTTGATCCGCGCCTGATTGTGGCCGTATCGTCAGCCGTTGCCGAAGCGGCAATGAATGATGGCGTTGCTCGCCGGCCAATTGATGATCTTGATGAATATCGCCGGTCATTATCGGCACGTCTCGATCCAACCGCAGGTGCCTTGCAATCTATTTTCGAACGCGTTAGCGCCAATAAAAAACGCATCGTCTTTGCCGAGGGTGAAGAAGAGAGGGTGATCCGTGCCGCGCTGGCATTCCGCAATGCCGGTTATGGCTATCCAATCCTTCTTGGCCGCGAACATCGGGTCAAGGAAACGATCCAGCGTCTTGGTCTTGATGGTGCCGAAGATTTACCAATTACCAATGCCAAGATATCCGAACATCTGACCGAATATACCGATCTGCTTTACAGCAAGCTTCAACGCCGCGGATCGCTTTACCGCGATTGCCAGCGCATGGTGAATCTTGATCGCAATGTCTTTGCGGCCTGTATGGTTAGCTGTGGCCATGCCGATGCGCTTGTGACCGGGGTAACCCGCGCTTTTCAACCAAGCCTAGCGCATATCCGCCGGGTCATTGATGTTGCCGAAGGCAGTAAATTCATGACCACCTCGATGATTATTTCCAGAGGCCGGACGGTTTTTGTTGGTGATATTGCCGTGACCGAACGTCCTGATGCTGAAGAAATGGCTGATATTGCCGTTGCCTTGGCTGCCAAGGCGCGTCAAATGGGCCATACGCCGCGTGTTGCCATTTTGTCATTCACCAATTTTGGCAATCCAGAATCACGCACCAGTGTCGAGGCGCGTCGTGCGGTTGAAATTTTGCAAAGCCGTGATGTCGGGTTTGAATTTGACGGTGAAATGACTGGAGATATCGCACTTGATTATGATTTGATGAAGTCACGCTATCCCTTCTGTAACCTGACCGGACCTGCAAATATTCTGGTAATGCCCGGGCTGCATTCAGCCAATATTTCTTTCAAATTGGTGCATCAGCTAGGCAATGTTTCGGTGATTGGGCCAATTATGATTGGCGGCGCGCATCCATTCCAGATTGTGCAGATGGGCGCATCGGTTAGCGATATCGTGCAAACCGCCGTGCTTGCCGCACATGACGCCATTCGCTAGCGCAAGGGCAAGAAAAGGCCGCTAAAAACTGGCCGCAAGCTGTTTTAGATCGGTTTGCGGCCGCGCACCGATGTGCGAGATAACCTCACCTGCGGCAAGGCTGGCAAGCCGGCCTGACTGCAAAAGATCAAATCCATTCGTGCGGCCAAACAAATAGCCGGCGGCAAATAAATCACCAGCACCAGTTGTATCAATCACCGGCCCTTGCGGCATGGCGGGGATTTCGTGATGGTCAGCGCCTGCGCCAATAAAGGCACCGGCTGGCCCGCGTGTAACCACCACCTCGTCAATCTTGCCAGCCAAGGCAGCAATGGCATCTTGGCTGCTTGATTGATTTAGGCTGGCGACCTCGTCTTCATTCCCAAACAAGATCGAGATATGATCGGCAATAAAGCTGGATAGCGCCGCGCGGTGCCGTTCGGCACACCATGGATCCGACAGTGATAGCGCCAGCCTGACATCATGCTTTTCGGCAAGACGCGCCGCCTCGGCAAAAATGGCAGGGCCATTTGGCGCATCAAAAAGATAGCCTTCAAGATAAATAATTTTTGCCGAGGCGGCATCAGCAAGCGCAAGATCGCCAGCTTCAAATTCGATGCTGGCACCAAGAAACGTATTCATTGATCGCGCCGCATCGGGCGTCACAAGAATGATTGATGATGCGGTTGGTGATCCGCTGCTGGCTGGCGGTTGATCAAAACCGACACCGGCTGCCTTGATATCATGCCGGAACGCCGCGCCGAGATCATCATCATGGACGCGGCCAATGAAATTTGCCGATCCGCCAAAGGCGGCAACGCCAACCGCCGTATTGGCCGCTGATCCCCCCGAAATCAATTGCGGCGAGCCGATCTTGTCAAGCGCGGCGTAAAGCCTTGCTGATCCAGCCGCATCAAGAAGCGTCATCACCCCTTTTTCAATGCCGTTCGTCTGCAAAAAATCATCGCCACATTGCCCAAAAATATCAACAATGGCATTGCCAACCGCCAGCACATCAAGAGATTTTACCCGCATCACCGCATCCTCATTCCAAATTCTGCGACGCGACATTAGGCCGGACATGATCGAAGAACAAGGGCAATGGCAATCAAAACCCAAAAGAGTTCGTGCAAAGACCGGCTTTTTCAGCTAGACCCTAGGCCGTCATTATTGCTAACGCGGTGCGAAATATGCGTCACTTACATTTTTATCTGTTTGGGTTTGCCGCGCTTGTTGCAGCGTGCCAGCCGGTGACGCCAACCACGGTCAATAGCAAAGCAGCCCCCACGATTACCGTCGCCCCTGAAGGTCAAACCGACATTGACCTTGTTGTCAGCACTGTCACGAAAACTGCCGATGGCGCGGCTGGTGCGGTTAATAATGCTGGCTCGGGCACCGATGACAACACCAAAGACACCAAAGACACGGAAATCGCCGCCATTCCGGCAACGCCGCCCGTTCAGCCAACGCCCGTTCAGCCAGTGAAAGTTCAGCCGCCATTTCGTCCCAAAGCGATGATCGGATCAGCATCAATCATTTTGGTTCGCGATCTTGGCATTGCGAATATGATCCGGCAAGAAGGCCCGATTGAAATCTGGCAATATCGTTTTGCCGAATGTGTTGTTGATTTCTTTTTCTATCCAGCAAGCCAAGGATCATCGCAATTGATCATTAAAGATTGGGATATGCGAAGCGCGGTGATTGGCGGCAGAGTTANCGAAGGCAAATGTCTTGCGGCGATGGATCAGCAGCATCAAAAGCTAGTTGCCGGATCATAAATAGCCCCCTCCGCCAGTTCAAATGCGCCAGTTCAAATGCGCCAGCTCAAAATGCTGGCTTATAAAGTCTTGGCTTTGAAAAGACATAGATCGGCAATCACACAATCGGCACAATCAGGTTTGCGCGCCTTGCAGACATAACGCCCGTGAAGAATCATCCAGTGATGCGCGCCCTTTTTCCAGCGGTCAGGCACGCGGCGAAGCAGTTCCTTTTCAACCGCATCAGGGGTTTTGCCAGGTGCCATGCCGGTGCGATTGCCAAAGCGAAAAATATGCGTATCAACGGCGATTGTTGGCTCGCCAAAAGCTTCATTCAAAACCACATTTGCCGTTTTCCGGCCAACCCCGGGCAACGCCTCAAGCGCGGCACGATCCTGCGGTACCTCGCCATCATGCTTATCAAGCAGGATTTGCGATAATTTAAACACATTCTTGGCCTTGGTATTAAACAGGCCAATCGTGCGGATATGATGACTGATCCCGTCACTGCCAAGCGCCACCATTGCCGCTGGTGTGTTGGCGGTGGCAAACAGGCCTTTGGTTGCTTTATTCACCCCAACATCGGTTGCCTGTGCTGAGAGGACAACCGCCACAAGAAGCGTAAAAGGATCGGTAAAATCAAGTTCGGTTTGCGGATCAGGTTGAATTTGCGACAAGCGTTCAAAGCAAATATCGATTGCCGCTAGTTTCATTTTTACCGGCATGATCAGCCTTTCAGCACATCCGTCATATCGTAAAATCCAGATGAGGCCGTTGCCGCAAACCGCGCGGCGCGAATGGCACCACGGGCAAAAATAGCGCGGTCAGTTGCGCGATGCGAAATTTCCACACGTTCGGCATCGCCATAGAAAATCACCGAATGTTCGCCCGCTACATCACCACCGCGCAAAACAGCAAAGCCGATATCGCCCGGTTTGCGCGCACCGGTCTGGCCTTTTCGAACCATATCGGCAACATCATCAAGCGCAACACCACGCCCCTTTGCCGCCGCTTTGCCAAGCGCAAGCGCGGTTCCTGATGGCGCATCAACCTTATGGTGATGATGCGTTTCCAAAATTTCGATATCCCAGCCGTCAGTTAGCTTGGCCGCCACTTCTTCAACAAGCTGGGTCAGCAAAGTGACGCCAACCGATGTATTGGCGCAATAGATAATCCTATTGTCTTTTGCCAGTGCCTTCAGCGCGGCTTCGTCTTCGGCGTCAAGACCCGTTGTGCCAATCACCATGGCGGTGCCTTTTGCCGCGGCAAGGCTGGCATGGTGAAGGCTTGCCGCCGGGCTGGTAAAATCGATCACAACATCGGCCACGCCAAACAGCGTTTCAGGATCACTGCCAATCATCACCCCATTCGCACCAATTTGCGCCACCTCACCAGCATCACGCCCAATAAAGGGGCTGTCAGGCACGTCAGTCGCGGCAACAAGTTCAAGATCAGACGCGGCGGCAATCGCGCGAATCAACATCCCGCCCATGCGCCCAGCGCTTCCCGGAATTGCAATTTTAATCATGATCCTGCCTCGATTCCTGACGGCG
>JGI26084J50262_1001198_pt1 | contig 14574 bp, 10 predicted proteins | sample SaaInl6LU_22_DNA_FD_50262 | JGI IMG/M metagenome (IMG submission 50262) | reverse complement strand
AAAAAAGTTGTATCTTTTAAAATACAACTCTTTTTTATACAATTGAATATTGTTTAATAATCTCCTAAAGTAACTGGATTTTGCTGTAAAGCACTTTCTAATTGCTCATCATTAGGTGCTTTTCCATGCCAAGCATGTGTATGCATCATAAAGTCTACTCCATTACCCATCATCGTTTCTAACAAAATACATACTGGTTTTCCATTCCCAGTTAATGATTTTGCTTCTGCTAAACCAGCTAAAATCGCTTCAATATCATTCCCTTCTTTTACTTCAATAACAGCCCAACCAAAAGCTTCAAATTTTGCTTTAATGCTACCCATTGGTAAAACATCGTCTGTAGCGCCATCTATTTGTTTTCCGTTTAAATCTATCGTAGCAATTAAATTATCTACCTTTTTTGCTGCTGCATACATCATTGCTTCCCAGTTCTGACCTTCTTGCAACTCTCCATCACCGTGTAAAGAGTAAATTAATTTGTTGTCATTGTTCAGTTTTTTGGCTTCTGCAGCACCAATTGCCACAGACATTCCTTGTCCTAAAGAACCAGAAGCAATTCTAATTCCTTCTAATCCTTCGTGTGTGGTTGGATGCCCTTGTAAACGAGAATCAATTAATCGAAAAGTATTTAATTCTTCTACTGGAAAAAAACCACTGTGTGCCAAAACACTGTAATATACAGGCGAAATATGGCCATTAGAAAGAAAAAATAAATCTTCGTTTTTACCGTCCATAGAAAAGTCTGTAGAATACTCCATTACTTCTTGATACAAGCATGTAAAAAACTCTGCACAGCCTAAAGAACCTCCTGGATGCCCAGAATTTACTTTGTGTACCATTCTTAAAATATCTCTACGAACTTGTTGCGTAAAATCTTGTAATTGTTGTGTTGTTGGCATTTTTATTGATTAATTTTTGATAAGACAAAAATACAAAAGAGATTTACTTTCTTGTCGAATTATTAGTTATTTATTCTTAATTTATTAACAGCTATTTATTTAAGTCTTTTGCTTCTTTTTCTTTGCTGCAGGAAACAATACATTGTTTAATATTAAACGATAACCAGGAGAAGTTGGGTGTAAATCTAACTCCGTCTTTGGGTCTCCTACTCGATGCGTATAATCTTCAGGGTCATGACCGCCATAAAAAGTAAACATCCCTTTTCCTTTTGTACCATGAATGTACCTTGCTTCTCTATTCGTTTTATTTTCACCTAAAACAATCACATTAGATTTTATTGTATTTCTATCAAAAGCAGTTGTTTGTCCCATAAAACCTTTTACAAGTATTGTGTGATTTTGTGTTAACATTGTTGGTACTGGATCCCATTTGGCAGAAAACTCTAGTAATGAAAAATAATCCGATGTTTTTGGAATTTTTCTTTTACGGGTCATGTCTATAGAAGAAAACTCATAGACAATAGGGTTTCTTTCTAACTTAAAGTTTTTAAAAGCAAAGGTTTTTCTATCGTTTATTTTTGATTGATAGTTTACAGTTGTGCCATCACCATCAAACATAGACGCTGCAATGTCTACACCTTCTGCAGCCAAAGCAATATCAAAACTATCTGTTGCAGAGCACATTGCAAACATAAAACCACCACCAATAACATAATCTCTTATTTTTTTAGCGACAGCCAATTTCTCTTCCGAAACTTTTGCAAAACCTAATTCAGAAGCCATTTTTTCAGCGTTCTTTTTACCTTCAATATACCAAGGTGCCGTTCTAAAGGAACCATAAAAACGTCCATATTGTCCTGTAAAATCTTCATGATGTAAGTGAAGCCATTCGTAAAGTAACAACTTATCTGCTAAAACCTCTTGATCATAAATTACTTCAAACGGAATTTCGGCATACGTCAATACCATCGTTACAGCATCATCCCAAGGCATTTTATCTTTAGGAGAATATACTGCAATTTTAGGCGCTTTTTCTAAGGTTACAGCATCTTGATTGGAAGAGGGTGAAGCAATTTCTTGGAGTATTATTTGTGCTTTAGCATCTGATATAATTTGATAGGTTACGCCTCTAATTTTACATTCATTTTCTACAGCCTTATTGTTTTCAATTAAAAAAGCGCCACCATCATAGTTTAATAACCATTTTGAGGTTAACCCCACCTCTAAACTAAAATATACAATACCATACGCTTTAAGATGATTTTTTTGATTATCATCATCCATAGGCACATATATAAAGGAAGCCCAACTTGCATTAGAAAGGCATAAAAAAAGGATAAGCAGACTTATTTTTTTCATATCAAAAAACTAAAATACACAATTACTTGAAAGCAATTGTGTATCTAATCTATTTTATAACTTTAAATTCTTAAAAAGGAACGTCGTCATCGTCGCTACCAAAAGCATCTTTAGGCTCTATTCTTTGGTTCACAGAGTATTCATCTGAAAAATCTGTATTCATAGAAGATTGAAACTCTGAGCTAAACCCTTCTTCTAAATCAGAGAATTTTGCCAAATGCCCAGTAAATTTTAAACGAATATTATCTAAGCCGCCATTTCTATGTTTGGCGACTATAAACTCTCCTTGGCCCTCACATGGGGTATGCTCATCATCATCCCATTCTGTCATTCCATAGTATTCTGGTCTAAAAATAAAACTCACAATATCTGCATCTTGCTCTATGGCCCCAGATTCACGTAAATCTGAAAGTAATGGTCTTTTAGATCCACCACGTGTTTCTACTGCCCTAGACAATTGTGATAATGCAATTACTGGCACAGACAATTCTTTTGCCAATGCTTTTAAATTTCTAGAAATTGTAGAGATTTCTTGCTCACGGTTTCCACCACCTTTTCCATTCCCACCAGCTGTCATTAATTGTAAATAATCAATTACAATTATTTTTACATTGTGTTGTGACACCAAACGTCTTGCCTTAGCTCTTAAATCAAAGATGGATAATGATGGAGTGTCATCTATAAAAATTGGGGCATCTGACAACCGTTTTACTTTTACATTAAGTTGCTCCCATTCGTGAGGTTCTAAATTACCTTTTCTTAGTTTTTCTGATGTTAAGCCCGTTTCTGAAGAAATCATTCTAGTGATTAACTGAACCGAAGACATCTCTAAAGAGAACACTGCAACAGCATGGTTAAAGTCTATGGCCATATTTTTAGCCATAGAAATTACAAACGCAGTTTTTCCCATACCTGGTCTTGCTGCAATAATTATTAAATCTGANGGTTGCCAACCAGAAGTTAACGCATCTANCTTTGTAAAACCAGTTGCCAAACCAGACATACCTTCTTGATTTCCAATTTCTTGGATTTTCTTTAACGCTTGTTTTACCAGTGACCCTGCATCTTCTGAACTCTTTTTTAAGTTTCCTTGTGTGACTTCAAATAGTTTCCCTTCAGCTTCATCTANTAAATCAAAAACATCTGTAGATTCGTCATAAGAACTTTCAATAATTTCTGATGAAATAGAAATCAATTTTCGTTGAATGTATTTTTGTAAAATAATACGAGCGTGGAATTCTATGTGTGCCGATGATGCTACTTTTTGTGTTAAACGAATTAGAAAAAAATCTCCTCCTACCATTTCTAATTTTCCATTCTTTTTCAACAAGTTAGATACTGTTAAAATATCTATAGGCTGTGAATTCTGGAATAATTCATAAATGGCAGCATAAATTTCTTGATGTTTTGCATCATAAAAAGCATCTGAATGTAAAATGTCAATAACATCGTCAATTCCTTTCTTATCAATCATCATTGCCCCTAAGACTGCTTCTTCTAACTCTANTGCCTGTGGGGGTATTTTACCTTTTTCTAAACTTATAATTTTAGACCTATCTGCTTTTTTTCCTGCTATCGTATTCGTTTTTTCCATCAAGACAAATGTACTTTTTTAGGTTGATTGTGCTCAAATAAATAACACAATAATTTGTAAACAAAAATTGTAAACAAAATTGTTATTATCTTGTTAATAACCAGCAACCTTTCAATTTAATTTGTTACTTTTAAATTTATGAAATGGAATAAAAAACATGTTGTCTTCGCATTATTGCTACCTATTCAACTATTTTTAGTACAAATTTTAGAAAAACATCCTGCTTTTGTAGAAAAATACTATGCTAATGGTATATACCCCATTATTTCTAATTTCTTTAGAACAGTATTTGGCTGGATTCCGTATTCAGTTGGCGATATTTTATTATTTGTTTTCATTTTATTTTTAGTTCGATTTTTAATCTTATGCCTGCGTTTTAGGGTTCGTAATTTTTTACCACAAACCATTTCCATACTTGCATTTTTGTCTAAAATTTATTTTTGTTTTTACATGTTTTGGGGGTTGAATTACTACAGAGAACCTTTGTCAAAAAACTTGGGCTATACCGAACATCAATACACAACAGACGAATTAGTAAAAAGCACCGATTATATTTTAAAACAACTAAATACAGTACATTCAAAAATAGTGTCTAATGACTCTTTACAGATAACAAACCCATATTCTACCAGTGAAATGTATACGTTAAGTTACCAAGGATATCAAAATTTATCGGCAGATTTTCCGCAATTTGCCTACAAAAAGTCTGCTATAAAAAATTCTTTAATGGGGCATTTACAAAGTTATAATGGTACTTCTGGGTATTTTAATCCTTTTACTGGAGAAGCTCAAGTAAATGCAACCATTCCTAAAACAAGTTTTCCTACTACTGCATGTCATGAAATGGCCCATCAAATCGGGTATGCAGCAGAAAACGAAGCAAATTTTATTGGTTTTTTAGCAACTAACTATAGTTCTAATGACTATTTTAAATACGCGAGTTACAGAATGGCTTTTGGCTATAGTATTGCTGAATTACAAAAAAGAGACCCAACAAAAGCAAAAGCTTTTTGGAAAAAAGTAAATACAGGTATTATTAAAGACTTTTCTACTAGTTATGCTTTTTGGCAATCGTACAAAAATCCTTTTGAACCCATTGTAAAAAAAGGATACGATCAATACCTAAAAGCAAACAAACAAAAAGACGGAACCGCTTCTTACAGTTATGTTGTAGACCTTATGATTTCTTATTTTAAAGAAACAAAGCAACTATAAATTTCTTAAAATTATGTTAAACTAGTTTGTTTTACTTTATAAGATAAAGGGAATCTCTAATTTAGAAATTTTATAAACTAATTCAAAACTACATGAAAAAACGAATTCTATTACTCTTTGTATTTGCAGTACATGTGCTTACTGCACAAGAGTACTTTCCTACAGATAGTGGAGTAAAAACAACAAAAAATAGTACGTACGCGTTTAAAAATGCTACAATTTACGTTACCCCAACCACTATTATAAAAAATGGAACTTTACTTATTAAAGAGGGTAAAGTAGCAAGTATAGGTAAATCTGTAAAAATACCAAGTGGAGCCATAATAACAGATGTAAAAGGAAAAACGATCTACCCTTCTTTTGTTGATGCTTACACAAATTTTGGGATTCAAAAGCCAAAAAGAACAGCAAGTAGGTCTAGAGGCACACAGTACACAGCTTCTAGAGAAGGGTATTATTGGAATGATCACATTCGTCCAGATACCAACCCTATCAAAGATTTTTCATTTGACACCAAAAAAGCAAAAGAATTAATCAAAGCCGGATTTGGTGTAGTCAATACCCATCAGCAAGATGGAATTATTAGAGGTAATGGTTTACTTGTAGCCTTAAACCCGAATGCTACTAATGCATATCGAATATTAGATACAAAATCTACACACCACTTGTCTTTTACTAAAAGTGTGCAATCCAGACAAGCTTACCCTACTTCTAGAATGGGTGCAATGGCTTTAATACGTCAGACTTACTTAGATGCAGATTGGTATGCTAAGGGTAAAATGGATCATAAGGATTTGGCACTAGAGGCCTTAAATACAAATCAAGGTTTGCCTCAAATTTTTGAGACCAATAACCATCTTGATGCCATTAGAGCAGATAAAGTAGGAGATGAATTTGGAATACAATATACCTTAGTAGGATCTGGTGATGAGTATGAACGATTACAAGATATAAAAGCGACTAATGCAAACTTTATTATTCCTGTAAATTTTAGCAAAGCTTACGATGTGTCTAATCCGCTTTTGGCAAAACAAATTTCTTTAAGAGATTTACGTAAATGGAATCAAGAACCGTCTAATTTAGCAATACTTGCTAAAAATGATGTTAATTTTGCGATAACAACTCACAAATTAAAGTCTATAAAATCTTTTCATAAAAACATACAAAAAGCAATTTCTTATGGCTTTAATCAAACAAAAGCGTTAGCTGCCTTAACAACAATACCTGCTGCCATTTTAGGAAACAGTAGCATAGGAAATCTTAAAGAAGGAAGTATTGCTAATTTTATTATTACATCTGGTAATATTTTTGATGCCAAAACAACCATTTATGAAAACTGGGTGCAAGGGGCAAAAAATGTAATTACAGCTATGAATGTAAAAGATATTAGTGGAGATTATATGTTGTCTGTAAATAATCAAAATTACCAATTATCAGTTACAGGTTCTGGATCAAATCCAAAAGGGAGTGTTAAACAAGGAGATCAAAAAGTAAAATCTAAATTTTCTTTTAAAGACGATTGGATTTCTATTACTTTAAACGAAAATTCAGGTTATACAAGAATGATTGGTAAAATAATCAACGATGCCAATGTTATGGAGGGTACTGCTTTTGATACCCAAGGAAATGAATCCTCATGGTCTGCTAGTAAACAGGTAGCTAAGCAACAAAAAAAGACTAAAAAGGGTAAAGCGAGTAAAAAAACAGCTTTCCCAGTTATGCCTGTTAGTTATCCTAATAGTGGTTTTGGTAACTACAAACAACCAGAACAAGAAACTATTTTAATTAAAAATGTTACCATCTGGACAAGCGAAAAAGAAGGGATTTTAGAAAATACCGATATTCTTTTAAAAGAAGGTAAAATTGCAGAAATAGGTAAAAATTTAAAAGCAAGAAAAGCAGTAGTAATCGATGGTACAGGCAAACACTTAACTGCTGGAATTGTAGATGAACATTCGCATATTGCAGCATCGTCTATAAACGAAGGTGCACAAAACTCTTCTGCAGAAGTAACAATAGAAGATGTTGTAGACCCCACAGATATTAATATTTATAGAAATATTTCTGGAGGTACAACTACAGCTCAAATTTTACATGGTTCTGCAAATCCAATTGGAGGTCAATCTGCAATTATTAAATTAAAATGGGGAGAAAATGCAGAAAATATGATTTACGAAAACACTCCTAAATTCATAAAATTTGCCTTAGGAGAAAATGTAAAGCAGTCTAGAAGTAGTAATGGAACACGTTTTCCACAAACTAGAATGGGTGTAGAACAAATGATTACAGACTATTTTACAAGAGCAAAAGAATATGATGCTTTAAAGAAAAGTGGACAGCCTTATAGAAAGGATTTAGAAATGGAAACATTGGCAGAAATTTTAAATAAAGAACGTTTTATCTCTTGTCATTCATATGTGCAATCAGAAATTAACATGTTAATGAAAGTTGCAGATAAATTTGATTTTACTATTAATACATTCACCCACATCTTAGAAGGATATAAAGTTGCTGATAAAATGGCAGAACATGGTGTTGGTGGTTCTACTTTTTCTGACTGGTGGGCNTACAAATACGAAGTAAATGATGCTATACCCTACAATGCCTCTATTATGCATAATGCAGGGGTAACTGTTGCTATAAATTCAGATGATAGAGAGATGTCTAGACGTTTAAATCAAGAAGCAGCAAAAACGGTAAAGTATGGAGGCATGTCNGAACTAGACGCATGGAAAACTGTAACTATAAATCCGGCTAAACTATTACATATAGACGATAAAGTGGGTAGCATAAAAGTAGGCAAACATGCAGATGTTGTTCTATGGAACAATCATCCAATGTCTATCTATGCTAAAGTAGAAAAAACGATCATAGAAGGGCGTGTCTATTTTGACTATAAAGTAGATGCTAAAAAACGTTTGGCTATTAAAGAAGAAAAAAGCAAGTTAATTGACATGATGTTAAACGAAAAAATGAATGGTGGNAAAACAAAAGTACCAATGAAAAGAGGTGATATCAACTTTCACTGTGATACATTAGAAGAACTTAAAAACTAAGAAATAATGAAAAAAATAATATATAGTATATTGGCACTTTTCTTTATTGGAAATACAATAGCCCAACAAACACCCGCAAACAAGCAAACAACACCAATTGCTATTGAAGGGGCAACTGCACATTTAGGAAACGGAAAAGTTATTGAAAACTCATTAATTATGTTTAATGATGGTAAAATTACTTTTGTTGGGAGTGCTACCTCTAAAATAGCAAGAACTGGAACGTTAATAAAGGGAACTGGTAAACATATTTATCCTGGATTTATAGCTGCTAATGCAACTTTAGGATTGGCTGAAATTGATGCTGTAAAAGCTAGTGTGGATGTAGATGAAATAGGAATCAACAATCCACATATTAGAAGCTTAATTGCATATAATGCAGAGAGTAAAGTGGTTGAGTCTATGAGACCAAATGGAGTTTTAATGGCTCAAATTACACCTAGAGGGGGTACAATTTCTGGTACTTCTTCTGTGGTGCAATTAGATGCATGGAACTGGGAGGATGCTGCTATTAAGGTAGATGATGCCATTCATATGAACTGGCCTAGTAGTTTTACTAGAGGAAGATGGTGGTTAGGAGAAGATCCTGCATTAAAACCAGATGTAAACTATGGTATAAACAAAGAAAATATCAAAACATATTTTACCAATGCAAAGAGTTATTTAGAAAGTAACAGAAAACCTAAAAACTTACCTTTTGAAGCTATGAATGGTTTGTTTAATGGTTCGCAACGACTTTTTATTCATGTAAATGGGCAAAAAGAAATTACAGATGCCATTACGATTACTAAAAATTTAGGAGTAAAAAATTTGGTTATCGTAAATGCAGAAGGTGCAGAAAGTGTTGCTAAAATGCTGGTAGAACACAAGGTAGGTGTTGTATTGCAAAGACCTCATAGAAACCCTAATTCTGAAGACGATGCATACGATAGTACCTATACAATTGCAAAAACATTAATGGACAGTGGCGTAACTGTAACTATCGGTATGGAAGGGCAAATGGAAAGAATGAATACTAGAAACTTACCTTTTTATGCGGGTACTTTTGCTGCTCATGGTTTAACAAAAGAAGATGCGTTAAAGATGATTACTGCTAATAGTGCAAAAATATTAGGAATAGATACTAGTGTGGGTACTTTAGAAGTTGGAAAAGAGGCTACACTTTTTATCTCTACAGGAGATGCTTTAGATATGCGATCTAACCAACTAACAAATGCGTTTATTCAAGGAAGAGCAATTAGCTTAGAAACACATCAAACAAAGCTTTGGAAACGCTATGCTAACAAATACAAGTCTAAATAATATTAAATAACCTTACTAAAAAGCTCGCAAATTGCGAGTTTTTTGTTTTTAAAACAGTGTTGTTTTTAATTTATGTATAAAAAACATCGTTAAATCAATATATTTGTAACAATGAAAGAAATTCATAGCCTACAAAACCCGTATATTAAAAGTCTAATTAAACTCCAAGAAAAGTCTAGAGAACGAAAAAAAAATGGGGTATTCATTATTGAAGGTATACGTGAGCTAACCTTAGCTATAAACTCTGATTATCAGTTAGAAAAAGTATTATTTTATCCAAGCTTAATTTCTTTACAAAAATTAGAATCTTTGGTGGGTAGTGCTATAGATTGTATTCAAATATCTAAAGAAATTTATGAAAAGTTAGCTTACAGAAATTCTACTGAAGGAATTATTGCTGTAAGTAAAACTAAAGAGCTTTCTCTTAAAAACATAACGTTTAAACGTAAAAATCNATTACTATTAATTGCAGAAGGTATTGAAAAACCTGGTAATATTGGAGCGTTATTAAGAACAGCAGATGCTGCAAATATTGATGCTGTTTTAATAGCAGATCCAAAATCGGATCTTTACAACCCTAATATTATAAGATCTAGTGTAGGATGTTTATTTACCAATCAAATCGCTTCAGGAACCTCTCAAGAAATTATCACTTTCTTAAAAGANCACAAAGTGGACATATATACAACNACGCTTCAAAATTCTAACCTTTATCACCTAGAAAATTATCAAAAAGCATGCGCCATCGTTGTTGGTACAGAAGCTACAGGTGTAACTGAAATTTGGAGAGAAGAAGCAACACAAAATATTAACATTCCTATGCAAGGAAAAATAGACTCTATGAATGTTTCAGTAGCTGCTGCCATCGTTCTTTTTGAAGCTAAAAGACAAAGACAATTTAAGTAAGTATTATGAAAATATTAGGTATAGATGTTGGTGGTTCTGGAATTAAAGCTGCTATAGTAAACACAAAAACTGGAGAATTAATTTCTGAAAGACACAGAATACCCACTCCAAAACCAGCTACACCTGAGGCAATTGCAAAAACAATTAAAAATATGACCGATTACTTTAACTGGGACAAACCAGTAGGATGTAGTTTTCCAACAACTATAGTAAACGGAAAATGCATACATACAGGNAATTTAAGTGAAAAATGGTTAAATATTAAAGTTGATGAGCTGTTTAACAAAGAAACAACACTTCCTTTTTATGTANGTAACGATGCTGATTTAGCAGGTGTGGCTGAAGTAAACTTAGGAGCTGGTAAAAATGAAAAAGAGGTTGTAATTGTTATTACTGTAGGAACGGGAATTGGTTCTGGTTTGTTTCACAAGGGAAAGTTAATTCCGAATTTAGAATTGGGAAAACTGTTGCATAGTAATGGAGAAATTATTGAATATTATGCTGCAGATTCTGTGAGNAAAAAAGAAAACCTTTCGTTAAAAGAGTGGGCACTTCGTTTTGATGAGTTATTAGCATATACTAAAATTGTGTTTTCACCTAGTTTAATTATTATAGGAGGAGGAATCAGTAAAAAATATGANGATTTTAAACACCATTTAAATACTAATATCCCAATTAAAGTAGCAAAATTTAAAAACAATGCTGGGATTATTGGCGCTGCAATGTATGCGCACAATCAAATCAAGAAATAAAACACCTACTCCCCTATTTTTCTTTTTAATATCAATGAATAAATGAAATTTGTACCTTTAGATAAGTGTTTCAAAGACTGTTTACTACTTAGTAAACTTTTTTCTCTCAAAAAAAAGCATCACATTTTATAAGAATTACCACTAGTTTTATTAGTATGCAATTTACTTTGCTATTCTAATTCTATTTGCTAAATTCACTTTAGATTTAATGCTCGAAAAATTCATGGAATATACGGCTACCATAGAAGAAGAAAATAAAGAAATTGCAAATCGTTATAAAGACCTCTTAAAAGGTACCTATAAGGTATTATCTAAAGATGACAAAGAGCTCATAAGAAAAGCGTTTGACATTGCTGTTGACGCACACTCAAAACAACGCAGAAAAACAGGAGAACCTTATATTTATCATCCTATTGCTGTAGCTAAAATTGTAGCTATGGAAATTGGCTTAGGAGCCACTTCTATTGCTGCAGCATTACTTCATGATGTTGTAGAAGATACCGATTATACATTAAATGATATGGAGCAATTGTTTGGAGAAACAATTGCTAGAATAGTCAATGGTCTTACCAAAATATCTCGTTTAAACAAAGAGCAAGATGCTTCAATACAAGCAGAGAATTTTAGAAAAATGTTACTTACCTTACATGATGATGTAAGAGTCATTTTAATAAAAATTGCAGATCGATTACACAATATGCAAACCATGGATGCTATGCCNGGGTACAAGCAAGTTAAAATTGCATCAGAAACTTTATATATTTATGCGCCATTAGCCCATAGATTAGGCTTGTATAATATTAAAACAGAATTAGAAGATTTAGGCTTAAAGTACACAGAACCAGAAGTTTTTAAAAGTATTGTAGCTAAAATAAAAGAGAGCAAAGAAGAACAACAAGAATATTTAAAACGTTTTGAAAATTCATTAAAAAGCGGATTAGACAAAGAGCATTTTTCTTACGAAATAAAAGGTCGATTTAAATCGATTTTTTCCATTCGAAAAAAAATGCAAAAACAAAATGTCACTTTCGAAGAGGTCTTTGACAAGTATGCCATCCGAATTATTTTTAAACCAATTACAAAAGATGAAAAGCATGATGCTTGGAAAATATATTCTTTAGTTACAGATAATTTTAGACCCAACCCTGCCCGATTAAGAGATTGGATTTCTCAGCCAAAATCTACAGGATATGAAGCATTGCATATAACTGTTGTTGGTCCGGATGCACAATGGGTAGAAGTCCAAATTAGATCTGAACGAATGAATGAAATTGCAGAAAAAGGATATGCTGCACATTTTAAATACAAACAAGGTTCAGAAAACGAAAGTGGTTTAGATGTTTGGCTAAACAGATTAAAAGAAACACTAGAAAATCAAAGTATAAATGCTGTAGATTTTGTAGAAGATTTTAAACTTAATCTTTATGCTAAAGAAATCTATGTATTTACACCTAAAGGCGATTTAAAATCATTACCAAAAGATGCTTCTGCCTTAGATTTTGCTTTTTCTATTCATACAGATGTTGGTTTAAAATGTAGAGGCGCAAAAGTAAACGGAAAGTTAGTCCCACTTAGTTACAAATTAAAAAGTGGCGATCAAATAGAGGTGATTACAAGTGCAACAAACAAACCTAATTCTAGATGGTTAGATTTTGTAATTACAGCAAGAGCTAAAACAAAAATTAGAGCAGCATTAAAAGATGAAGAAAAAGGGATTGCAGAGGAAGGAAAAGCAATTTTAGCACGAAAACTAAGGCATTTAAAAATCCCTTTTAGTGAAAAAACAATTAATGAGCTGGCCAATTATTTTAAACTAAGAACTAGTTTTGATCTATTTTACAGAATTGGTAATGGAGCAATAGACAATACCCAATTAAAAGGATTTGTTACCCAAAGAAATAGTAAAATTCTAAATTTCTTTAAAACAAAACTTAGACGAAATACAGTAAGCGCAGAAAATCAAGAGGAAATTACGACTAAGTATGATGCTTTGGTTTTTGGAAAAGAAGAAGAAAAACTAAATTATACGCAATCTAAGTGTTGTACTCCCATTCCAGGAGATCAAGTTTTTGGTTTTTTAACAATTAATGAGGGTATAAAAATACATAAGAAAAATTGCCNTAACGCTATTTCTCTTCAATCNAATTATGCATATCGAATTATGCAAGCCAAATGGATAGATTCTACAAAGCAAGACTTTAAAGTTGTATTGCATATTAGCGGTGTAGACACTTCTGGAATCGTAAACGAGGTAACTAAAATTATTTCTAGTAACGTAGGTGTTTTTATTCACAGCATAAATATCTCTGGAGATGAAGGGGTTTTTGATGGTAAAATTGCACTAAGTGTTAAGAATAGTGCNCAATTAAAAAAATTAATGAATCGAATTGAAAAGGTAGATGGCGTTAAAAAATTAGAACGTGTTAATAGAATGTAAATATCATTTGCATAAAAACAACTATTTATTAAGAAATAACTGTAAATTTGTTTTTTCGTAAAAATTAAGTACATGAATAATTCTCTTGAAAATCAGGAAGTAGTTAAAAAAGTTTTTACCTCATACCTACAAGAGCATAAACACAGAAAAACACCTGAGCGTTATGCAATTTTACAAGAAATTTACGATGCAGAAGAGCATTTTGATATAGAATCACTCTATATAAAAATGAAAAANAAAAACTACAGAGTAAGCAGAGCCACACTNTACAATACTATTGATTTACTGTTAGATTGTGGGTTAGTTCGTAAGCATCAATTTGATGGACAAACTATGGCTCGATATGAAAAAAGTTATTTTGATAAAAATCATGACCACGTAATTTTTACAGATTCTGGAGATGTAAAAGAATTTTGTGATCCTAGAATACAAATTATCAAAAAAACAATCGAAGAAATATTTGATATTGATATCCACAATCACTCCTTATATTTTTACGGAACAAAAAAGAAAGACCAAAAATAACTTAAAAATTAAATTTAAAATTTAATACTTACACAAATTTAAAAATGGCAGTTGATTTATTATTAGGATTACAATGGGGAGATGAAGGGAAAGGTAAAATTGTTGATGTACTAACACAGGATTACGATATTATAGCACGTTTTCAAGGTGGCCCAAATGCGGGTCATACTTTAATTTTTGACGGGTATAAGCATGTTTTACATACAATACCTTCTGGAATTTTTCATAAAACAGCTTTAAATGTTGTAGGTAATGGTGTAGTTATCGATCCAGTAATTTTTAAAAAAGAATTAGAAAACCTAGACAAACACAAAATAGATTACACCTCTAAATTATTAATTTCTAAGAAAGCACACTTAATTTTACCAACGCATAGATTGTTAGATGCAGCTTCAGAAACCTCTAAAGGAAAAGCTAAGATTGGTTCTACCTTAAAAGGTATTGGTCCAACGTATATGGACAAAACTGGAAGAAATGGAATGCGAGTTGGAGACTTAGAATTAGACAACTGGAAAGAAAAGTATGATGC
>JGI26084J50262_1001189_pt1 | contig 14630 bp, 12 predicted proteins | sample SaaInl6LU_22_DNA_FD_50262 | JGI IMG/M metagenome (IMG submission 50262) | reverse complement strand
CAGATACAGATCCTGAACTAAATTTAGATTTTTCTGAAGATTCTCCATCAGAAGATGACTTCACCATGGACTTTGACGAAGATAAAAAAGGTCCCGATGATTCGCAAGTGGTTGACAATAAAGGAGAATCAGGTAAGAATTCACAAAGAGGAGATGATTCTGGCGATTCAAAGTCAGATGATTTTGAATTTAAACCAGGAACTTTTGAGTAATTTGGAGGATTTATGAAAACNATAAAACAAGGCTTCTCACTAATTGAATTATTAGTGGTGGTCGCAATTATCGGTATTCTAGCTGCTGTGGGTACAGTGGGTTATCAGAACTATATTGACGGTACTAAAGAGCGTGTCGCGATTACAAACGCTGAAACATTAGCAAAAGCTTTGCAGGCGCAAGACCTTGCTATCTCAGCTGGTGTAGGTAACGATTGTGCATCTACAGACTCAGCATTAGATTGTGTTACTACAATCCGTGATGCGGGTAGTTTTGCAAACCCATATAACACAGCTGAAGATCCAGTTGTTGTTGCAGCATCAATCACATGCAACCAGGCCAACCGTGGTCAAATCCAGGTCACATATGCTTCAGGAGATGCGACTATTCAGGTTTGTACTGGTGACGCTGATTCACAGTCACTAACAACTGCTGACACAGTGACATTAGATAACATCTCATCATAATTTGATGTGTTAACTGAAAAGCCACACTTTTAGAAGTGTGGCTTTTTTATGGAAAAAATTTTTTACACGCAAAAAAAATTGTTAACAGATGTGCGGGAGCATCTGTTAGCCAATCTTTCGAACAACATTCTTAATTTAGACGAGATTGTGATCGTCATCAATGAGGTTATTCAAAATATCTATCGGCATGCCTATCAAATGCAGGATGAAAAACCTATTACAATGGCAATGGATGTATATCAAGATCAGGTCATATTTAAGATTAATGATCAAGCACCGCATGCCGATCTATCCTTTTTAAAAAAAGAATATAAGCCATCTGAGGATGGGCAAATGGGCCTCAAGGTGATCAAAAAGATTTGTTCTTACTATGATGTGAGACACACAGACCAGGGTCATGAAACCAGTTGTATAATTAAGTTACAACAATGAAAAATAAAAACTTAATAAACATCTTAACGTCTATGCTGAATCAATTCTCAGCAGACTCAAATATTTCGATCACATTAAAAAATGTGCTAGCAGAAATCTCAACTCTCATTGAAGCTGAGGCAGCCTCATTCTTTGTTCATAAAAAAGAAGTCGATAAGCTTGTGTGTGAAACTTGCATTGGTCCGGTGGACATCACAGGATTGTCTATTCCATCAAGCCAGGGGATTGTGGGCGAGGTATTTACTGATCATCATAGTAAATTGATTGAGGACGTAAAAAAAGATGCTTCTCATCTAAGCAAGGTGGATGAAAAAACAGGATTTGTGACCAAGTCCTTGATGACTGTCCCAGTGGAGTTTGATGTGAACGTGTATGGTTGCCTTCAGGCACTGAATAAGAATACCGATACAGGTTTTTTTAACTCGGATGACTTGGAATACTTTGAATTATTAGCGTTAAACCTGGGCATCATCCTAAAAAATATTGAATTGACTGAGAAGGCAGTGCTGGATAAGTTGATTGAAAAGGATATTGCTGATGCAAGAATCGCACAATCAGTCTTATTCCCTAAAATTGATGCCTATGAATTTATATCTGGAGGTGTTCAGCCTTACCGAGAACTGTCTGGTGACTTTATAGATTATTTTGAGGTGAATGGCAGAATCGCTTTTATTCAAGGAGATGTGTCAGGTAAAGGGGTACCGGCGACTATATTGATGTCACGCTGCATGTCACTATTTAGACTCTTTGCTAAAGAGGAATGGGATGCCAGTCACATTGCAAAAAAAATGAACAATGAAATCTATGGCCAAGGGACCGATGACCGCTTTGCGACCTGTGTCATGGGATGGGTCGATGGAAACGATCTGCAGTTCGTCAACTGTGGGCACAATCCGGTCTTACATTATGCGGGCGGAAAGTACCGTGAGTATGGATCGAGCGCCCCACCCGTCGGTATTGTCAACGATGAAGCGTTTAATCCATCCGATCAAGGTATCACCATTAATGAGGGATCCTCTGTGTATGTCTCGACCGATGGAATTACCGAAGCTAAAATTAATGGCAAAGAAATTGACACTAAGGGTTTAGCGCAGATGGCAAAAAATCAAGACGGGATGAGTGCACCCCAGCGATATGAACAAATTAATCGTTTTTTACAAAAGGATGTTATTCAACTGCATGACGATGCCACGCTGCTAGTGATACTGCCTAGAAATTAATCACCAGATCTCGCTCGAGGATCTTGATGTCATGCTTGATCTTGTGATTTTTGATCTCTTTGAGAATATTTTCCTCACACCCAGGCTTCTGGTGAGTAATAAAGATAGTCTGCTTATCCTTAATGGCCTTCACTGCTTTCGCTAGACTTTGTGGCGTAAAGTGTCTAGATAGGTCTGCGATATTTTGGCGCTTATCTTGAAATGAAACATCAATGATAACTGCAGCCAAATTCTTAGTCTCATTAATCATACGGATTAAATTGTCTGAGGGTCCAGTGTCACCCGAAAATATAATAGCCTGATCATGAGATTCAATTTTATAGCCAAAGCAACGCACCGTATGATTGACATAAAATGGAGTAATCTTAAATTGATCAACGGCCTTAGGAATTGCAGTGTTAATGCTTGAAAATTTTAGGTAGGGTTTGGACTCGGTTGGAATGACTGAGAAGTCTGGCCAGATCACCCCGTTAAAAATATTCTTTTTAATATTAATGATGGTGTCGTTGCTACCAAAAACCTCAATCGGATGTTCTCGATAGTTTCCAACCAGATCAGCCAGAAGCGGAATGCCCAAGATATGATCAAGATGACTATGCGTTAAAAAAATTTTATTAATTTTTTTTAAATCTTCAAAGTCTTGATCGAGCAGACCAGACCCAGCGTCAATAAGAATATCGTCATTAATCTGAAAGCAAGTGGTATAGCCTCCTTTGCCAACACTCCCTGAACAACCCAAAATTTTAAATTTATTCTTCATTGCTATACATAAGCTTACTATAGAATAAAGAGTAATTATTAATCAATGTTAAAAGCTCATGAGGCCTAAGGTTTGAAACTTTTGCAGAGGGTGGTGTGTGATCTTCACCAAAAAAAGAGCCCTCAAGGCCTAATTTATTATTAGGGAAATTAAAGCCAAGCATATGGAGAATGGATGGGTACAGACCAAAATGATATGTGGATTCTCTATTAATGTTTAGTTTGGTTTGACTGATAAATCGATTGAAAATAAGGGACTGATCTGTTTCCTGACCATCTAATAAACTAATGTTATTTCGAGGGTTATGATCACCGACAATAACTAAATCTGTATCATGATGCAGCTTATGTTCATAATAAAAATCAATAAAATTTGAAAGGTATTCATTAGTACATTTCACTAAGCCTAAATAATTGGTATAACCTCGGCTCGTGCATGTTTGATCAGTATATCCTTCGGGCTCGTGCAGATTCAAGGTTAACATCGTAAAATTGAATGGTTGTTCAGACTGATGAAGCTCTAAAATTTTATTTTTAGCATGAAAAAATAGACGGTCATCAGGCAAACCCCAATCATTAAAACGATCCTCACCAATGCTTTCCCAATAAGCTTTACCAAATAAATAATGGTATCCGTGCTGTTTTAGAAACTGACCCTTTCCAGAGAAATTTAGGTCAGCCCCACCCATGAAAATATTTTGATACCCGTGGTCTCTCAGGACGTTGCCAAGGCATACAATTTTAGGGGCAAAGTCGGGATGTGATTTTTGAGCTTTAAAAAAGAGTTGAGCTTTTTCATTCCATCTTGTAAGTCGAGGGTTGTCACGAAACCGTCGACCAAAGTTGATCTTTAATGGAAGGCCGCACATGGAGTCAAATAAACCGGCCTGTGTCCATCGATTGGTCAATCCCTGCTTAAAATTTAATGAGTAATTATTTTGAGTTTTGATTTTTAAATCCTTTAATGGATTTTCTGGGTATCGTTTAATGCTCTCATATTCCGCACTCAGAGATTCTACATAGATAAGAATTAAATTTTTCTTAACTTCTGGAGCAACAATGTCTTTTAAATTGGGTTGGGAATAATGTGTTTCAAAAAAATCTGTCTCGGAGTCTCTCGTAAATAATAGGTGAATATTAATTGAATACAGCAAATAAATAAATGCAAGCAAAAGAGCAGCCAATAAAAATTTTTTTGAAAAAATGAATTGTGTTACGTTGGAGAGCTTTATGACAAATGGTGACTGAAGCTTTGCATGATTAAGTATATTTAAGACCACAGCAATAAATATAGACGCAATGATGGGATTGATTACTATGTGGGTAAAAAAACTCTGGTAATGTGATTCATTAATTGTGGCAAGATTGCCTACACCATAAAAAAGATGAAAGAAGAACTCATAGGGATACACCTCACCGAATTCCTTATTCATCCAAAAGGTTCCATTGATAGAAGCTATTAAAAAGAAAATTAAGATCAGACGACTCATAAGGTTAATTTTACCCAAAAATTAGTTTGTAATATTTTGTTAGAAGAAATATTACAAAAGAAGTGTTTATGACAATAAAAAACCCAATCAAAAGATTGGGTTTAATGAATCAAGGCCAACAATTAGCCAGCATTAGGGGCTTCAACACAAACTACCTGCTTATCTGCTGGAGCACTTGCAATTTCTGGATCACCAGCTGCATAGCATGCTGGACAAGAAGTAGCGCTATCTTCAGCTGTTGGATCGCAGGTTGGATACGCAGGATCTTCTGCATACAAATGAGTTGAAGCAAATAACACAGCTAATAAAATTTTTTTCATAAATTTCTCATTAATGGTTATAAAAATAAGTATTTAGTTACATGAGGGTAAATTCTTACAAACATAATATTTTGTTGAAGCCCCATTAAAGCCGCAACCTGAACCGGTTGCTGATTTCGTTCCGCAAACATAACTGGCTGATGATCTAGAACTAATGTATTTTTGCGATTCCCCATCTTGCGCTGCTTTGTAATCAGTTCCGCTGGTACCACCCCAACCAGAGGATGTATTTACTGGTCGGGTGGTTGAACCTTCCTTTTGTCCATAATATTGAGACGCACCACCTAAAACACCCGAGTTAGCTGCTTCAGACAGTGTGGCTAAATCACCACCAAGGTCTTGACATGCATCGTAGGCAGCCCATACGTCCCAAAATCTTCCACCGAGGTAATCTTCGTTGTAAAGTTTGTAACCATTTGTGGCGCCAGCAATAGCTGCTGAAACATTAACAGGCTGTTGAACAGTCTTAATAAGATGGTTAGTCCAGCTCGCCAGCCTCATTTCAACGTTCAGAGTAACATTTGTACTAGATGCACTGTCTGGAATGGACACGGTTTGTCCATTATTTACCCAACCAGAAGGTAGATTGGTAATGGGACACGTCCATGCCGTATATCCACACATCGGTGGTAATGGAACATTAGCAGACGTTCCACATCCTGATGCAGCACTTTCAGATGCTGGGGTTGTAGAAACACCAGAAGCATCTGCTGTATAAGTTTCAAAGACAACGCACTGAATATAATCTTCCATCTGTGATGTTGTTGCAGATGAACCGCCTGCAAGTGAACATGCTGACGATGATCTTTGATTATTAAAGGCTGTGAGACAACTTTGATCTCCAGTGGCGCCACATGTATTTGTATTTAATGCTGCTGTCATTGTTGGCGATACTCCTGCATCATCCAATAGTGCAGTTGAAATTGGATCGTCACCTTCAAGTGCCTCTGCTGTACCGACAGCAATACTGATGTTGTAAGTGTATGAAACAATATTCACAGAATCACTCACGTCGTATGGAACTCCAACCGAGCCAGATGTCGTTGGTGTTCCAGACAAGACTGATCCACTAAGAGAAGCCCATGATGGAGCGCTTGACCCCAAAGAGTATGTTAACGCTTGACCTTCAGGATCACTTACTGAACTTGCAAGATCACATGACCAAGCGACACCTGACTTAGGTGCCGAGCACCCAGTTGGGTCGGCAACAGACGGGCTTTGGTTTGGACCTGCTGTGAGGTTAATGGTTTTTGTAACAGGATCACTGACTCCGTCATCGAATTGAACGTCAAGGGAAAAATCACTTGTTGAGGATCCGGCTAATACACAACTTGATGACAGTGTTAAACCACCAGGGATTGAAACTGGAGAACAAGTCACCGTTCCTCCGCCAGACGATGGTAATGTGCATGAAAAAGGGAGTCCAGCAACAATGCTACACGCATCATTGGCTTGATCGTCACTCGGGACCTGAAGGCCTGTTTGCCAATCGCCTCTCCCAATTGAATTGGTTCTGTCTTCTTCGATATCTGCTAATAATTGATAGCCTATCGAGATCATTGCTCCTGCAGCAATGAATTTAAAAAGTTTTGTATATTTCATTATTCTTTACCTCTTTAAAATTACTAAAAATTAACATGATGTAACTGCTGCGGGGGTTGGGCAAGCCACAACAGCAGGAGAGCCTAATGATGTTGTGCATCCATTTTGATCTGTACAGGAACACATTCTAATTTCTACAGCTTCTGGCGTTGCGCATGGCGAACTGCACATAATGATTTGTTGACCAGCATCCAGATCAATCGTATTCGATCCATTTCTAGGGGCTGTGTGTCCATTCACAAAAATTTGACCAGTGTAATTAGTGTCGTAAGGGTTATCTGAACCACTAGAATTAAAATCTGCAATTTGATCATCTATCATATCGAAACAAGTTGCAAAGTTACCGTCAACCACACCTGTCTGAGAAGCAATGATGTCATTTTCTATTTTTCTTGCTTTTTGATTTCTTTCTTGGTCTGCGGAAGAGATGCGAGTGCCGTCAATGTAGTTTTGATAACCGATCGTGCCAATGGCTGCCAGGATACCAATAATNNCAACAACCACTAACAATTCGATTAGTGAAAAACCTTGTTTAANCATTGTTTAAGCCCCCTCTAAACTTAAAGACACTCTAGATAATTACTATCAAATGATACCATGATGGATTAATATATCAATTAATGGACTCAAAAACACCTAACTTATTAATCATTTCAGCCTCAGACCCTACCAGCGGTGCCGGAATGCAGGCAGATATTCAAACCGTTTCAAGTTTAGGCTGTCACCCGTTAAGTGTACTCACGGGGTTGACGGTGCAAGATACTAAGGGTGTTCATCACGTGAGCCCGGTGGAATCAAAGTTGTTTGCAGCACAAGCACAAGCTATTTTAGATGACTCCAAAGTTGATTTGATTAAATGCGGTATGTTATCCAGCGAAGAAAATATTCGCATGCTTGCCAATTTACTTAATGAATACCCAAATATTCCCGTGGTGCTCGATCCCATTATGGCCTCTGGCCGGGGAGATGAATTAACATCTGAATCGATGCGTCAACTCATGATTGAGCTCATTTTGCCACGAGTGACAATACTCACACCCAATATCATGGAGGCTAGACAGCTGGTGAAGTTAGATGATCAAGTAAAAGAGATTTCGATTGATGAGGCTGCTAAACGATTATTGGCAACCGGCTGTGAAAATCTATTAATCACCGGAACCCATGATGTCACCGATGATGTGGTGAATAGATTGTATTTATCTGATGGCGAGACCGAGTCTTATGCCTGGAAGCGATTACCTCATGAGTACCACGGATCAGGTTGTACCCTGGCATCAGCCATTGCTGCCTATGTGGCGCAAGGCTTATCCCTCAAACAAGCCGTTGAAGAGGGCCAAGATTTTACCTGGCACACCCTTGATGCAGCAATTCAAACTGGCCAAGGCCAGAGGATCCCCAATCGTTTTTTTTGGATGAATGACTTCGATGACAGTGATGACGACCCCACGCATCATTAAAGGCTTGTATGCCATCACCCCCGATTGTGACGACACGCCACTGTTAGTTGCCAAGGTAACAGAGGCAGTTGAGGCAGGGATATCTGTACTGCAATACCGTAATAAAGTGGCTAGTCAGCACCTGAAAATGCAACAGGCCTCATTAATTAAGGATATTTGTGATCAGCGTAAGGTGCCTTTCATCATTAATGATGATGTTGCATTATGTGACACTTTAGATGCAGATGGCGTTCATTTAGGTAAAGATGACAGCACAATAGACGATGTTCGTCATATATTAGGACCAGATAAAATCATCGGCATCTCCTGTTATAACGATGGGAAGAGGGTGGAGACGATGTTATCCCAAGCATGCGACTACATTGCTCTTGGGGCCTGTTTTCCTTCATCCACAAAACCTAATGCACCCCACGCGTCTACCGAATTTATCAAAAAAGTTATGACAAAGGCTAGCAAACCGGTGGTTGCAATTGGCGGGATAAATTTAGATAATTGCAGGTCATTATTAAATTGTGGTGTGAGCGCAATCGCCGTGGTCAATGAGATATTTTCATCTCAAGACATTACCCAGACGGTTAAAACATTTAACGAGATTTTAAAAACTTATGAGCAGAAATAAAGAATTATTTGAACATTCCCAACACTTTATCCCGGGTGGGGTCAACTCTCCTGTGCGAGCATTTGGATCGGTCGGCGGCACCCCCATTTTTTTCAAGTCGGCTCAAGGCTCAAAGTTATGGGACGAGGATGGTAAGGAGTATATTGACTACATTAACTCTTGGGGACCAATGATACTGGGACATGCTCATCCCGAAGTCATTCAGGCTGTGCAAGAGGTTTCTCAAGATAGCCTCTCATTTGGTGCGCCAACTGCACGTGAACTAGATATGGCGAGGGAAATTGTTAAAATTGTTCCATCAATTGAACAAGTAAGATTAGTCAGTTCGGGGACCGAGGCAACCATGAGCGCAATACGCTTAGCCCGAGGATTCACAGGAAGAGACAAAATTGTTAAATTTGAAGGCTGTTACCATGGTCACGCAGATTCATTATTAGTCAAAGCGGGTTCAGGAGCGCTTACTTTTGGGCAGCCCAGCTCAGCAGGAGTGCCAGTCGATACGGCGAAACATACTTTAACCCTTAGTTATAATAATACAGAAGAGCTTGAAGAATTATTTCTGAATCAGGGAAATGATATTGCTTGCGTCATTCTTGAACCGGTTGTTGGGAACATGAATTTAATTGTTCCTTCAGAAGAGTTTTTAACAACACTTCGCTCAATTACAGAAAAATATGGCGCATTACTAATTTTTGATGAAGTAATGACTGGCTTTAGAGTTTCTTTAGGGGGGGCACAAGAATTATTTGGCATAATACCTGACCTTACAACTCTTGGAAAAGTTATTGGCGGAGGACTTCCAGTTGGCGCCTTTGGTGGTCGAAAAGATATCATGCAAAAACTTGCCCCACTCGGCCCTGTTTATCAAGCTGGAACTTTGTCCGGCAATCCAGTGGCAGTTGCCGCAGGTTTAAAAACACTTGAATTGATTCAAGCAGAATATTTTTTTGAAAAACTAACCGCTCAAACTAAAAAATTGACTGATGGATTAACTCAAGCAGCTCAAGCTAGTGGTATTGATTTTTGTGCGAGAAATGTTGGCGGAATGTTCGGGTTGTACTTTAGTAAAACTCCACCAAATTCATTTTCTGATGTGATGTCATCAGACCGTGAGATGTTTAACAAATTTTTTCATCAGATGTTAAGTTTAGGAATATATTTCGGACCTTCTGCTTTTGAGGCAGGATTTGTCTCAGCGGCTCATTCAGACACTGACATCGAATTCACGATTGATTGTGCAAAAAAAGCATTTAAAAACATTTAATTTTTGAATTATAAATCGCTCTTCAGCATTGAATTTGCTGGATAAAACCAGTATTATTAACAGTTCCGCTTAACGAAACAATAAAGAATTATTTATGGCAGAAACAGCAAACATTCAAAAACAAGGACTTTATAACCCGGCAAACGAACATGATGCATGTGGCGTTGGTTTTGTTGCTAACATCCATGGAAAAAAAAGCCATGAAATCGTTGAACAAGGGTTGACGATCCTTGATAATTTAACTCACCGTGGAGCCACTGGATATGATCCAAAATTAGGCGACGGTGCTGGCCTTTTAAGTCAAATTCCTCACGAGTTTTTTGTTTCTGAAGCGCAAAAAAATGATTTCCACTTGCCTGAAGTCGGCCACTACGGCATCGGTATGATTTTTTTCCCTCAAAATGAGGCCCTGAGACAAGATTTTAAAACTCTCATTGAAAGAATAATTGCTGAAGAAGAGCAGACATTCATTGGCTGGAGAGATGTTCCTGTCAACAATCAAAATATTGCAGAGGCTGCCAAAGAGGTTGAGCCAGTCATACAACAAGTTTTTATCAAAAGAAATATCGAGTGCGATACACAGACTGCTTTTGAAAGAAAATTATTTGTTATTCGCAAGCGTATTGAAATTGAAATATCTAAGCTTAATAAGCAGGATCCCGCAAAATTTTATATTCCATCATTATCATCAAAAACGATTGTTTATAAAGGCATGTTACTTGCTGCTGAAGTGGGCATTTATTTTAAAGATCTAAAAGATAAGAGGTTTATATCGGCAATTGCGCTTGTGCACCAACGTTTTTCGACTAATACTTTTCCATCTTGGGATCTTGCTCACCCGTTCAGAATGATTGCTCACAACGGCGAAATAAATACCATGCAAGGAAATGTTAACTGGATGCATGCCAGACATGAAACAATGAAGTCAATATTGCTTGGAGATGATCTTGAAAAACTTTGGCCACTCATTGAAGATGGCCAATCTGATTCAGCTTGTTTTGACAACTGTCTGGAGTTACTTGTTGCGGGTGGATACAGTCTTCCACATGCAATGATGATGCTAATTCCGGAAGCTTGGTCCGGTAATCCTTTAATGGATAAAGAGCGAAAAGCTTTTTATGAATACCATGCAGCATTAATGGAGCCCTGGGATGGCCCAGCAGCTGTCGCTTTTACAGATGGTCAGATGATAGGCGCTACACTCGATCGCAATGGATTAAGACCTGCAAGATATCTTATGACGGATGATGGCGTGGTAATGATGGCATCAGAAATGGGCGTGTTAACTTTTCCTGAAGAAAAGATAGTTAAAAAATGGCGTCTTGAGCCTGGAAAAATGCTTTTAATTGATACTGAGGCAGGCAGAGTGATCGACGACCAAGAAGTAAAAAAATTACTTTCAACTGCAAAACCTTATGAAAAATGGATAAACGATTCACGTTTCTTTTTAGGCGATTTAAAAAATGTTGAGATAAAAACAACTCTAAATCAACCAATTTTAGATATTCAGCAAAATTTTGGTTACACCCAAGAAGACCTGAAATTTATTCTTCAACCAATGTTTGAATCGGGACAAGAGGCGTCCGGCTCTATGGGTAATGACGCAGCCTTACCGATTCTTTCTAATAAAGCTAAATCTTTTTATAATTACTTTAAACAACTTTTTGCTCAAGTAACCAATCCACCAATAGATCCGATTCGAGAAGAAATTGTAATGTCATTGGTGACTTTTATTGGACCTAAGCCAAATCTTTTAGGAATTGAAGAAACAAATCCACCATGGAGATTAGAAGCTAGTCAGCCAATTTTAAGTCTTCAAGAATTGGAGCAATTGAAATCTATTGATCAACTAACAGATGGGCACTTTAAGTCAAAAATCATCGACATCACTTATGAAGTAAATTCTCAGGACAGTGCTGAAAAAAGGATGAAAACAGCATTGGATAATGTTTGTGCCGAGGCGAATCAAGCAATCCGAGATGGCTTTAATATATTAATTTTGTCTGATCGAAATATTTCTAGAAATCGAATTGCAATACCGGCTTTACTTGCATCTTCTGCAACCCATGCATTTTTAGTCCATGAGGGTAATCGAACAAAAACTGGACTTGTGGTTGATACGGGATCAGCTAGAGAAGTTCATCACTTTGCTTTATTGGGAGGATATGGGGCAGAAGCAATTTGCCCATGGCTAGTTTATGAAACCATGAAAGAAATAAGTGATGACGCTGATAAAGCTCAAAGCAATTTTATTAAAGCTATTGGAAAAGGGCTTTATAAAGTAATGTCAAAAATGGGTATTTCAACCTTTCAGTCTTATTGTGGCGCGCAGATATTTGAAGCTATTGGTTTAAATTCCAAATTTATCCAAGATTATTTTACTGGGACAACTACTAATATTGAAGGCATTGGCCTTTCACAAGTTGCCATCGAAGCGGAAAAATTACACAGCGATGCTTTTGGTAATGACCCCATTTTAACGAATGCTCTTGATGCCGGTGGAGATTATGCTTTCAGAATTCGGGGTGAGCAACACATGTGGAACCCGGAATCAATTGCAAAACTCCAACATGCAACCCGTAAACAAGATTTTAAAACCTATAAAGAATATGCTGAACTCATAAATAATCAGGCAAAGCGATACATGACTTTAAGGGGTTTATTTAAATTTAATTCGAGCAATAAAGCAATTAATATTGACGAGGTTGAGCCAGCTACAGAAATTGTTAAAAGATTTGCCACTGGAGCGATGTCCTTAGGATCAATTTCAACAGAAGCTCATACCACTCTGGCAATTGCAATGAACCGAATTGGTGGTAAATCAAATACAGGAGAAGGTGGAGAAGACAAAAAAAGATTTATTCCACTTACCCAAGATTCAACATTGGCAGACTTTCTTGGAAAAGAATTAATTGAATCAAATATAGATCTTAAGAAAGGTGACTCCCTCCGATCAAAAATTAAGCAAGTTGCGTCTGGTCGTTTTGGAGTGACAGCTGAGTATTTGGCAGCTGCAGACCAAATACAAATTAAAATGGCACAAGGGGCAAAACCTGGTGAAGGGGGACAGTTGCCAGGTCATAAAGTAAGCCCATATATTGCTCAATTAAGATTTTCGGTTCCAGGTGTTGGATTAATATCGCCTCCACCCCATCACGATATTTACTCTATTGAGGACTTAGCTCAATTAATTCATGATTTGAAAAATGCTAATCCAAAAGCAGACATTTCTGTGAAATTAGTATCAGAGACTGGTGTTGGAACAGTTGCGGCAGGTGTTGCCAAAGCTAAATCAGATCATATTGTTATTGCTGGGCATGATGGAGGAACAGGGGCTTCTCCACTTTCATCAATTAAACATGCTGGAGCACCATGGGAACTAGGATTAGCTGAAACTCAACAGACATTAGTTTTAAATAAACTTCGTAGCCGAGTGGTGCTTCAAGTGGATGGTCAGATGAAAACAGGACGTGACGTTGTCATTGGCGCATTATTAGGTGCAGATGAGTTTGGTTTTGCCACAGCACCTTTAGTTGTCGAAGGTTGCATCATGATGAGAAAGTGTCATTTAAATACATGCCCGGTGGGTGTTGCGACTCAGGATCCTGAATTAAGAAAAAGATTTACAGGTCAACCAGAACATGTGGTGAATTACTTTTTCTTTGTTGCAGAAGAAGTTCGTGAAATCATGGCAGAGCTTGGAATAAAGAAATTCAACGATCTAATTGGACGCTCAGATTTACTAGACATGCAAACAGGTATTGATCATTGGAAGATTAATGGACTTGATTTTACGAAAATTTTCTATAGACCAAAACTGGCAGATGAAGTTGGAACTTTCCATCAAGAAAATCAAGATCATGGTTTAGAGAAAGCGTTGGATCATGAGTTAATCAAACAAGCAAAACATGCGATTGAGTCAGGATCAAATTGTGAAATACATATACCCATTACTAATATTAATAGGACTGCTGGAACACTGCTTTCTCATGAAATTGCAAAAAGATATGGAAACGATGGATTACCAAATGATTCAATAAGAGTTAACTTGACTGGAACAGCCGGTCAAAGTTTTGGAGCTTTCTTGGCCAAGGGGATTTCATTTAATCTTATAGGCGAAGGTAATGATTATGTTGGAAAAGGTTTATGTGGCGGAAAAATCATTATTCGACCGCCAGCTGGTTTTAACGCAAAAGCGAGTGAAAATATTATTGTGGGTAACACGGTCATGTATGGCGCTACTTCTGGTGAAACATATTTTAGTGGCGTTGCTGGTGAGCGTTTCTGTGTTCGTAATTCAGGAGCGAGTGCAGTAGTGGAAGGTGTTGGAAATCATGGATGTGAGTACATGACCGGAGGTACTGTAGTTGTTTTAGGTCAAACTGGGCAAAATTTTGCAGCCGGCATGTCGGGAGGCGTAGCTTATGTTTACGATGTAAAACAGTTATTTAAGCCCAATTGTAATTTATCAATGGTTACTCTTGAACAGGTTGTAAAATCAGAATCACAAGAAGAGCACGCAAGGCATTTGAATAAGACAGATGAGGTCATCTTAAGGGAATTAATTCAAGCTCACTTTGATAATACGCAAAGTGAAGTTGCTAAGATGATTCTCGATAATTGGAATGATTCATTGAATCATTTTGTTAAAGTGATGCCTATTGAATATAAAAGAGCTCTGAATGAGTTAAGTGAAACACGGAAGAAGGAAACTGCATAATGGGAAAAGCCACAGGTTTTATTGAGTTTAATCGTTTATCTGAGCAAAATATTCCTCCGCATGAGCG
>JGI26084J50262_1001175_pt1 | contig 14710 bp, 12 predicted proteins | sample SaaInl6LU_22_DNA_FD_50262 | JGI IMG/M metagenome (IMG submission 50262) | reverse complement strand
GATTTCTTCCAGCCCGGCGATCATGCGCAGCAAGGTCGATTTTCCGCAGCCCGAGGGACCGACGAAAACGACAAATTCGCCATCCTCAATGTCGAGATCAACCCCGTGCATGACCTGCAGGTCGCCATAGCTTTTGCGCACATTGCGCAGTGTCAGACCGGCCATTTTGTCTCCAATTCTTTGATTTCATCGCGCAGAGTTTCAACNAACTCGGGATATGTTTCGGGCAGCTCGCCCCAAAGCTGACGATCTGTCAGGAATGCGTCGCTTCCCAGCAGTGCCGAGAGGTCATCCCAAGCGGGTTCCACATAGGCAAAGGGTATCTTGCCTGCCGCGACATGGCGGGCAAAAACATACCAACTGGCGATACTGCGGATGCCATGGATCGGCAGGATGCCCTGCGCAAAGCACCCTTCAAGCGTGGGGCGAATGAAGATGGGGAATTTCGCCATTCCATCTGCGGAAATGCGGGCCACCGTATCGCCGATCGCCTCATTGCCGAAGCGCCGCGTGATATGGGCAAGGTAATCCTGCTTCGAGAAGGGCAGATCAATCGTGATCGCGGGCAGCACTTCCTCGGTCTCATAACTTTGGAAATGCGCGTTCAGATGTGGTTCGCGCATGGCCGCGTCGAAGGTCTCGATCCCCTCAAGGGCCGCAAGATAGACCAAGGCNGTATGCCCGCCATTCAGAACCCTGATTTTGGTTTCTTCATAGGGGTCGACATCGGCGGTGACCGTTACGCCTGCTTGGGCCAGATCTGGCATGTCAGAGGCTTTGCTATCTTGCAGAACCCATTGGGTGAAATCCTCGGCCATGATTGGCGAGGTCACATCCTTGCCCAACAAGGCGGATAGATCGCGCCCAAGGGCGTCAGGGCTGCGAGGGGTGATCCTGTCGACCATCGAACAGGGGAAGGCCACATGGGCGGCAACCCAATCAGCCAATGCCTGATCGCCGCAAGCCTCCAGATAGGCCAGCAGATTGCGGCGCAACATCTTGCCGTTTTGCCGGATGTTATCACAGCACGCGATTGTCAGAGGGGCGGAGCTATTGGCCATACGAAGGCCAAGTGCCGCGCGCAGATAGCCATAAACGCTCTGCGCTTCACCGCCCGAAACCTCGGATGCGATCATCGGATCGGCGGTGTTAAGTGCGCCACTGGACCCTGTGTAATAACCACTTTCCGTCACGGTGATTGTCACCAGATGAACAGAAGGCTCNGANAAAAGAGCCTCGGACTGCGCTTTGTCATGGCTCCAATCTGCAAAGGCGACATGGCTGCGAACGCGGCGCAGCTCAACCTCTCCATCGGCAGAATAGGATTTCAGGAAATACCCGTCATGACGCGCGATATCGGCTTGGGCGGCTGCAAATTGCTCGGCTTCCGAGCCGCGCAGATTCACCGCCGCAATCCCCCAACGCAGATCGCCCGAGCCGTCCATGTAGTCATCCAGATAGACGGCCTGATGGGCACGGTGGAACGCTCCAAAGCCCAAATGCACCACACCGATCTGGCAAGCAGACCTGTCATAGCGGGTGGCAAAATCAGGGGTCAGCGACGCAGTGTTCACGGGGTAGACTCCAAATGCGGTGCAAGATCCCTACGCGCGATGTCGCGGTATTCGGAAGGTGTCATGCCCTTGAGCTTCAGGAAGTGTCGGTTGAAATTGGCAAGGTTCTTAAAACCCGCCATCTCGGCGATCATGATGATCTGATCATCGGAGGCATAGAGCATGCCGCAGGCCTCGCCGATGCGGATACGGTTCAGGAACACCACAAAACTATGCCCCGTGACCGCCTGAAAATTCCGGCTAAACGTAATCTCGGTCATGCCCGCCATTTCGGCCGCTTGGGCAAGGGTCAGACCTTCGCTGAAATTCTTGACGATGTAATCGACAACTTCGGCGATGCGGGCCTGCTTGCTGCCACCTTCGGGCTGGATCAGCTTGGCCGAGGAGAGGGTTTTCTTTTCGGCATGTTCATTGAGGCGAACAAGAAACCGCACAAAGGCCAGAATGCGCTCGGCCCCTTTATTGTCGCGGATCGCTTCCATATGGCCGCGCGCGAAAGTGGGGTTGAAACCCTCAAACAGGATGCCCGATTGCGCCAGTTTCAGCATCTGCAGCACTTGGGCAAACTCGGGAAAACCTTCGGCCAGTTTTTCAACGCTGGAATGGCTGAACTGAACCAACATATCACGGATCGCCACGGGCTCGGACCAGACCTGATCAGTGATCCAGTTATGCGGCAGATTGGGCCCTGTCATGAACAGATCACCCGCTTTGAAGTCACCGATATGATCCCCCACAAAAGCTTTGCCACGTGTGGCGGTGATCAGGTGAAGCTCGTATTCCTCATGCGCGTGCCAGCGGCACAATTCATTCGGCCAGCCATGTTCAAGATAGCGGATGGACCGCGTCTTGCGGTCAACCATTTCGATCTCTGGGGCAATTATCGACATCAGATCACCTCAGCACATTGCCACCATCGACACCGATGGTTTGCGCGGTCATGTAGGACGACTGATCGGAGGCGAGAAAGACTGCCGCCCGTGCGACATCATCGGGCTGGCCCATATAGCCAAGCGGTACGGCCTCACCGACCTCGCGCTTTTTCTGCCCAAGCTCCTTGCCTTCAAATCTGGCGAAAAGAGCATCAACGCTTTTCCACATGGGCGTATCGATCACGCCAGGGCTGATGGCATTGACCCTGATGTGATGCGGCGCAAGCGCCAAGGCGGTGGATTGTGTGTAGCTGATAACGGCCGCCTTGCTCGCGCAATAATGCGCCACCAATGCCTCGCCGCGATGCCCTGCTTGAGAGGCCAGATTGATGATCGAGCCTTTTTGATTATGCGCGACCATTGATTTTGAGGCGGCCTGCAAAATGGCATAAAAAGCGCGCACATTGACGCCGAACAAACGGTCGAGCTGATCCAGATCACCCTCTTCCAAAACACTGCCCATTCCAAAAATGGCCGCGTTATTGAACAAGATGTCAGGTTTGATCTCGGCAATCCAATCGGTGCAAGCCCCCAGATCAGCATCATCTAGAAGATCGAATTTTTTATAGCTGGCAGGCCCGTCAAAGCTGTCGGAAATGTCGGTGGCATAGACCTGCGCCCCAAGCGCCGCGAAATGCGCCACAGCACTGGCTCCGATGCCGCCGCTGGCACCTGTGACCAAAGCGGTCTTTCCCGTCAGATCTGTGGGGGCGGCATTCAACATTACTTGACCGCTCCGAAGGTCAGGCCCTGCACCAATTGCTTTTGGCAAAACCAGCCCAAAACAACGATCGGCGCAATGGCCGCCGTGGAAACCGCTGAAAGGCGCCCGAAGAACAGCCCCTCAGGCGCGCGGTTGCCCTCGATCAGCTTCGAGAGGGTCGCGGCATCAATCGTGGTCAGGCGCACTGTCCAATAGGCCTCGTTCCAGCAGAAAATGAAGGTCAGCAACGCCGTGGAGGCAATGCCGCCCCAAGCCAGCGGAATAAGGATATCCTTGATCTCGCCCCATGTGCTGACACCATCCATTTTGCCTGCTTCAATGATCTCCTTCGGGATTTCCTTGAAATAGGTGAACAGCATCCAGATCACGATCGGCAGATTGATCAGACACAGCACCAAGATCACAAGGAAATGGGTATCAAAAATCCCTAGGAAATTCTTGGTAAGGAAGGTCATCGGATACAGCACCGCCGCCGCTGGCAACATCTTGGTCGACAACATCCACATCAGGATGTCCTTGGTGTGACGGCTGGGGTCGAACGCCATNGCATAGGCCGCAGGCACCCCAACAAAAAGGGCAAAGACAGTCGCGAAGCTGGAGGTGATGACCGAATTGATCGCAAAGCGCCAATAGTCGTAATTCTCGGTCATATTCGTGTAATTCTCCAAAGTTGGCGTGAAGAAAAACAGATGTTCAGGGCGCACTGCATCGGCATCGGTCTTGAAGCTGGTAAAGACCAGCCAGAAGATCGGGAAAAAGAAAATCAGCGCGATGGTCCAAGCCAGAGCAGGCCAGAGCACATTGCTGAGTTTTGAGGATTGAGCGACTGTTGCCATGATCTTGGTCCTTAATCCATCAAGCTCTTGCCAACCATTCGCAGCAGGAAGATTGCGATGATATTGGCAAGGATGACTGCGAAGATGCCCGTAGCACTTGCAGCACCGATATTATTCGAGGCGAATTCACCGATCAGATAGGGAAGGTTCTTGTTGCCATTCCCTCGGCTGACAATCTCGATTTCCGCATAAAGCGACAGGTGGAAGATCGACTGGATCATCACAACAATCGCGATCGGGCGGGCCAGATGCGGCACCGTCAAATTGATGAATTGCGACCATGCGCTGGCCCCGTCCAATGTGGCGGCCTCTTTCTGGGACTCGTCCTCGGATTGCAGCGAGGTCATGAAAATCAACACCGCGAAAGGTGTCCATTGCCAAGCCACCATCATGATAACGGCATAGGATGAGGTCTGGGTCGCACGGAATGAGATCGGCTCGATCTCGGGCCAGAGCGAGAAGAACCCACCCAAGACAGGGAAATCGCGCATGCCCGCCACAAAATCATTCAAGCCCGATACCGCGATCCCTTGCAGTCCCAAGACAGGGTCAAGGATCATGTTGATCCACAACACGGCATTCACCGCGGGCATCACGAAAAAGGGCGAAATCAGAAGGACCCTGACAATCCCGCGTCCGGGGAAGGAGCGGTTAACCAGAACCGCAATGCCAAGGCCCAGAATAACGGTGATCACAAGGATACTGCTGACGATGAAAACGCTGTTCTGGACTGCGAACCAGAAATCGCGCGCGTTCAAAACATATTCGTAATTCCCGAAACCGCGCCAGTTGCTCAGCGCAGGGGTGGTCCATTCAGGCCGGATCGAGCTGTTCAGAACATATCTGATAAACGAGAAATACAGCGTCATGCTCAGCGGAACCAACATCCAAACCAGCAAGAGAAGCACAGCTGGGGTTTGGAGAATTCGAGGGAGCGTGCGTTTCGACATAACTCTCGTGCCCTTTGCGAAGCGGAGGTTTCGGTAGGTTGTGCAAGTGTCAGGATATCGAACAATGGCGCAAGGGCGCTATGGTCAAATCCGACGGCTGATCAAATCAGCGAGGGCGGTAGAAGGACCCGAGATACAACTCGGGCCCTTCGATCTTTTCAAAGACGATTAGTAGTAACCGGCTTCAGACATGATCGCGTCTGCGGCAGCTTGTGCATCCGCCAGAGCTTCTTCGACTGTTTTCGCACCGGACAGAGCGGCTGCGATTTCTTGCGCAACGGCTGTGCCTACTTCGGGGAATTCAGGGATAGCTGCGAACTGAACACCAACGTAAGGCTTCAGGTCTGTGGCTTCAGGAGCCGCAGATTCAATCGCTGCCAATTCGGCTGCTGCGAAACCCGCAACGGCTTGGAAGTCGGCATTTGCGTAGGTGGAAGCGCGTGTTCCTGTTGGAACCGAGCCCCAACCGAAGTCTGGATGCGCTGCAACTGCTTCAACATAGGCCTGCGATGTCGCCCATTCGATGAAATCGGCTGCGGCTTCTGCATTTGGCGAACCNGCAGGGATGGCCATTGCCCATGCCCACAACCAGTTTGCACCAACAGGGTTACCTGCATTTGGCGATTGAGCGTAATCTACACCGTCAACTTCGAGGAAGGACGCCGCGATTGTTGCGTCGATCCACATGCCACAACGACCTTCGTTATAGAGCGCAAGGATCTCGTTGAAGGAGTTACCCTCGGAACCGGGAGGGCCATAGGTGCCCAGAAGGTCAACGTAGAAATTGATCGCCGCATTCCATTCGTCGGAATCGAGTGCTGGACGCATATCTGCATCAAACCAAGCGCCACCGAAGGAGTTCACAACAGTGGTCACGAAGGCCATGTTGTCGCCCCAGCCGGGCTTGCCGCGAAGACAAACACCGTAAACACCCTCATCAGGGTTATGGATCGCATCAGCGGCTGCGCGGATGTTATCCCACGAGTCGTTGTCAGAGATTGTGACGCCAGCGGCATCTGTCAGATCACGACGATACATGACCATCGAGGATTCACCGTAGAAAGGCGCGGCATACAATGTGCCTTCATGCGACAGGCCATTGCGAATGGCTGGCAGCATGTCGTCGATGTTGTAGTCAGCACCGAATTCAAGTGGCTCGATCCAGCCGGCTGCGCCCCAGATGGGTGCTTCCTGCATNCCGATATTGATGATGTCGTACTGGCCGCCACCGGTGGCTGTGTCCGAGGTTACCTGCTCACGAAGAACGCCTTCTTCCAGCGATACCCAGTTCAGCTCAACGCCGGTATCAGCGGTATAGGCTTCGGCAACAGTCTGCATGTTGATCATGTGGCCGTTATTGACGATCGCGATGGTCAGTGCCTGCCCGTGACCGTCCGCCATTGCAAAAGATGCACCAGCCACGCCAAGCGTCAGGCCGAGTGCGGTTGTCCGCAAAAGTGTCATGTTATTCCTCCCAGAAAACATAGATTCGTTAAAGTCTGTGGAACAAGCATGGAGAGTTATCGACCCCCGCTCCAATACAATACGGACAAACGATTGTAGGATTCTATCAATATGCGTCCCATATTGCGGCAGATGGGGTAGCATCCTTAATGGCGGTCCGTTTTGCGATATGGATGCGCGATGCCTCTCGACCACTTTGATCGGCTTTGAAGTTGGCAATACCTCTGCGCGTATTCTTGCACGCCACACAGCGCAGAAGCCCTCCAATTGGCCCCTGTCGAGATGCTCTTGATTGCTTTTTTTGACAGTGAGGGCGCGCAGCCTTGCGCCTAGCCCTTGTTGCGGCCCACGGGAGTGAGGCTGTCGAATTCGATCCCTGTGGCGGCTTTATATTCGACCTCATCCCAGAACCCGATCAGGATACCTGTTTCAGCGGCTTTTTTCTGGCGTGCCAGCACCGTGGGTGTTGCCGTGATCCGTGTATGGTGACGCGTGGCCCAATTGAGCAAAGCCGCCTCCATCCGCGCGCGAACGGCCACGTGGTCAGCCGCCTCGGAGCTACCCAGATCACTTACTTCCTGCGGATCGGTCTCAAGATCAAACAGAACAGGGCGGAACCCTTCGCAGCGGATGTATTTCCAGCGTCCGTCAAAGATCATCGTGGTATGGGCATGTTCCTGCGGCTGCTCCAGTGTGCGGGCCATGTCGGACCAGTGATAATCATGCTGGCTGATTGCATAATTGCGCGAGAACCCGTCGTTGCCATGCAGGATCGGCGTTAGGTCACGGCCTTCGATCACATGGGGTTTTGGCGTACAGCCCAAGGCGGACATGAAGGTGGGTGCAAGATCGATCATCTCGACCAGCGCATCCGATACGCTGCCACGGCTGGCATCTGCATCCTTGCGCGGGTCTGCGATGATCAATGGCACTTTCACCGCCATCTCGTGATAGAAATCCTTATCGCCCATCCAGTGATCGCCCATGTAATCGCCATGGTCGGAGGTAAAGGCGATGATCGTATTGTCGCTGATCCCTGCCTCATCCATCCACGCAAACAGCCTGCCTAGATTGTCGTCCAATTGTTTGATCAACCCCATATAGGCGGGGATCACATGTTCGCGGACCTCATCACGGGCAAAGCTCTGACACACCCGCGCGCCAAGATAGGCCTGCATCAGCGGGTGGTCATTATCATGCTCGGAGGTTGAGCGCACAGGCGGCACGATGTGACTTTCGTCATACATGTCATGATAGGGCGCGGGCACGATATAGGGCCAATGCGGCTTGATATAGCTCAGATGGCACATCCATGGCCGCCCGTCGGCTTCGGCCTCCTGCATGAAATCAATCGCACGATCCGTCATATAGGCGGTCTCGGAATGCTCCTCGGGCACATTGGCAGGCAGGCGCGAATTCTTCAGCAACCAAGCCGAAAGCAGCTCGCCATTCTCATCCAGCCCCGAATTAGCGAAATCCTCCCATGGGTTATCCGAAGTGAACCCATGCGCCACCAGATAATCATCATAGGCCGACCAGTTCTGCCGCGCGCTATCAGGGTGCAGACCGTCATCGCGCTCATAGGGTTCAAACCCACATTCCGAAACACGCACGCCGATCTCACTGGCGGGATCAATCCCAAGCCATGCCATGCCCTCGGCATCGGCGGTCATATGGGTTTTGCCCACAAGAACGGCGCGCGCGCCTGCTTCGCGCAGGTGATCACCCAAAGTCGGCTCGCCCACACGCAACGGCATTCCATTCCAAGTGGAGCCATGGCTGCGCACATAGCGCCCCGTGTAGGCCGACATCCGCGAGGGGCCACACACGGGCGATTGCACATAAGCATTGGTGAAGCGCACCCCTCGCGCGGCCAGCGCATCCAGATGCGGCGTGTGCAAATGCGGATGGCCGTAACAACTGAGGTAATCAAACCGTAATTGATCGGCCATGATCCACAAAACATTCGGGCGCTTGGTCATGAAAGATTGTCCTTTTCGGCAGGCTGGTCCGCGATCAATTGATCCACCGGAATGCGCATAAAGTCTTCCAGCCGATCAAGAAAGCCCGCCAGAACGCGAATTTCATCTTCGGAGAAAACCTTGCGCAAAGCAGCACGGCGGCTGGCCATCACAGGCGCGGCTTCTTCATAGGCAGCACGGCCCTTGTCAGTTAGGCTCACAAGGGTCTGTCGCCCGTCCCTGCTGTCACGGTCCATCGTTACATAGCCCTTGTCGCGGATATCGGGCAGCGCACGNCTGAGCAGAGAATGATCCGCCCGCTGGATCGCCGCNAGATCCCGAATCGTCAAAGGACCCGCCTCGGCCAAATCCCAAAGTGTGCGCCATTCCACGATCGACAAGCCACCGCCCAGTGCCAGAAAATTGCGCCCCTGAACCCGCGATGCCGCATAAACAGCAGGCAATCGCGAGAAGATATTCAGCCCCTCACGCTCCATTCGCGCGCGAATTTGTGCGGCATCAATCTCCACCTGCTCGGTCATCAGCTCTCCTCCTGCAGACATCATGGGCCGAAAGAAATTACGTGACAAGTCATATAAACTCTGCGAGCGTAANTGCGGGCTCCAAGCCTGCGCGTCTTTGGAGGAAGGCGCGGGATCAAGGGAGGATATTATGATCAAGACAGCAATTCTTGGAGCAGCGGTCGCGCTGGCTCCGCTTGCAGCTGCCGCACAGGTCACTTTGACGGCAGAGACAACTACTCCGGGCTCGACCCCGCATTACATCGACACAACACTGGCCGCGATCCTTGACAGTGCGGGCGTGGCCACCTTGCAGATCACCGAAGGTGCTACCCTGACGAATTCCGTACAAGCGGTTGCGGAAGGACAGTTGGATATGGCCCCTGCCCCGCTGATCCTGCCCTTCTTGTTGTCGCGCGGCATCGGCCCCTATAGCGGTGTCGGCCCCGAAGATGGCGCCGCCATGGCCGACAATTTGCGCGTCCTGTTCTGGAATGCAGGCTCGGCGCAGATGTTTGGCTATTATAACAGCAACCCCGTTGAAGATATCACATCGCTCGATGGCTTGCGCATCTGGAACGGACCGCCACGCGGGGCCGCGCTGACGTCGGGTCGTGCAATGGTGCAGCTGCTGTCAGGTGGCAATGATGGCGAAGACTACGAAGGCATCCAGACGCCTTGGCCCGATACCGTTGGAAGCATCACAGGCGGCGGTGCTGACGCATGGACCATTCCCGAAGGTCTGCCCTCGGGCCGTCAAATCGCGATTGCGGCGGCAGGTGGCATCACCATCCATGACGTGCCATCCGATCTGCTGGCCAGCGAATTGGGTCAACAGATTCTGGCCGCGCCTGGCCACGCGCCTTATTCGGTTTCGGTCGAGGAATTCCGCGCAGCCTATGCTGGCAATGACATCACCATCGTCACCGATGATGATACATTCGACAGCTTCGCCACCGCTTTTGGCCAGATCGTAAACGCCTCCATGGATGAGGAACTCGCCTATGAGATCACCAAGGCGTATCTCGAAGGGGAGCAGCGCTTCCTCGAAGGCTCTCCGCGCGGACCATACACGATGCTAAGCTTTGGCGATATCGATGGTGTGTCTCAGGGCGCATGTGGTGCGGTTCAGATCAAGATGCATGCGGGTGCCATCCGTGCCTTTGAAGAGGCAGGCCATAGCATCGCTGATTGCTTGCGCCCCTGATCGCTTGAGGAAAGCAATAGAGCATGACCACACAGACAGCAGACCAACCGCTTGGACGGCGCATCGCGATCGTATTGGCGCTGGTGCTGGTCTGCGTGGGTATGCTCAACACAATGCCCGAGATTACAGGGCTTCAAGATTGGGCGCGCGACCTGAGCGGGCGCCCTTTCTTTCGGGTCTCGAACTTCCCGCCTGAATATTTCTACCCACCTGTTTTCTTCTTGATGATGACCATCGTGGCGCTGGATGCCAGCGTTTACCGCGCATGGCGNNCCGAGAAACCCCATTTGGCATGGTTGGGCCTTATGCTNGATGCAGGGCTNTTNCTGGCNGCCTTTCTGGCCGCCTTCGGCTTTCTGGTGGAAATCGATTCCATCTGCCTGATCGACCAGATCACGGGCGAGCGGGCAAGGCTGATACAAGACGCGGCCGAGCGCTCGGCAGGTGTGATCCCCGGCATTTCATTCGAGGCCGAGGTCCCCTCCTGTCAGGCCCGTTTCGGCATCTGGATCATCCCGCTGCTATTCGTCATCATCACTCTGTTCTTTTTGTATAACATCCGCGTCTGGGGCTTTCCTCTGGTTGCTGTGGCCAGCGTTGTGGTGCTCTACACGGTTGGCACGGCGCTGATCTGGATATTCGATCTCTCCGATAACAACTTCCTGCTGACCAAGCTGGGGGCAGATGGCGGCGATATTCGCGCCGCGGCGATCCAGAAGGTCACCAATATCTTTGTCACGCCTGACGGGTTCATGGGGCGGTTCATGGATATCATCGTCAACCAAGTGTTCCCTTATGTGGTTCTGGGTGCCTTGTTCGGCACCTCGGCAGGCGGCACCTCCTTGATCAAGCTGGCCGTACGCGCCACCCGCAATCTGCGCGGCGGCCCGGCACATGCCGCCATCGTATCATCCGCGATGTTCGGCACGATCACGGGCGGGCCCGTCACCAATGTGCTGTCTACGGGGCGGCTGACCATCCCGATGATGCGGCGCAACGGGTTTTCCAAGGAATTCGCGGGCGGTGTCGAAGCGGCGGCCTCATCAGGCGGGCAGATCATGCCGCCTGTGATGGGGGTTGCGGCCTTCGTGCTCGTCGCCCTGACGGCTGTTCCCTATACCAAAGTCATCACCGCAGCCTTCTTGCCTGCGATGTTCTTTTTCTTCTCGATCTTTCTGGCCGTGATGTTCCAAGCCCGCCGCGAGAAGGTCGAGGCCATGCGCGAAATCCCCCCNGATCAGATCATGGATCGCCAAGATTGGCTGAACCTGATCATTATAGTGGTGCCAATCCTGACGATCCTGTTTCTGCTCTTGGGCAATAAGGATGCCATAGGCACCGGTGTGCTGGCCGCCATCTTGCCAACGGCGCTATTGCAGACGATTTCGAGTTCAACGGGCGATGCGGTCTCGGCGGGGTGGTGGGCTGTTGCCGTGTTGATCCCGCTCTTGCTGCTCGATCCCGAGACACGCAAGACACCATCCAAAATCCTGAAATCGCTTGCCGATGGCGGAATTCTGATCTCGCGGCTTTTTCTTTTGCTCTTTGCGGTTTCGATCATCTCGGCCTTCCTGAATGAAAGCGGGCTGACGGGCGAATTGACCCGCGCCGTAACTTCATGGCTGGAACAGGCGCAGGTGCTCCGCATATTCGGCTTTGATTTGCAGGTGGTCGGCGGGGTCTACCTGATGCTGGCGCTGACTTGTGCGATGCTCTGCGCGATCCTGCTTGGGATGGGCATGCCGACCGTACCCGCCTATGTGAATGTCGCCTTGCTGCTTGGGCCGTTGCTGGCCAATCTGGGCGTCAGCTTTTTCACGGCACATATGTTTGTGTTCTATTTCGCTGTCGCCTCGGCCATCACGCCACCCGTTGCCGTTGCCGCCTTTGCTGCGGCCTCGATCACGGGGGCCGAGCCGATGCGCACAGGCATTGCCGCGGTACGCGTGGGCATTGTGATGTTCACGATCCCCTTCATCTTTGCATGGTATCCCGAGCTTCTTTTGATCCCCGAGGCCGTGACCATCACCGATTCAAACGGCGCGCGCACCTTGATCGAAGGCTATAGCGGCGAGGTTGAATTGACCGCCCTTGCCCTTCTGTCAGCACGGTTGGTTTTTGCGCTCTATTTGGTGGCCTCGGCTCTGGCCCGATATGACCGCGCGCCACTTCGCAGCTGGGAAATCACGGCGCGGCTCGGGCTTGCCATTTTGATCATGTGGAAAACCGAAGGGGTGATGTGGTTCGGCATTCTGGGCGCTGTGGCGCTGATTGTGCTGCATGTTGTGCAATCTCGGAGAGATCATGCAACCGCCTCAACTTGAATTCGCCTGCCAGCTACAGGTCGAACTTGGCCCGATCCGNGAGATGGGCACAGGACGCGCAGGGCGCCGCAGGATCATCCCGATCATCGGCGGNACCGTCACAGGGCCAAAACTATCGGGGCGCATCCTGAACCTCGGGGCTGATTGGCAAACCGTCTTCGCCAATGCCACCGCCGAGTTGGACACGCGCTATGCTTTTGAGACCGATGACGGTGCAACGATTGAGGTTTGCAATTACGGCTTCCGCCATGGCCCTGCCGAAGTGCTTGCCGCAATCGCCCGCGGCGAGGACGTGCCCGAAGACAGCTATTACATGCGCACGCATGCCCGCCTTGAAACAGGCGATGCACGGTATGANTGGGTGAACCAAACGCTCTTTGTCGGNACAGGCAAACGCGAGCATACTCGGGTCATCGTCGATCTCTACGCGCTGACCTAAATGCCGCTCACGTCTTGGCTGGAAGCACTGTGCCCGCACATGCGCCAAATCCGAGGCGGTAGCCCGCGCCGCAAGCCGCCCCGCGCAAGGTCAGGGTGTCCCCATCAGCGAGGAAACTGCGCTCCTCGCCCGTATCAAGCGTAAGCGGTTCCTTTCCACCCCAGCTAAGTTCCAGCAAAGCACCACGGCTGTCTTTGGTGGGGCCTGAGATTGTCCCCGACCCCAGCAGGTCGCCCACCCGCATGGGGCAACCGCTGCTTGTATGATGGGCCAATTGCTGCGCCGAGGAATAATACATCTCTTTGTAATTGGTACGCGCGATCACGGTCTCGGATTTGCCCTCAGGCGTCAGGCCAACCTCAAGCTCGATGTCATAGAGCATGGGGGCGGTGTCGGCGATATGGGGCAGCAAGGCGAATTCACGCTCGGGCGCGGGGCGGCGGAACGGCTCAAGCGCGGCTGCGGTCACGATCCAAGGGCTGATGCTGGTGGCTGTGGCCTTGGCCTGAAAGGGCCCAAGCGGTTGGTATTCCCATGCCTGAATATCGCGCGCGGACCAGTCATTCAGGATCACATAGCCGAAGATATTGGCAAAAGCCTCATCCACGGAAATAGGCGCATCTGAGGGGATACCGACAATCGCGCCCATCTCAAGCTCGAAATCAAAACGCGCAGAGGGCGCGAAACGCGGCAGCGCATCATTTGGCCCTTTCAACTGCCCATAGGGGCGGCGGATATCGGTGCCATCCACCACAACAGACGAGGCCCGCCCGTTATAGCCGATGGGAATATGCAGCCAGTTCGGCGGCAAGGCGTTCTCGGCCCCGCGAAACATCGTGCCTACATTTGTTGCATGGTTGCGCGAGGCGTAGAAATCGGTGAATTCCGTCACCGTGAAGGGCATATGCATCTGCACGCCCGCCATCGGCACCAGCAGGGGCGCAAGCTGATCTCGGGCCGCGCTCCCCTCGGCCAGCATATCCGTCAGGCTTTGCCGCAGGCGGGCCCAAGCCGCCCTGCCCTGTTCCATAAACGCATTCCACGCAGGCTTTTGCAAAGCCCCATCAAAATCAAGCAGCCCTTCTGTCTCCATTGCGGCCATGTCCAAGATCTGATCGCCGATAGCCACGCCACAGCGCGGCGCACCGCCGTTGGAGAACACGCCATAAGGCAGGTTGTTCAACGGAAAGTCGGTTTCGGCGCTATTGGCCGTTTCAACCCATGATCGCTTCAAAGTCATTCTCGTCTCCGTCTAGGCCGCATCAGGCTGGTTTTGGGGGTGGGCTGCATCAAAGGCAGGCAAAGCAAGGCAGCGCGCCTCGATCTTTGTCAGGCGTGGGAAAGACGACAGGTCAACACCCCATCGATGTGCATTATAAAGCTGCGCGACAAGGCAGATATCGGCAAGGCTCAGGGCGTCCCCAAAGCTGAACGCGCCGCCGGGGATCAGTGCATCATAGGCTGTGAGCCCGCGTATCATCCAATCCTGCATCCATGCCACGGCCTCATCCTGATCATGGCCCATGGCCTTGAGCTGCTGCACCACTTTGAGATTGTTCACGGGATGCACATCCGCCGCCATCACCAGCGCCGCGCCACGGATCAGGGCGGCTTGCACCGGATCGCGCGGGATCAGGGCTGGGTTGGGGTGGCGGGCCTCGATCCATTCGAGGATGGCCATGGATTGCGTCAGAACCGTGCCATCCTCCAGCACCAGCGCAGGCACGCCAGCCACGGGGTTAACAGCCACATACTCCGCATCGCGTTGCTCCCCCGCG
>JGI26084J50262_1001167_pt1 | contig 14777 bp, 5 predicted proteins | sample SaaInl6LU_22_DNA_FD_50262 | JGI IMG/M metagenome (IMG submission 50262) | reverse complement strand
TTTCATGCCAATATTGGTGCTAAACCAGATAAGGATGGAAATCTAAAACTATCTAATAGAGTTATAAAAAAATTAAAATTAGGTATTGCAGGTATTAAAAATCCAGGAGAACACATAGATCCTGTTGCTGCTGCTAAAATGAATAATGAGTTACAAAAATATATCATTGAAAACAACAGATGGGCCATTCCAGCTCTATTTGTAACAGAATCTTATAATGGAGTAGATGCAAAAGGGAGTACAAAATTTGGTCGTCCATTAACCTTTGCAGCCTCTTTTAATCCTGAATTGGCAAGAAGAGAATGGGATGTAATTGGTAGAGAAGCACGTTTAAGAGGTATGCACATGTGTCATTCACCTGAAGCAGATATTGTAAGAGATCCACGTTTTGGAAGAATGAGTGAAGCCTTTGGAGAAGATACTTATTTAACAACTCAAATGGTTAAAAATGCCATTATTGGTGTACAAGGAAATTATGAAGGTTTAGGGGCAGGAACTCATATTGGAGCTGTTGCAAAACACTTTGCTGGTTATGGTCAGGTATTAGGTGGTTCAAATTTTGCTGCTATTGAAATATCACCAAGAACCTTAATTGATGAAATATACCCTCCTTTTGAAGCTGCTGTAAAAGAAGCAAAAATACTAGGAATAATGGCTTCACATGGAGATTTAAATGGAATAGCTTCTCATGGAAATCCTGAATTACTAACAGGTGTGTTAAGAGATGATTGGGGTTTTGAAGGTTACGTAGTTTCAGATTCTAATGATATTGCTCGATTATACTATTTTATGAAAGTCGCTGAAAACCCAGAGGCTGCAGCTCAAATGGGATTAGAAGCAGGTATTGATATAGATTTATATGCAGAAGATTCGTATTCGTATTTACCAAAAATGGTTGAGAAAAATCCTGAATTAGAGAAAATGATTGATAGATCTGTAAGAAGAGTGTTGAGAACAAAGTTTATTTTAGGGCTGTTTGATAATCCTTATATAGACTTGGAAGAAACTAAAAAAGGAGTTCGTTCAGAATCATCTTTAGCTTTAGCTAGAGAAGCAGATTTAGAATCGATTATTTTGCTAAAAAATGAAAATAAAATCTTACCATTAAATAAAGATAAGAGAACTAAAATCGCATTGTTAGGTCCTTTAGTAAAAGAAAATACCAAAGAACAATTCGAATCTGTTGTTGGTAATAATATCACATTTGTTGTAGACAAAGGATTTAATTTAACAGACGAGGCAAAAGGCAATCCAAACTTAATTGATACAGATGCTAAAACTATAAATAGATTAGTAAATAAAGCAAAAAGCTCAGATGTAGCTATTTTATTTTTAGGAGGTGATGAGTTTACTGCAAAAGAGGCATATTTTAAAAATACAGTTGGAGATAGAGCCACAATAGAACCTGTTAGTGCTCAAAATGAATTAATACAAAAAGTTAAAGCCACAGGTAAACCAGTAATAGTTGTATTAAAACATAGAAGAACTCTAGCTATTAATGTTATTTCAGAAGAGGCAGATGCCATTTTAGATACTTGGGACCTAAGTGAATTTGGTGATGAGTCTACAGCAAGAATCCTGTTTGGTGAAGTTTCTCCATCAGGAAAATTGCCAGTTACTGTTCCAAGAAATATTGGTCAGTTACCATATCACTATAGTATGAAAGAAATCAACTATAAAAAAGGATACTTATTCTTAAAAGACGGTCCTTTATATCCTTTTGGTTTTGGATTAAGTTATACTGATTTTGAGTATTCAGATATTAAAGTATCAAATTCAGAAATGAAAGTTGATGGAGAAATTACAGTGAGTGCAACAATTACGAATAAAGGTAATATGAAAGCGAAAGAAGCTGTGCAATTCTATATTAAAGACGTTATTGGTCAAGTAACAAGACCAAACAAAGAATTAAAAGGAATTGAAAAAATTGAATTGAATCCAGGTGAAAACAAAACTGTAACATTTACCATAACTCCAAAAATGTTGGAATTTACAGGGATAAAAATGGAAAAAATTATAGAGCCTGGAGATTATAAAGTGATGATTGGAACGTCATCAAACGAATATTTAGAAACTTCATTTAAATTGATCAAATAAATTATGAAAAGATTGTTAAAGATTCTTGTTGTTGCTTTTGTTTTGGCAAGTTGCTCATCAAAACAACCCATAAATGCACAAACAAATATTGATAAAGAGGCAGTTAAAGTTGCTATGATTAAAGCGTTAGAATGGCAAGAGGCACATCCTATATTTGCAATACATCCTACAGATTGGACAGCAGGAGCCTATTATACAGGGGTTTCTAGAGCACATAAGACCACAAAAGATATGATGTATATGGCTTATTTGAAAAACCAAGCTGTAAAAAATAATTGGCAAACATACAAACGATTGCATCATGCAGATGATGTAGCCATTTCTTACAGCTATTTGTATATATCTAAAGCAGAAAAAAGAAGAAATTTTGTTGATTTAGAACCGACAAAAAACTTTTTAGATGTGCATTTATTTGAAGATAATATCTGGAAATCAGGCAAAAAACCAGGTAAAGAAGGAAAAAGTATTTTATGGTGGTGGTGTGATGCGCTTTTTATGGCACCTCCAGTAATTAATTTGTATGCAAAATATACAAATCAACCAAAGTATTTAGATGCGATGCATAAATATTATATGGAAGCATATAACAGATTGTATGATAAAGAAGAAAATTTATTTGCAAGAGATATGCGTTTTATATGGAAAGGAACAGATGAAGATAGAAAAGAACCAAATGGTAAAAAAGTATTTTGGTCTAGAGGAAATGGTTGGGTACTTGGTGGTTTAGCATTACTTTTAGAGGACTTGCCTAAAGATTATCAACATAGAGATTTTTATGTGAATCTATACAAAGAAATAGCAGCCAGAATTTTAGAAATTCAACCTGAAGATGGTTTATGGAGAACGAGTTTATTAAGTCCTGAATCTTATAATCATGGAGAAGTAAGTGGTAGTGGTTTTTACACATTTGCTCTTGCTTGGGGAATTAATAATGGTCTTTTAGATAAAAAACATAAACCAGCTGTACAAAAAGCTTGGAATGCTCTAGCAGCATGTCAACATGAAGATGGAAGAGTTGGTTGGGTTCAAAATATTGGTGCTTTCCCTGAACTAGCTTCTAAAGATAGTTGGCAAAACTTTGGGACTGGAGCTTTTTTAATGGCTGGGAGTGAAATTTTAAAATTGAAATAGATTAAATTTTTAAATCAATCAACAATAATAATTTAAAATGTTAGGAAAACAAACAGTTCTATTAGGACTTCTTTTAGCTGTATTTTTTGGATGTACAAAAAGTAACGACATATCAAAAAAAACAGAAAAAGATAAAGAAATAGCAGAAAAAGTTCAAGACTTAATCAGCAAAATGACTTTAGAGGAAAAAATTGCTGAAATGACGCAAGATGCTCCTGCAAATGAACGATTAGGTATTCCATATATGAAATATGGTGAAGCATTACATGGCTTGTGGCTAGTTCTTGATTATTATGGTAATACAACTGTTTATCCTCAAGCTATTGCTGCTGCTTCCACTTGGGAACCAGAACTTGTTAAAAAAATGGCTTCTCAAACAGCAATTGAAGCAAGAGCTTTAGGAGTTACACATGCTTATTCACCTAATTTAGATGTAATTTCTGGTGATCCAAGATATGGACGTGTAGAAGAATCTTATGGAGAAGATCCATATTTGGTGTCTAGAATGGGAGTCGCATTTATCCAAGGATTACAAGGTATGGGTGATGAGCGTTTTGATGAAAACCATGTGATAGCAACAGCAAAACATTTCATAGGTTATCCAGAAAATAGACGAGGAATCAATGGAGGTTTTAGTGATATGTCAGAACGTCGTTTAAGAGAGGTGTATCTACCACCTTTTGAGGCTGCTATTAAAGAAGCAAAGGTAGGCTCTGTTATGCCTGGACATCAAGATTATAATGGCGTTCCAAACCATATGAATACATGGTTGCTAAAGGATATTTTGCGTGATGAATTAGGTTTTGATGGTTTTATTGTTTCTGATAACAACGATATTGCTAGATTAGGAACTATGCATTTTATTGCTGAAACCAGAACAAAGTCAGCTATTTTAGGTTTAAAAGCTGGTGTTGATATGGATTTAGTTATTGGAAAGAATGAGAAATTAGCAGCATATAATAGCAAAGTGTTAAAAGATACAATTACACAGAACCCTGAACTAGAAAAATATATAAACAAAGCTACCTCTCGCATTTTAACAGCTAAATATCAATTGGGTTTATTCGATTCAGAACCAAAAGAAATTGATACAAAAACTGTATATGCAGGTAGTAAAGAACACCAAGACTTTTCTTATGAAATGGCAAAAAAAGCAATTATTTTATTAAAGAATGATAATAATGTTCTGCCTTTAGATATTTCTAAAATTAAATCTTTAGCAGTTATAGGGCCTAATGCACATGAAAATAGACCTAAAAAAGGAACTTATTCTTTGTTAGGTGGTTATTCTGGGTTGCCACCATTTTATGTTTCTGCTTTAGATGGTATCAAAGCAAAAGTAGGTGATAGAGTAAAAATTAATTATGCAAAAGGTTGCGATTTATTAAGCAATTCTAAAGTAGGTTTTCCTGCAGCAATTTCAGCAGCAAAAAAATCGGATGCTGTAATTTTAGTAATTGGTGGCTCAAGAAGAACTGGTGGTGAAGGAGCTGATAGAGACAATCTAGATTTGTATGGAGTACAAAAAGAATTAGTTAAAGCAATCCATAAAACAGGAAAACCTGTTGTGGCGGTTTTAATTAATGGTAGACCATTATCAATTAATTATATGGCAGAAAATATTCCATCAATTTTAGAAACTTGGTATTTAGGAATGCGTTCTGGAGATGCTATTGCAGATGCTATTTTTGGTGATGTAAATCCCGGAGGAAAATTAACTGTTTCTTTTCCAAGATCTGTAGGGCAAGTTCCTGTAACTTATTTGGAAAGACCAGATTTTATTGGTTCTGGAAAAGGATTGTATAAAGACAATGATAAAACGCCATTATTTCCTTTTGGCTATGGATTAAGTTATACTACTTTTAAATACAGTACTCCAAAATTCGGTAGTGCAACTATTGGTGTAGATGGCAATACTACAGTTTCAGTAGACGTTACAAATACAGGTAAAAGAACTGGAGATGAAGTTGTACAAATGTATGTTAGGGATGATTTTGCTTCTGTAGGGCGTTATAACAAGATGTTAAAAGGTTTTGAGCGTATTTCATTACAACCAGGAGAAACAAAAACAGTTACTTTTAAATTAGGTTTTGATGAATTAAACATCTTAAATCAAAAAATGAAAAAAGTGGTAGAACCAGGAACTTTTACAATTTCTGTAGGAGCATCATCATTAGAAAAAGATTTACAAAAAGCTACTTTAAGAGTAAAATAAGTAAAATTCAATTTTAAGGGAATAGGCACTTTTATTATTATATAAAAGTGCCTATTCTTATTTTAACTCAGGACACAACAGGATATCATAATTTATGAATTCACTTGTGTTTAAACATGTCTTAAATTTAAGGTTTAAGAAAGCTTTAAGTGCATTTAATTGGAAATAAAAAACAAAATCCACTTTAAACTAATTCTAATAATTCTTGTAGTTTTAGAAACAGTAGGATGTTACTATGTTTATTATACTTTGGGTGAGGTGAAACAGTTCTTTTGTTTTTTAATCTTATCTTTAAATATAATTACACTATTACTCTATTTTTTTAGAAAAAAAACAATCTCTTTAGTACTTGGGATTATAATTGGTTTACTGTTAATTCCTTATCATACGTTTTTACTTTTTCAATGGCGAGAATTAAATCGAGAATAATCGATGATAATCGAATATATTTATACTTTCCAAAAAGATAAAGGTGTATTTCCAAACAATATTTCTGGTTACGAATTTGAAAATAGAAAATTATCTGATAATTTTTCTTAGAATATAAATTCTACAGGCTTTGGGTTGCATTATTATGTGGGAACTAAAGGCACCACTCATTTCTATTATCATTATGTTGGGAAATGGGAATACTATCCAGATTGAAAATATTGAATGTTAACATTACATAAAACAAGTAATCTTATCTTTAAGTATAAGGTTGGTTCTTGTTTACTATTTAATTCAAGAAAAAGCCACCTAAAGTTGTACAACTTTAGGTGGCTATAAATTATTATGAAATGAATAGGATCTAAAATTTGATTATTAAAAAATAGAATATACTATTTATTAATTCTGGTATGGGTGGTATTTGCCCACCTTATTTGTGCTCTACCTTCTCTAACGCGATATGCACCATATCTAATTTTTGATTGTGTTCCTCTATCAGGATCAGGAATATTCCAATTAAAAGCTTCACCACCAATTATTGCATTACAATAGTGTATTTTTTTTGAAGAATCGTTTGGATCTTCTTTAAAACCTACCTCCATCACAAAGGAAGTTATTTCGTTTTTATTAACTTGCTTTAGAAAAACAACTTCTCTTCCACTACCAGAACCTCCACGTTCTAAGATACGCTCTGCATAAATATCGAATGCCACTTGTTTGTCAGCATTAACGCCTGTTCCGTAAACTGGATGTGCTCTATATAGACAAATAGCAGGGTCTGGAGAACCTCCACCACCAGTATGTTGACCCTTGGCCTGCGCTATATAACTTCCACTAGTGCCAAAAGAACCTGTATCAGCCACTTCAAGAATTCTAAAGTTTCCTGTAAATTTTACATATGATCCTACATTAGGGTTTGCTATAGGTAATGAGCGTTCCATTCGAGGTTGTAAGGTATTTGCTGCATCTTGATTATTAGAGCCAGCTGTTATATTGTATATTCCCCATGTAATACCATCTATAACGCTTTCTTTGTAATTCGCATAGCAAGTTCTATCATCAATAGTACCTACATTAACTGGGTTTGGTAAATCATTTGAAGTTCTGGTAGCATTTTCTCCTTCTGCATTACAAGTTGTGTAAGATCCGGTATCTTCATCCTCAGCTACAAATACAGCATTTGAGCCTGAGTTAGGATCTGGGTCAGAATATGTGGTTTCAGGAATTATGAAGTCTTCAGGGTCGAGTCCTAGCCCATCTCTTGTACAAGAAGAGAAAGAAACAAAGACTATTAGTACTAGTATCGAAATAAGTCTGAAACTGGATTTTGATTTTTTCATAAATTAATTAAAATTTGCGTCAAAGATAAGGTTTGCTATAACTCAACTGTTCTGTGGTATCCTGATGGATAAGGATTTTACGCAAGTATGTGTAGTTAACAAAGAAGATTTAATGGATGACTGAAGTATATAAAAAATAGGTAAAAAAATGCCATTCTCATGATACAGCAGGATGTGTTTTATAAATAAAAGTAGTTTCTTTAATTATTAAAAATTCTACAATATGAAAATTAAATTTTTGAATTGCCTTATACTAGTTTCATTTTTAAGCTGTCAGTCTAAAATATCTGAAACTACAGAGTTAATTTCTGAAATAAGCTTAGCAGAATTATCAGAAAACTTTAAATCACCTTCAAAAGAATATCATCCAGAAACTTGGTTTCATTTAAACGGAAATAATATTAGTAAAGAAGGTTTAAAACTCGATTTACAAGCTATAAAAGATGCAGGTTTACAAGGCATTCATTTATTTAATAAATCTGGTCGTGCTTTTCCGAACGTAAAACCCGTTAAAATTTTATCTCCAGAATGGGAAGAATTGATTCGTTTTACTGCAGATGAATGCAAACGATTAGGATTAAAATTTACAATGCAAAATTGCCCTGGTTGGTCTATGACTGGTGGTCCTTGGGTCCCTGCAGAAGAAGCGCAAAGAGAATTGGTAGAAACTGTGTATCATATTTCTGGAGGAAAAAATGTTGAAAAAGTTCTAGAAATTGATTCTTTGTACCAAACCAAAGATTACAATTATAAAGATGTACAGGTTTTAGCTTTTCCAACTGTAGAAGGTGATGATTCAGAACCTCACAATCCTTCAAAAATTGAAACAAATAATCCATTAGTTCCTTGGACAGACATTTTTAATCCAGCTTCAAAGTTGATTGTAACTCGTAAAACAACGCATTTAGACAAACCACTTAAAGAGTATAGAAAACAAGGGGTTTCTCAAGAAATTAAAGAAACTTGGGTAAAAACTACGTTTGATAAAGAGACAACAATTCGAACAATTGTTTTTCCACAAGTACGTCATATGATATTAAATACACAATATCCAAAAATAGAGGTTGCTATAAAAGTAGAAGCGTTGTTGAATGGAAAATTAACAGAAATTACTACTGTAAATTTCCCTGATGCCAATTGGAATGACAGAAGAAAACACTTAACACTTGCCATTCCAGAAACGAGTGCAAAAACATTCAAATTCACATTTCAGGGAGCACATTCTATCGCACCAGAATTTATCAGATTAAGTGCTAAACCAAAATTGCACAATCACGAAGCAAAAGCAGCAAAAGTGTTACGTCGTTTAGAAAAAGAGGTAGATTATGAGTATGCTGAAAATACGATTATAAAATCCAACACAATTTTAAATCTAACAGATAAAATGGATTCTAATGGAAAATTGACGTGGAATGCACCTAAAGGAAATTGGACAATCGTTCGTTTTGGACATATCAATATGAGATTGACAAACAAACCTGCTGTTCCTGAAGCTACAGGTTGGGAATCTAGCAAATTAGATAAAATTGCCATAGAAAATCATTTAAAAAATGGTATGATTGGCAACCTCATAAAACCTGGTGGACCAATTGGAGATGGTAAATTACACGGTTTGTTAATTGATAGTTGGGAAAGCCACGTACCCACTTGGACAATGAATTCTGAGGATTTGTTTAAAGAATTTGAAACGAGAAGAGGCTATTCTATGAAAACCTATTTACCAGCTACAATGGGTTATATTGTAGAAGATAAACAAACTACAACCAATTTTTTAAGAGATTTACGTCAAACTATGGATGATGTTTTTATCGATAACTTTTTCAATCATTTTGCTACAGTTGCACACGAAATGGGTGCTGACGTATACACAGAAGGTGCAGGAGGAGAAGTGTTACCAATAGACCCAATGCGTTATTATGGTGTTAGCGATATTCCTATGACCGAGTTTTGGTATCCAAAAGCACCCTCCGCACAAAACGAATACGCAAAACCAATTTACAATGCAGCCTCTGCTGTGCATTTATACAACAAACCAAAATTAGCGGCAGAAGCATGTACACAAGTAGGCGTAAAATGGAATGAACATCCTTTTTCGGTAAAATATTTAATTGATTACAATTTTGCAAAAGGCGTCAATCATTTGGTATTTCACACTTTTTCGCACACGCCACAAACTGATGTTTTTCCAGGATCTAGTTTTGGAGGTAATATCGGTTTTCCTTTGGTTCGCGAGCAAACTTGGTGGAAATATATGCCTGAATGGATTGAATATTTATCTAGAAACCAATACGTTTTGCAACAGGGAGAATACGTTGCTGATGTGTTACGCTATTATGGAGACGATTTTGATAGACCTCCTTTTGATTTAGATGCGTTTCCAAAAGGATATAAATTCGATTACTTAAATGCAGAAATTTTACAAGAAAAACTAAGTATTAAAAACGGTAAAATTCACGTCGATAATGGTGGAGATTATAGAATTATCACCTTAAGAGATTCCAAAAATATGCTACTATCAACCTTAAAAAAGTTGAAAGAATTGGTAGTAAACGGAGCTGTTATTTTGGGTGATAAACCTTTAGATTCTCCAAGTTTAATGGATGATGAAAAGGATGTAAAAGAACTACAGTCTATTGCAGATGAATTATGGGGAAACATTAAAAATGGCGTAAAACAAGTTGGTAAAGGAAAAGTATATTGGGGTAAAACTCTTGATGAGGTTTTAAAAGAAGAAAAAATTACAAAAGATGTAATTGTACCTGAAAATTTAAATATCAATTGGATTCATAGAGAAACTAAAGACGCACACATTTATTTTGTAGCTTCTAAAGATGATGACCCAGTAGATGTAGCTTTAAGTTTTAGAATTGAGAATGCATCTCCACAAATTTGGGATGCTTTTACTGGAAATCAACAAGAGGCTAAAATTTGGAAAAGTGAAAATAATAGAACGAATATTGCGATTTCTTTACCAAAAAACGGAAGTAAAATAATTGTGTTTTCTAAAATTGATGCAAAACCATTTGCAGAAAAAGTTACTTTAAATGATAATACAATTTTAGATACTAAAACAGGCTGGTTTCAAATTCATAAGACGAATAGTTATCCTAAACTATCTTGGAAAAAAGATGAATTTACAGCATCAACTTCTGGAGATTTTATCTTTCATCAAAATGGAAAAGAAGTTAAAAAAACGGTGCTTCTAAAAAAACAATCATTACAAAATAACTGGAAGTTAGCTTTTGAGAAAGGTTGGGATACTCCTGAATCCATAGAAATTTCAGCATTAAAATCTTTAACAGCATTAGAAAATGATGCTGTAAAACATTACTCAGGCACAACAACATACACCAAAACTTTTGATGCAAAGGAAACAGGAAAATCTACAATTATAGATTTAGGCGAAGTTGCTAATATTGCAGAATTGTGGTGTAATGGAAAAAAAGTAGGTACAAAATGGGCGCCTCCTTTTCAGTTTGATATTACAAATGAAATGGAACTTGGAAAAAACCACTTAAAAATTAAAGTAACTAACACATGGAGAAACCAGTTGATTTTTGACAATAAAAGAACAAAAAATGCTAAAAAAACTTGGACTACTGCTGCACCTAAAAAGAATGAAACAACATTAGAAAAATCAGGTTTAATAGGTCCTGTTGTATTGAAATCGAATTTTTAAATTAAATGTTAAAATATTATTATTCAGGATAGTTCAGGACACTTTTATTAATTATATTTCANTATTTTATNGANTATTTATTCAACAAAATGAATGAATTAAATATCATTTTACATGAAAAAAAATACTTATAAATCAATACTGTTTTTCGTTTTTGCTTTATGCTCAAATTTAATTATCGCTCAAGATGCGCCTCCTTCAGATGGTGTTTTTAGATTACAGAATGTTGCTACAGGGAAATATTTAACAGATGCTGGTGCTAGTGCAACAGCAGTTACGATGTCTGATAATGGTGAAAATCCGAATACACATTTTAGATTTGTACAAATTGGATCCTTTTACAATATTGATAGTGAAACTTTTGGGATTTTGCGTGCCAAAGGAACAGGTGAAGTAGTAAGTACTTCAAAAGCATCTCCAGCCGCAGATACAGATAAAACATGGACTTTACACAAAACTGTTACAGAAAATGTTTATCGTATTGAAGCAAGGACTAGTAGTAAATTTTTGTATCATGAAGAAGATGGAAGTGTTACTAATATTGTGGCAGCTGAAACAGATGACAGAAGTAATTGGAACCTGGTACTTTATGTGCAAACACCTGTAGAGGTTGCACCTGACGAAGATACAAGTTCTAGTATAGGATGTTCTGATGAATTTCGAAATCCATCTAGAACAGGTCCAGATTTAGAAAATAAAGTTAATGTAGGTACTATTGATGATAGAACATGTTATTCTAATTATAGTGAAAGTTCAGTTAATGGTAAAACTTGGGGAGTATATAATATTACTGATGAATCAAATCATATAGGTACAAAACAGCCTAGAATGGAACGTTCTTTAAGCAGGTCAAGTAAAACAGGCGTAGGTAGTTATGCAAGATTTACAGGAACTTTTAGAATATTAGAAGTAGGAGATACAGGCTCTTTTAATTCTAGTGGAAGTTATTTAGCACAAGCTAAAGGAAAACATAGTGGAGAAGGTGGTTCTGCAGACCCTGCTATTCTTTTATATAGAGCACATCCTGTTTTAGGAACAGGCATCAATGCAGGTAAGCAAGTTGCGTTTGATATTTATGCTGAACGTATTTTAGAACGTGGAGGAGAAGGTAGTACAGGTAGAGAAGTTGTATTCTTGAAGAGAGTAAATAAAAATGAAGAAGTTAGCTTTGAGCTAGAAGTAGGTTTTAGAACAGATCCTAATGATGATACAAAAAAAGTTCATTATTGTGATGCAGTAATTGGGGGTGAAGCTTTTAATTATAATATCCCTGAACCAGAAAGAGGTTTAGAATCGGGTATTAGATATGGTGCTTACAGAGTAAGAGGTGGTAGAGCTCAATTTAGATGGGCAAATACTACGTATCAGAAAGTGGAAGTTGAAGATACTGGTGATTCTTTTACACCATCTGATGATGTTTTTAGATTGAGAAATGTTGCTACTGGACAATTCTTAACTGATGCTGGAGTAAGTGCAACACCTGTTACAATGACAGATTCAGGAGAACCAACAAATACACATTGGACATTTGTANAAAGTGGTTCATACTTTAATATTGATANTCAAGTTGGGGGTATTTTACGAGCTCCAGGTTCAGGTGGTCCAGGAGGAGCTTATGTAATAGTTAGCACAACCAAAGCTCCACCAGCAAGCGATACAGATAAGACGTGGACTATATATCATAACCAAACAGAGGACACCTACAGGTTTGAGTCAAGAACTGCAGGAAGATTCTTGTATCATAATCAAGATGGTACTGTAACGCATTCAACTGCATCCGCAGATGATGCAAGGAGTAAATGGGAAGCTATACCTACTAGTCAATCTTTAAGTGTTTCAACAAATACTTTAGAAAAAGCTAGTTTAAAAGTATACCCTAATCCTGCAAAAAGTAATTTTACAATTGCTTTGAGCAATATTTCTGAAGCTGATGTCATCATTTATAATACATTAGGAAAATTAGTTTACAAGGAAAAAACTAATACAGGTGATATAAAATTTAAAAATAATAGCAACTTAACTCCTGGCATATATTTGATAAAAGCAATATCAGGAGAAGGTAAAGTATTTCATACTAAATTGATAGTAAGATAAAATTATGTTTTTTATCAAAAAAAGTTAAAGAATAACATTCATACAATAAGTAAAAGTCAGTACAATTAAGTATTGACTTTTTTTAAACTATTCATTACTAATAGTTTAATATCAGGACACTTCAGGATATGCTTATGATTAAAATACCATAGTTTGCAATCAAATAATACCATAATAGTCATTTTAATTTATTTGGCAGCGCTGGTTTAAACTATTAAAAATGAATAATAATCTACATATTTTTTTAAAAATTACTCTTCTCATACTTTTCTTTAATCTTTCATTGAAGGCACAAGTTACATTTGAGAAAGAAATTAAAATTACAGATACAGCCTTACATTTTGATGGTAATAAAGTTACTTCAGACACAGCACTAAATTCGAGCACAGGATACGATTATGCATTTGGTCCTCAAATTTCTGCTCATGGTGATTGTATATTCACTTACAAGCATTATGTTTTTATGACTTGGTATAAAGGGGGTAAAGAAAATCGTAATATGATGTTAACACGTTATAATACAGAAACAGGAACTCAAAAAACAATCGAGTTTCCACATAAACATACAGGTTTTAGAAATGTATGGTATATAGGAGAATCTCACAATACAATTGGCATAGGAGTTAGCCCTTTAGATGGCACCATACATTTACTTTTTGATATGCACGCATATACTAGAACAAGACCAACAAATGGCAGTTTAGCAAATGATTATTTTAGATATTCTTACTCTAAAAAAAATGCAGCAGAAGTGTCTGACGAAGAGTTTACATTAGACCAATTTGTAGAAGATAGTGGTGCAGGAGATTACACACATCTAAGTTTAAATGGAACTTTAGATTATGATGCTTTTTCAGAATTTACATACCCTCAGTTTTTTTTAAATACTCAAGGAGATTTGTTTTTTTCAATGAGAAAAGGATCAAGTCCTAATGGAGGTTATCATTTTGCCAAATATGATGCGAATACATCAACTTGGTCAAATTTTATAAAATTTGCAGATAAAAACGCAAAAAATTTTGGTGAACCATACAATTGGGGAATGTATGGTAGATTGCAATTTGTTGGTGGAAAAATAGGTATTGGTTTTCAGAAAAGGTCATCAAATACCAATGATAGATACTTGTATCAAAATGGATTTTATTTTGCATATTCTGATGATCCAAGTGGACAAACTGGATGGAAGAACTATATAGGAGAAAGCTTTACTACTCCTCTGCGTGATGCAGATAAAATTTTAGTATATGAACCTGGAGATTTAGTAACAACTACCCAAAAAGACCAAGTATATATGGTTGGTAGTTTTGACTGGACAATTACAGAAAAAGGAGATGTACATATCATAGGAAGAGTTAGAGATGATGAAAATAATATTACTAAAAACGTACATACTTTTAAAAAGGCTGGAGATACAGAATTTACTACCTCTACTGATTTTATAGGAGGGAATCGTTTATTTACCTCTGGAAACAATATTTATATGATTAGATTAAATTCTGGTAGAATTTATATAGAACAATCTTTGGGAGGTACTAATAATTTTAGGAAAGTTTATGAAGCAACTTCAGGTAAACAATTTAGTCATGGTAGAGCCTATGTAAGTAATGGTAAGCTCTATTATTATATGATGGAACAGTCTACTGGAGATCAAAGACCATTATATTTACACATAATAGATTTAGGAATAGATGATAGTCCGTTTCAAGTATCTCTAATTTCTCCTATAAACAATGAAAGTTATGAAGTAGATAAACCGTTAGAAATTTCAGCTGAAGCATTTAATAATAATGGA
>JGI26084J50262_1001161_pt1 | contig 14834 bp, 15 predicted proteins | sample SaaInl6LU_22_DNA_FD_50262 | JGI IMG/M metagenome (IMG submission 50262) | reverse complement strand
TCTAAAATTGAAGAAAAACATTACAAACCTGCTATTAAAAAAGCCATCAACATTGCTAAAGCAGAAATTGATGAAATTGTAAACAATACAGATAAACCAACATTTAAAAACACAACTGTAGCTTTAGACTTTGCTGGCGAAAAACTAAACCGAATTACAAGTATTTTTTTCAATTTAAACGCAGCAGAAACCAATGATCAAATTCAGAAAATAGCACAAGAAGTTTCACCTTGGTTAAGTGATTTTAAAAATGACATTACTTTAAACGAGGGGCTTTTTAAAAGAGTAAAAACTGTTTTTGATAACCTAAAAAATTTAGATTTAAATGCAGAACAAACCATGCTATTAGAAAAACAATACAAAGGTTTTGCTAGAAATGGTGCTAACTTAAAAGATGCTGACAAAAATACTTTAAGAGAAATAGATTCAAAACTTTCTAAATTGTCTTTACAGTTTGGCGAAAATGTGTTGGCAGAAACCAATGCTTTTGAGTTGCACTTAACGAATGAAAATGATGTGTCTGGGTTACCAGAATCTGCTAAAGAAGCGGCAAAGCAATTAGCCTCTGAAAAAGGGAAAGAAGGTTGGATTTTTACTTTAGATTACCCAAGTTACATCCCTTTTATGACCTATGCAGATAATAGAGAATTGCGTAAAAAAATAGCAATTGCTGCAGGAAAAAAAGCATTTCAAAACAACAAAAACAACAATGAAAAAATTGTTTTAAAAATTGTAAAACTACGCCATAAAAGAGCCAATTTATTGGGCTATAAAACCCATGCACATTTTGTTTTAGAAGAAAGAATGGCAGAAAACCCAGAAAAAGTAATTTCNTTTTCTAACGAACTGCTTGAAAAAGCAAAACCTGCTGCAAAAAAAGAATTCGAAAATTTAGAAAAATACGCTAAAAAATTAGACGGAATCGACCAATTGCAAAAATGGGATGGTGCTTATTATTCAGAAAAATTAAAAAAAGAAATTTTTGATTTAGACCAAGAAATATTAAAACCTTACTTTAAATTAGAAAATGTAATTGATGGTGTTTTTAAAATTGCAAATCGTTTGTACGATTTACAATTTGAAGAAGTTTTTAATATCGATAAATATCATAAAGATGTTAAAACTTACAAGGTAACAGATACCCAAGGGAATTTTATTGCTGTTTTCTATGCAGATTTTCACCCAAGAAAAGGAAAACGCAATGGAGCGTGGATGACATCTTATAAATCGCAACAAATTAAAAATGGTGTAAACGAAAGACCTCATGTTTCTATCGTGTGTAATTTTACAAAACCTACACCAACCAAACCATCATTACTAACTTTTAACGAGGTAACTACTTTGTTTCACGAGTTTGGGCATGCATTACATGGCATNTTAGCAAATACAACTTATAATAGTTTATCTGGNACCTCTGTTTCTTGGGATTTTGTAGAATTACCAAGTCAGATTTTAGAAAATTGGTGTTACGAAAAAGAGGCTTTAGAGTTGTTTGCNAAACATTACGAGACTGGAGAAGTAATTCCTATGAAATACATTACAAAAATTAAAGAATCTGCAAGTTTTCATGAAGGAATGCAAACCTTACGCCAATTAAGTTTTGGCTTATTAGACATGAAATGGCATAGTGAAAACCCATCTGAAATCAACTCTGTAAAAGAGTTTGAAATTGATGCTTTTGCCAACACAAAATTATATCCTGATGTTGCAGAAAATTGCATGAGNACTTCATTTTCTCATATTTTTCAAGNAGGATATTCTTCNGGNTACTACTCTTACAAATGGGCAGAAGTGTTAGATGCAGATGCTTTTGAGTTTTTCTTAGAAAAAGGAATTTTTAGNAAAGAAGTTGCTACAAAATTTAAAGAAACAGTTTTATCTAAAGGAGGNACCATTAACCCGATGGATTTATATAAACAATTTAGAGGAAAAGAGCCTAAGCCAGATGCACTTTTAAAAAGAGCAGGGTTATTAGTAACAAAATAATACATCTCATTTGATGTAAAATAATTTTATAAACGTTATATATTTAGATGAGAAGTTCTTTATTTATTTTATTAATTTTACCCGTTGTGCATTTAAACAATATTNACTTTTAAATTGTTTATATTCCTGTTAAAAACAAATTTGTTAATGTATTGAATGATAGTTAATGCTGTTAATTTTGAGAGAATTCCTGTCTTAAAACCTTCAAAAGTTTTCGCATAATTATTCCGTATTTTAAACTGGTCACAAAGTTGAGAAAACAAGGTCTCAATTCGTTTTCTTTTCTTCCTAAAAATATACGTTTGTTTTTTGTAATTCTGTTGATTTTTACGCATTGGAACTTCTAATTTAATTTGTTTACTCTCAAATAAATCTAACTGATAGTTAGCACTTAGGTATCCTTTGTCCCCTAAAACCACACAGTTATTAAACTGATTTTTAATGTCTTTTAAATAATGAATATCATGTACAGAAGCTTTGCTAATANCAAAAACTTTTAAACACGCCATCAATAGAACAAACAGCATGTATTTTATAGCCATAATAATGCATGTTTTNACTAGCACAATAACCTCTATTTNGGGCTGAATAAAAGTACTCCTTACAAACTTTACTTCTNCCGCTTCTTGAGAGTTTTACAATCTCCAAAGGCATACTATCTANCACATAATAGTTTTCAAACTNCGTGAACTTATTGNAGAGTTGAGTTCTTATAAATTCAATGGCAAAAAATAATTTTCGCTTCCGTTTATTGTAAACTGATCGCTCTATTTTAGCAAACAAATATTCTGGAATATCCCGAAACAACTGACACTCACTGTCTATACCCATATATGCTGCTGTTAAATTCATAGCGATTAATTCAATGTCTTTTAGTTTTGGTTTCCTGTTTTGACGTAAAAATTGTTCCTTTTCTGTAATTGTGGCTAAGACTTCTAAAATTTTATCGTAATTTACTCTAAAGTTATTCATTGTATTTAATCGATTGATTGTCAATTAAATATACGACTTTTAATAGTCAAATGAATAACTTTTTTTAACTATTTATAATGCACAACGGGTTGTTTTATTAAACTAGAATGAAATTTCAGGATTCAAAAGAAATTCATAGAATCACGTTAAAAAAATATTGAGAATAAAAACTTCTGAAACAATAAAACACTATTAAAAAATTATTATGAATAAATATATTGCATGTATCTTAAGCTTATCATTTTTTTTGTTTTCTTGTAAAACAACATCTTTAGAAAAAAACAAGACTTCTGAAAAAAAACCAAACATTGTATTTGTTTTTGCTGATGATTTAGGTTGGACAGATCTAACCACAGGAAATACAAACAAAAACAACGGATCTAAAATTTTTGAAACACCTGTAATAGATAAATTAGCATCACAAGGAATGTCTTTTACAAATGCATATACCAATCAAAATTGTGCTCCATCACGAGCTGCGTTAATTAGTGGACAATATGCTACAGGTACAAATAATCAGGTGTATAATGTAGGCTCTTTAAAAAGACAAGACAAAAGAACCAAAGGATTTCCTAATGTTCTTATAGAACCTTTCAAGCAAAAAAAAGTGATTGCAGAAGATGGTATCAATATTTTTGATGTCCTAAAAACACAAGGTTATCAAACTGCTTTGGTGGGTAAAAGTCACGGAACTCCTCATCCTTTAAAGGGCGATTTTGGAATAGATCTACCAGCCGACATTCATCATATTATAGCTGCTCCAATTAAAGGAGTAAGAACAAAGTCGTTTTATTTAGCGTTAAATTCTGATAAAAAAGGTTGGACATTTAATTCGGAGTTTGTAGATAAATACGCAAATCCTTATGATGATGAATACATCAACACCATTTTAAAACCATATCAATCTCAAGGAGATGTAGCTATTTTAAAAGGAACTCCAAAACACCTCACAGATGCTATTGGGGATTTCTCTGTAGATTATATCAGAGAAAAAGCGAATGGAGATAGACCGTTTTTTTTATATATTCCCTTTCATGCTGTACATTCTGATGTAACTGGTAGAAGAGATTTAACTAAAAAATATTTAAAAAGAGGTTTAAAACCCAGAATAGCAGAATACGCTTCTATGATTGAGTTGTTAGACCAAAATGTTGGAAAAATAAATAATGCGTTAAAAGATCCAAATGGAGATGGCAATACTAAAGATGATATTTCAGAAAATACCATTTTTATATTTTATTCTGATAATGGAGGATTATTTAAAAACACACCGCTTAAAGGTAGAAAAGGAAATTTGACTGAAGGTGGCATAAGAGTTCCATTAATTTTCAGATATCCAAATATGATTGCTAAAAACACAATAACCAATCAAGCTGTTCATTGTATTGATTTTTTACCCACTTTCGCGGAATTAGTTGGATTAGATTTAGCTAGATTAAAAAAGAAAGACGGGAGCAAACCAAAATATGATGGTGCCTCTTTTGCTAAAATTCTAACAGGAAAAGAAAAAAGAATCTCGAGAGAAAATTTGTTTTGGCACTTACCAGGATATATGGATGAACGTTTTTCACCCTCAACATTAATTCAAAAAAGAATTGAAAATGAGTATTACAAACTGTTTTATTTTTATGAAACAGATGAATTTGAAATGTATAACATCACAAAAGATATTTCTGAAAAAAGAAATATTTTAGAAAACCCTTCATCTTTAGAAATGGAAATTGCTTTGCAAATGAATGCTGATATGTTGGATTGGTTAAAAACCAATAGCGCACCAACAGGAACTTGGATAAAAAATGGACAAAAAGTACCTTATCCTAAAGCAAATGATGTTCAGAACTATAGACAATAATTACCTTAAAAAATGAAAAGACTTTTTGTATTCGTATTTAGTGCTTCAATTCTATTGCTGTCTTGCAAGAGCCAGAAGAAAGAGATTGTTGTAACTGTAAGTAAAAAACCAAAAAACATCCTGTTTATTGCTGTGGATGATTTACGTCCAGAACTCAATTTTTATGGTGCAAATCACATAAATTCTCCTAATCTAGACCAGTTAGCCAAGGAGAGTTTGGTCTTTGAGAGAGCCTATTGCAATATTCCTGTTTGTGGGGCTTCAAGAGCGAGTTTGTTAACAGGAATGCGTCCAACAAGACAACGGTTTATTAATCATAGCACAAGAGCTGATGTTGATGTTCCTCAAGCAATATCTTTACCTAAATTGTTAAAACAAAATGGTTATAGAACAATTTCTAATGGTAAAATTTATCATAATAAGAAGGATGATGTTGCGGCTTGGGATGAAATTTGGAATGCTAATGGATTATGGGATTTTGCTTTACCAGAAAATCAAGAGATAAGAAAAAACACTAAAAGAGGTTTACCTTTTGAAGCGGCTAATGTACACGATTCTGTTTATAGAGACGGAAAATTAGCTTTAAAAGTAATTAAAGATTTACAAAATTTAAAAAAAACCAATCAAGCTTTCTTTCTAACAATGGGTTTGGCAAAACCACATTTACCTTTTACGGCTCCAAAAAAATACTGGGATTTGTACAAAAAAACAAACATTAAACTTCCAGAAAGTTATGTGCAACCTAAAACAACTCCTCAAAAAGCATTTCATAACTATGGCGAACTTCGTCAATATGAAAATATACCCAAAAAAGGACATTTATCAGAAGCTTTAGCCAAAGAACTCATTCACGGTTATTATGCTTGTGTTAGTTATATAGATGCACAAATTGGTTTGGTATTAGACGAATTAAAACGATTGGAATTAGAAGACGATACTATTGTAATTTTATGGGGCGATCATGGTTGGAATTTAGGCGACCATAAATTATGGTCTAAACACGTTACTTTTGAAACGGCTTTACGCACCCCATTAATGATAAAAGTACCTGAAAAAACAAAAGGTCAAAAAACAGAAACCATTACAGAATATATTGATGTCTACCCTAGTCTAGTAGAATTGGTTGGTCTAGAAATTCCAAGTTCAGTTGATGGAAAAAGTTTTGTTCCAATTATAAATGGAGAAATTTCAAAAAAAGATTGGGCAGTTAGTAAATTTAAAGATGCCGTAACCCTAATTAAAGGCGATTTATTTTACACCGAATGGACTAATGATGATGGAATTGCTTATGAGCGTATGCTTTTTGACCACAAAACAGATCCTTTAGAACTGGATAACTTAGCCGAAAAGCTTGCATATCAAGAAAAAGTAAAAGAACTAGCAATTGAGTTAAGAGCAAAATGGGGAAAAGATTTTTTAGTCTCAACAACGTCGAATTTAAATGACTAATATCCAATGAAAACTATTTTTACTTTAATTATATCCTTTTTGTTTTTTACTTGTTGTAGTCAATCCAAAACACCTAAAAGTATAGAAAACAAACAACCTATTGTAGTTCAGTTTATTATTGATGGACTAATGAAAGACGCTGTAGAAACTGCAATCAAAGCAGGCGCAGAAAATTTAAAATATTTTGTAAACAATGNAGTAGTTTTTGAAGATGCGTATTCAAACAGTCCAGTTGGACGTGTAAGATTACCAGATGGGATTGAACCTTGGGGAGGTGCATCGCCACCAAATATTGGAATGCATACAGGAATGACGTTTTTGAAAATCAAGATTTGGATGATATTTTTTTATCTGCAAAACGAAAAGATATTAAATCTGTTTATATAGGTGGGCATACTTTGTATGATGTTTTTACAACTGCAGACTTTCATTACGCAGAAATTATGTCCGATCAAAACGTGGTTGATTTAGGTATTAAACACATTAAAGACAATGGTGTAAGATTAGTACGTTTGCATTTGCAAGAAATTAGAAGCTCTTGGAATGGACCAGAAGGAAAAACCAATCCAGATTCCAAGTATATCAAAGCGATTTTAAATGCAGACGATCAATTAGGAAAATTAGTTACTTTTCTAAAAAATGAAGGTAAAAGATGTAATGACACCTAGAACTGTCTTAGCGCTTGCAGACGAACAACAAACTATTGCCTCTTTTTACCAAGACCATCAAAAATTACGATTTTCTAGAATTCCTCTTTTTAATGAAAATCCAGATGAAATTACAGGTTATTTCTTAAAANATCAACTCTTAGAAGCAATTATAAACGGAAAAGGGAATGACACACTGGCAAGCATAAAAAGAACAATTTTAATTACTGACAGAGAATTATCTATTCCAGATTTATTTGACAAACTTATAAAAGAAAGAGAGCATATTGCTTTAGTCGTAGACGAGTATGGTTCAGTAAATGGTTTAGTAACTCAAGAAGACGTTATAGAAACCTTATTAGGATTAGAGATTATGGACGAGTCAGATTCTGTGGCAGATTTACAAGCTTTGGCAAGAAAGTCTTGGGAAAATAGAGCAAAAAGAATGGGAATAATAAAAGATGGTAACACCAATTAATTTCCTACCCATGAAGTCCTGAATTTACTTACTCTTTTACTACATAAAAAAATACGTCTTACTCTTCTTTATATTCATAATATAAAAAGTCGTTATAAGGAAAACGTTGAATGTGTATCTTTTTTACTTCTTCGTACGTTTTTTCTTTAAAATCCTCTAAGTTTTCTTTGTTTAAAGCAGAAATAAATATAGATTGTANTTCTTTGTCATTCATCCATGTTTTTTTCCAATCGAGTAATGTATAATGCTCTTTGGTTTTTTCAGTTACCAAATCGTCATCATCAATAGTTTCGTGTTCATAGGCATCAATTTTATTAAACACCATTAAAGTTGGTTTATCATCGCATTTAATATCTGTTAAAATAGTATTTACTGAAGCGATATGATCTTCAAAATTTGGATGAGAAATATCTACAACATGCAGCAATAAATCTGCTTCACGAACCTCATCTAAAGTAGATTTAAAAGATTCAACTAATTGTGTAGGTAATTTTCTGATAAACCCAACCGTATCTGTCATCAAAAAAGGAATATTTTTAATGACTACTTTACGAACAGTGGTATCTAGTGTTGCAAATAATTTATTTTCTGCAAAAACATCACTTTTACTAATAACATTCATTAGTGTAGATTTCCCAACATTCGTATACCCAACTAAAGCAACTCTTACCATTTTACCACGGTTCTTTCTTTGAACAGCCATTTGCTTATCTATCGTTTTTAAACGTTTTTTTAAAACCGCTATTTTATCTCTAATTATACGTCTATCTGTCTCTATTTCTGTTTCTCCTGGTCCACGCATACCAATCCCCCCTTTTTGCTTATCTAAGTGTGTCCATAGTCGAGTTAATCTTGGCAACAAATATTCACTTTGAGCCAATTCTACTTGAGTCTTTGCAGAACTAGTTTGTGCTCTTTGCGCAAAAATATCTAGTATTAAATTAGTTCTGTCTAAAATTTTACAATCTAAAATTTTTTCTATATTTCTTAATTGTGCTGGCGATAGCTCATCATCAAAAATAGCTGTCCCAATCATATGGGTATGTATGTAAGCCTTAACTTCTTCTAATTTTCCTGCACCTAAAAAAGTTTTAGGATTTGGCCTTTCCATTTTTTGAACAAACCTTTTTACCACAACACCACCAGCGGTTTGAGTTAAAAACTCTAATTCATCTAAATATTCTGTTGATTTTGTCTCATCTTGCAGTTGAGTAATTATACCTATTAAAACAGCTTTTTCAGAAATGGCCTCTTTTTGATCTATCATAGAAGACAAAAATACGAACTATTCTTAATTGTAAACCCAAAAAAGATGAAACAATAGCCATATTGTTTTTAAACAAAAAAAACCTCGGCACAACCCGAGATTTTAACAATCAATTCAAAACATTACACTTCTTTCTTATAGCTTTCCTTTTAAATAATGAAACTTTTAACACATCAAAAATAGAGGCTTAATTTTATTAATTGGGATTTTTAACGTTAAGAAAACTTATAATTTAGGTTAAATTTTCTTTTCTATGAAATAAAAATATTAAAACTCAATCAATCTAAGTATCAGCTTATTAAATTATCTGTAGCATTCACTTGAAAGTATCTAATGGTGTTGCAATTCATGTTAAAAAAAAGCGTTTACTGAATGAAGTAAGGGCTTAATGGTAGATTATTTTTTGTCTCTTTGTTTAAACGCAGCCATTAGTTTTTGATCATTTAAAATGTATTTCTTGTATTTACCGTCTTTGTATCGATAATAAATAAATAAAGGCATAAAAACAAAGGCTAAAAAAAAGACTCCTAACCCCATGACTACTTGTGCTTTTTCGTGATTTGTATTCACTAAAAAAGCACCAACTAACATCCAAATAATAAATACTACAAAAAGTATCTTTAACAGTAACTTCATAGTACAAAATTACAAAAGTTCTATCTTTAAAATTCAAAAATCTAGGGAAGCATAAATTATTTTTAATTTGCTTTACTTTAGGCAGCTATTAAAAAAGAGGAAAAACAAATACGAATTTTTTAAAAACATAAATAAATTGTCTTTCAGAAATAAACTGATATNTCCAAAGTAAAATTTGTTTTAGATATTTATTCTTAGTTGGCATTTAAAGTGACCTATTTGGTTGTAGACAAAATATCTGTACCTAGATAATTATTGTCCTTATTATAATACCAGGTTCTTACTTTTGGCATTTTAATAGCATTGATAGTTTCTAAACCAGATAATAAAATGTACTCTCCACTATCTTTAGTCTCTTTAAAAAACTGATATACTTCCATAGCAAACGTTTTTGGATTAAAATAAAAATACCAAGTGTCTTTACCTATATTTTGTTTGTAGGTTACTTTTAAAACCAAATACTCTTTACCCTTAAAGGTTTTTGTAGCTANTTCCTGATGAATAATTGTACCTTCATCTTTTAGTTTCATTGGCAATCCATACAAATAGGTATAATAATTCTTATACAAATTAGCTCGTTCGCAATTTAAACTATACTTTTTCTTTTTGTCCGCAGATAAATTTTGTTTTCCATTTAAACTAAAACTACAATTCTCTTTATCTACAATAAATGCAGTGCTAATAGTATCTTTTTTAGCAAGAACAGAAAAATACTGATTTGGTAAATCTATCGTTATTTTACTTTTACGCACTCCATTATTAGGGGTTTCCATAGTTACAAAAAAATCTCCTTTAAAAGTATTCCAATTTCCATTTGGATCATGAAATTGAATTGCCTTTTCTAACAATTCATTTCCAGTTATTGACTGTGAAAAACTAGATATTGTAATAAAGAGCGCTAAAAGAGTTGTTAATTTTTTCATATCTTAAATGTAATAAAAAATCCTGCAAAAGCAGGATTTTAATTTATTCTTGAATATCGAGTTTTAAACTCAACTCTTGCAGTTGTTCATCATCTATAAAAGCAGGTGCATCTATCATAACATCTCTACCTGAATTATTCTTTGGGAATGCAATAAAATCACGAATGGTTTCTTGACCTCCTAAAATAGCGACCAATCTATCTAGTCCAAAAGCCAAACCTCCATGAGGAGGTGCTCCATATTCGAAAGCATCCATTAAAAATCCAAATTGTGCTTTAGCTTCTTCTTCAGAAAACCCTAAATNTTTAAGCATTGTTGCTTGTGTTTCTTTGTCGTGGATTCTAATAGAACCTCCACCAATTTCGTTTCCATTTAACACTAGATCATAGGCGTTTGCCTTTACTTCTCCAGGTTTTGAGTCTAACAATTCCAATTGACCCGGTTTTGGAGAGGTAAATGGATGATGCATGGCATGATAATGCCCTGTTTCTTCGTCCAATTCTAATAACGGGAAATCTATAACCCAAAGCGGAGCAAATACTTTAGGNTCTCTTAATCCTAAACGTTCTGCTAGCTCCATACGTAAAGCAGACATTTGCGCTCTTACTTTACTGGTTTCTCCAGACAAAACACAAACCAAATCACCAGGTTTAGCACCTGTAACCTCTACCCATTTTGCTAAATCTTCTTGATCGTAAAATTTATCTACAGAAGATTTAAAAGAACCATCTTCGTTAACTCTACAATAAATCATTCCAAGGGCGCCAACTTGTGGCCTTTTTACCCATGTAATGATGTTGTCTATTTCTTTTCTAGTATAAGCATTTCCACCTGGAACAGCAATACCAATTACTAATTCAGCGTCATTAAAAACTTTAAAATCTTTATGTTGCGTAACTGCATTTAACTCGCCAAACTCCATTCCAAAACGAATGTCTGGCTTGTCATTTCCATACAAACGCATGGCATCATCAAACAACATTCTTGGAAACTTGTCTACCTCAACACCATCAATTTCTTTTAATAAATGACGTGTTAATCCTTCGAAAATATTTAGAATATCTTCTTGCGTTACAAACGCCATTTCACAATCTATTTGTGTAAATTCTGGCTGTCTATCTGCACGTAAATCTTCGTCTCTAAAGCATTTTACAATCTGAAAATATTTATCCATACCACCAACCATCAACAATTGTTTAAAGGTTTGAGGAGACTGTGGCAAAGCATAAAACTGACCTTCATTCATTCTAGAGGGTACCACAAAATCTCTTGCGCCCTCTGGTGTAGATTTAATTAAATATGGAGTTTCTACTTCTATAAATTCTTGTTCAGACAAGTACTTACGAACCTCCATAGTTACTTTATGACGAAAAATTAAACTGTCTTTAACAGGATTTCTTCTAATATCTAAATACCTGTATTTCATCCTAATATCTTCTCCACCATCCGTTTTATCTTCAATAGTAAAAGGGGGCAATTTAGATTCATTTAAGATTTGTAAATCAGAAACTAAAACTTCAACCGCTCCAGTAGCCATTTTATCATTTTTAGATTCACGCTCAATTACAGTACCTTTTACCTGAACTACAAACTCTCTACCAAGAGATTTTGCTTTATCTATAATGTCTTTTGGGGTACGTTCTTCATCAAAAATTAATTGTGTGATTCCATATCGATCTCGCAAATCTACCCAAACCATAAAACCCTTGTCTCTAGATTTTTGAACCCAACCTGCTAAAGTAACTTCTGTATTGATGTGTGATGCTCTTAATTCACCACAAGAATGACTCCTGTACATTTTCAACTATATTTAAGCTACAAAATTAATCAAATTAAAGGAAAAACATATCGTTTTATAAATTCATTTATTCCTATAATTTCTTTGTAAATTTGATCTTATGAGCGTAGTTAATATTAAGGAGAAGTTTAATTTGTTTGATGAGCATTGGTCTCCAAAAAAAATTGGTGAATTAAATGGGCAGCAAATTTTGTTGGTAAAAATAAAAGGTGAATTTGTTTTTCATAAACATGAGGATGAGGATGAACTTTTTATGGTTCAAAAAGGAGTGTTAGAAATGCATTTGAAAGATAAAATTGTAACCATACATGAAGGAGAGTTTTTTATTGTTCCTAAAGGAGTAGCACATAAACCTGTGGCTAAAGAAGAAGTTTATATTTTATTATTCGAACCCCTTTCTACAAAACATACTGGAGATGTAGTAGCAGATATTACTGTAGAAACCTATGAATCTATTTAAACAATTATGAGTAAACTATATTTAGTACCTACACCAATTGGGAATTTAGAAGACATGACTTTTAGAGCTATTAGAACTTTAAAAGAAGCGGATTTTATTTTGGCAGAAGACACTAGAACTAGTGGTAAATTATTAAAGCATTTTGAAATTAATACTCAAATGCATAGTCATCACATGCACAATGAACACAAATCTATTGAAGGTATTTTAAATAGAATAAAAAGTGGTGAAATTTGTGCTGTCATCTCTGATGCTGGAACTCCAGCAATTTCAGATCCAGGGTTTTTACTAACAAGAGCTTGTGTAGAAAATGCTATTGATGTAGAATGTTTACCTGGAGCGACAGCTTTTGTGCCTGCTTTGGTAAACTCTGGCTTACCAAATGACAAGTTTGTTTTTGAAGGCTTTTTACCTGTAAAAAAAGGACGCCAAACGCGTTTACTACTTTTAGCAGAAGAAAGCAGAACCTTAATTTTTTACGAATCTCCTCATAAATTGATAAAAACCTTAGGGCATTTTATTTCATATTTTGGAGCTGATAGGAAAGTTTCTGTTTCTAGAGAGTTGACTAAACTATTTGAAGAAACTGTTAGAGGAACAGCAACCGAAGTTTTGGCTCATTTTACAAAAAAACCTCCAAAAGGAGAAATTGTTGTAATTGTTGAAGGTAAACCTGTAAAGTAAATTGGATTGTAGTTAATTCGCTTTTTTTGTAGTTATAATTACAACTCCATTAGATGCATTATGCTTTTCTAAAGCTTTCTCCCCTTTTAATACTTCTATTTTATCNATCTTGTCTGGCGTTAGTTTTTTCAACTCTTTTTGATTGGATTTTTTTCCATCAATAATAATCATTGGAGTATTCTTATCTTCCAGTACAAATCCTTTTTCAACTGTTTTTATGTCCGTGAAATTAAAACGTTTAGCAGATTTTGTTTGAATTAAAATTACCCCATTTGGCGCATTATATTGTGTTAGTGCTTCTTTGCCTTTTAATACATGCATTGATGCTATTGTTGTAGGGTCAATAATTTCTACTGGAAAATNAAATTTTTTACCATCTACAAAAACTAAGGGTTTTTTATCTAATTTCTTTAACAATAGCACTGAGGCTTCCTTATTATCTGTTCGTTGAGCGTAAAAAAAAGAAGATGTAAGCACGAATAAACAAATAGTGAATACTATATTTTTCATTTTTTATGTTTAATTTGTTCTAAAATACAACAAAATATGACAATTCAATCATTTAAAAGTAAACTCAAAGCATCTTCGAATACTATTTTATTTAAAGAAACGATANAGGTCATAGACCATCATTATGTTTTTACACCCACTTCTTTTAAAAATGGCATAATAAAAAATAATGCAAATGAAAACTCAGGATCTTGCAAATTATTTGCTTTTGCTAAATTACAAGGGTTTACAAAAGAAGAAACTTTATTTTGTTTTGGCGAACATTATAAAAGCGTTTTAAATGATAAAAATGGAACATCTCATCAAAATATTCGGAATTTTATAGAATTTGGTTTTAATGGTATCACATTTAANACTAATCCTTTAAAGAAAAAATTGTCTCAATAAATTAGTATTGAGAACCATTGTGTTTACCGNCTTCAAAGCCGTGTTTTACTAAAAACTGATTTCCACTTTCTATAGCATCTTCTTCTAAAGTAGTACCCATAGAATCGTTCCACCTATTTAAATATCCAAATAAAGAAATAACACCTAACATTTCTACGATTTCTCCTTCATCCCAATAGATGTATAATTTCTCTTTAATTTTTGCATCTACTGCATTTGGCACCATAGAAGCTGCTAAAGAAAAATCTAAAGCTGAACGTTCTGCCTCAGAAAAAGCTGGGTGTGTTTTATATTCCCAAATATTATCTAACTGCTCTTGCTCTGCTCCATAACGCTCTGCAGCTCTAATGGCATGTGCTTGACAATATCTACAGCCAGTAGCATTACTGGAAACCCAGGCAATCATTCTTTTTAAGGCAGAAGTTACTCTACCCTCATTAGCCATTACAGCTTTATTTAAGTTTATAAATGCCTTAGAAATTGCTGGTCTTCTTTGCATGGTTAATACTGAGTTAGGACAAAAACCTAATGTTTCATTAAAAAATTCTGCTAACTTTTTTGTTTCTAAATCGTGTTCTGCCTCTAAAGGAGTTACTAATGCCATAATTGTTATTTTCTTATTAAACTAAAATTACCTGTTTTTTCTATTGATAAACCATTACTATCGGTTAAAGAAGCTCTAAACCAATAATCATTTGGTGGTTGGAGCTTTCCATTATAATAGCCATTCCAGCCTTGCTCATTCTGCTCTAAATTATACAATAGCTTTCCAAATCTATCAAAAA
>JGI26084J50262_1001159_pt1 | contig 14840 bp, 11 predicted proteins | sample SaaInl6LU_22_DNA_FD_50262 | JGI IMG/M metagenome (IMG submission 50262) | reverse complement strand
CGCCGACATCACCTGGCCCTTTCAAGCCNGGGGCGTTTTTATTGGCCGCCCANTTAAAGCCAACGCCCTATNTGGTGCCCATTGCNCTGGCCAATTTCGACTATTCGGTTGCGCAAACCACCTATGCGGCGGTGATCAAACCGCCCTTCTTGATCAGCGATTACGTGAAGGATGTGAATGACCGCAACGAGATGGGGGATTTCCTTGCTTGGTATCGCGAGATTTTCCGCGGCTATGTGGCCGAGGCACGCGAACTGGCCGAAGAGGTGAATGCCCGCGCCGCGACACTGCCTGAAGGGGTAATCACCAATGTCGGGCTTGTCAGCCCCGTTGAGCAGGAATTCGAGGCGGATGTGCGCGAGCTGGAATTTCGCTTGGCACGGCGCAAACATCCCGGACGGGTGGCGCTTTATGGCAGCTCGACCTTCCGCCTTTGGAGCGATGCCGCGCGCGATCTTGGTCAATCCGATCTGGTCAATCTTGGGTTTGGCGGGGCGACCCTGACCGCCTGCCGCAGCTATTTCAAACGGCTGGTCTTGCCGCATGATCCCAGTGCCTTGGTGTTCTATGCAGGCGATAATGACATTGGCACAGGAGCCTCGGGTGAGGAGGTCGCCGCGGCCTTCGAGCTGTTCCGCGCCGAGGTGCAAGAGCATCTACCGCAAACAAAATGCTATGTCGTTTCGATCAAACCGAGCCCCTTTCGGGCCCACCTCCAGCCGCAGATACAGCAGGCCAATGCTTTGATCAAAGCGGGGGTAGCCGATGATCCGAATTGGACTTTCATCGATTTCCACACACCGATGCTGGATGCAGATGGCGCCCCAAGCGGGATGTTCTATGGCGCAGACCCCTTGCATGTGAATGCAACGGGCTATGGTCTTTTGGCGAAGTTGATCAGGGATGCATTGGCCTAAGCGGTGTTGTGCGGCCTAGGGCAGATTATTCTGTCCCGAAAGCGATGTCCAAAATCCGCGAAAAATGCGAATAGCTAAGCTGCCCGCCCCCCTTGCTTTCGGTGATGAGGGTCAGGACGCTTGGGTGCTCATTTGCGAATTCAGCGACCCCTTCAAGGGGCACATTGGGGTCATCCGCCCCGTGATAGAGCGTCACCTTTGTGGTGACCCCAGCCAATTCGTCAGACCAGTTCTTGAACCCGTCAACGATCTCGAGAACGCCTGATGTCAGCCCTTGCTGGGTTATTTTTTGGACACCCGATTTGATCGAGTGGATGACATCTGCATCTGCAAGGACGATCTGATCAGACGGCGATTCCTGATACATCTTTTGCAAGAATGCACCGCCCTTGGAGCGCATCAAAAGCCTGTTGCCTGTGCCCAAGATGAGTTTCGCGATCGGAAAAGACAGAACCGAGACACTCATCAAAGCGGTGGTCCATTTAGAGGCCACCGTTTTGCCCGCGATGTAATTTCGAGGGATAAGCCCGTTCACCATCACGCCTTTGGTGAACCGATCAGGTAGGCGCGACAGGAGGTTGTAAAACGGTCGCGCAGCCGAGGCTCGGGCAATGATTGGGCAGCTGGTGATTTCAAGCGAGTTGAGGATCGCGGCCACATCAGCTGCTGTGCAGTCAAAGAGGTCTACATCCTGTGGCGCGGGCGATGTGTCCCCGAAGCCGGGGCGCATGACGCTGATCAGGAAGATATTGCGTTCATGCAGCAATGCCTCGATCTCGGCCGTGATCCCGTGGCCGAACAGGCTTGGGAGGCTGAGCAGGGGCTGCCCCATTTCATCGCCGCAAATCGCTAACTCGACAACGCGGCCCTTTGGGCGGGGCAGGGATACAATGCGCGTCTTGGTTGGGCTGGCCGCTGCGGTCACCTGTTTGGTTCGATCCGCGAGTTGCAGCAGGCTGAATGCCAGCCGGAAAAAAGCGGTTTGCGAGTCGCAGCCCGATTTATCCAGAACGCTTTGAAACTGGTTCCGGATGGTTGTGTAGGAGCGTTTGCGCAACCCCGCGATCTCGCGCAGGGACACACCGTCCAGAAAGGCCTTGGCAACATCTGCCTCACTATTTGTGAAGCCGAATTTCTGTGTCAGGATTTGCGTCGCAAGGGAAGAATCTGGCGGTCTGATCAGCAGGATCAGGAATAAGGGCTGGCTGGCTTCGGCATTTTCGATCCGNGAGATTGCTGCGGTTAAATAAGTGTCGCTCGTCGTGATCCGCGCCTGCAGGATCTGAAAAAGGGTATTGATNTCGGTTTCGAGCAAGGACCGCAGAACAGGGCCATCGGTGTCACCCAGCAATTGGATATTGCATTCATCCAATGTCTTTTCGCTGATCAGGCCGAAATCTGTGCGGGCTTGCTCATTGGTTTGTTCTATCCGCCCCGCTTGCGTCACGGTGACGGCAGCGCAGTCATGTTTGGCAAGAACTTGGGCGTCGCCGCTGAGCGAATTGGGAGAGGTATCCAGAAAATTCTGCACCGCTGCCGCTGCATATTCCTCAAAGTCAGAGAACAGGAGATCACCGCGCACTTGACCTGTTTCCAGTGTCTCGGTTTGAAGATGCAGGCTTTCTAGAAACGTGCTGTACCCGTCCAAGCTTTGCATCGCCGCACGGTGCTGCTGGTGCAGGTCGGGGTTTTGTTTCTTGGAGTTATCATTAGATTTCATCTGGGCATCTGTTCAACATCGTTTCAGAAAAAGTGGTTTCGGCAAAAATTTCTGCGTGCAGGCAGCGTTTAGGCATTCATGGAAATAGTGAGAATCATACTCAGTGATTTGGCCTTGTGGTCAAGCCAAGGCATCATGTGCATGTGCAATCGCGCGGCTTGGAATTCATCTGCAAAGGCAGATTCTACCCTCCCTCTTCATAATATTGTTAAGTAGCAAAACAATTATACTATTGACCAATCTTGTTTCGCAGGTTCTATTTCTGTCAGGGAGCGCGATTTCTAAAGCCGCTTGCTGTAAGGTGTTTGTTCTGATCTCGCTACGTTTAGCTGATAGAAAGCAACGAAAAAAGGTCGGATAGAGCGCACCAATTGCAGCGTTCAAATCTGGGGTGATCTGATTGGCACCCTGCATTGGCGGCTGAAGTTATTGTTGCAATAAAGTGCTACACGTGCATAGCTTGTCGCAGCGAGAGAGACAATTTTGGCATGATAGTGCAAAATTTGTTCGAGTAAGCTAGGGAGGAATACACATGATTAATCGTAGAAATTTGATGGGGTTCGCAAGTGCCCTCGGGATGGCGGCCATCGCCACCGGACTGTCCACGACAGCATCTATGGCTCAAGAAGTGACCTTGCGGTTGCACCAGTTTTTGCCTGCGCAGGCCAATGTTCCGCGTCAGGTTCTTGATGTCTGGGCCGACAATGTCGAGGCCGACTCGGATGGCCGTATCGTTGTTGAGCGCTACCCCGCAATGCAGCTTGGCGGCACGCCCCCTGAGTTGATGGATCAGGTTATGGACGGCGTGGCCGACGTGATCTGGACGGTTGTCGGCTACACGCCCGGTCGTTTCCCAACCACGGAAGTTTTCGAGCTGCCCTTCATGGTAGCCGATGCCCGCGCGGCCTCGTCTGCCTATTGGCAGATGTTCGAGACCCATATGCGCGACACCGAGTTTGACGGTGTNCACATTCTGGGCACTTGGGTTCATGGCCCCGGCAACTTCCACACCAATGTTCCAGTGGAAAGCCCCTCTGACCTCGAAGGTCTGAAAATTCGTGGTGGATCGCGTCTGGTGAACCAGCTTCTCGAATTGCTCGGTGCCGAGCCGATCGGCATGCCTGTGCCTGCCGTCTCCGAGGCGCTGTCACGTGGTGTGATTGATGGCACAACCATTCCTTGGGAAGTAACATCGGCGCTGCGTGTTCCTGAATTGGTTGAGAACCACACCGAGTTCGAAGGTCCTGCGCTCTATAACCTGACCTTTGTTCTGGCGATGAACCAAGATGTCTATGATGGCATGCCTGCCGATCTTCAGGCTGTGATCGATCAGAACTCCGGTCTGGAATTCTCGATCTTCGCAGGCGGCACACAGGCGGATGCTGATGGCCCTGCCCGTGAAGCAGCGGTCGAGATGGGCAACAACATCATCACCGTCACCGAGGAGCAGGCCGCCGAATGGCGCGAGATTGCTCAGCCGATCTACGAGACATGGATCGCCGATATGGATGCACGTGGCCTCGACGGTCAGGCATTGATCGACGAAGCCCGCGCCTTGATGGACGCCTATGACGGCTAAGCCAACGGCTATGCCATAATATCAGGATCGCGGGGTACGGACCCGCTTACGCGCCCCGCGATCCACTTTATTTCATTGAAATACCAAAAAACCACGGGGTGCGTTTCATGCATCGTTTTGTCATGTCAGTTGCACGCTTTATGGCCCTTCTTGGCGGGGTGACCTTGGGTGCCATGATCCTGATTATTGGGGTTTCGATCCTTGGGCGCGCCTTGAACGATTTTCTTCATTCCGCTGTGGCCGAAGCCCTTTTGGGCGATGCGGCGCGCGNCTTGATCGATATGGGCATCGGNGCGATCCGTGGTGATTTTGAACTGGTCGAAGCGCTGATGGCCTTCACCATTTTCGCCTTTATGCCGCTGACGCAAATGACCGGCGGGCATGCAGCCGTGGATGTCTTCACCTCATGGATGAGAGGGCGGGGCGACCGTATCCTCAAAGCCTTTATCGAGGTTCTGTTTGCGGTGGTTTTCGTAATCATCGCTTGGCAGTTGAAAGAAGGTATGGATAGCCGCATCCGCAGCGGGCAAACCACACTGCTTTTGCAATTCCCTGTCTGGTGGCCTTATGCGGCAAGCCTGTTCGGGGCGATCATCACGGCGCTGGTTGCGATCTATCACGCGGGCGTGCGGGNTGTTGAACTGATTACGGGGCAAAGCATTGCCCAAGACGACGAACTGGGAGCCGANCATTGAGTAACCTTCAAATCGGCATGGCGTCCTTTCCGTTTCTGCTGCTTCTGATTTTCCTGCGCGTTCCAATCGGTCTGTCGATGTTCGTGACGGGGTTTCTGGGCCTTGTCGCCATTCAGGGCGACGCCATTCTGGCCTTGGCCCGCCTCAAGAGCGAGGCCTATACCACCTTCTCGAATTACTCCTTGTCGATTGTGCCAATGTTCTTGTTGATGGGCTATTTCTCGACACTCGGGGGCATGTCGCAATCGCTGTTCAAGGCCGCTGAAGGCTTTTTGGGGCACCGCAAAGGCGGGGTTGCCATGGCGGCCATCGGGGCTTGTGCAGGCTTTGGCGCGATTTGTGGTTCATCGCTGGCAACAGCGGCCACAATGAGCCGCGTGGCTTTGCCCGAGCTGAAACGCTACGGATATGCAGGCGGGTTTTCCTCGGCCACCTTGGCCGCAGGCGGTACGCTTGGCATTTTGATCCCGCCTTCCGTGGTCTTGGTGATCTATGCGATCTTGGCGGAACAAAACATCGCCAAGCTATTCCTCGCCGCTTTCATTCCAGGCATTCTGGCCGCACTTGGCTATATGCTGGCGATCTCGATCTATGTGCGCCTGCACCCTGATGCCGCAGGAACGCGCCCTGCAATTCCCTATAGCGAACGCTTCAAAGCCTTGTTCAATACTTGGCCCGTTCTGTCGGTATTCGTTGCCGTCGTGGGCGGTATTTATGGCGGTATTTTTACCCCGACCGAAGGCGCTGCAATTGGTGCAATCGGTACAGGCCTGATCGCCTATTTCAACGGTGGGCTGACCCGTCACACCTTGGCCGACAGCTTTACCGCCACCGCGCGTTCGACCGCGATGATCTTCCTGATCGTTCTGGGGGCTGCGTTTTTCAACGGGTTTCTGGCGCTGACACAAGTGCCGCAGGAATTGTCCAATTGGGTCGTGAGCCAAGGCTACACACCCTATACCGTGCTGATCGTGATCTTGCTGCTTTATCTCGTGTTTGGTTGCGTGATGGACAGCCTGTCAATGATCCTGCTGACCATTCCGATCTTCTTTCCCGTTATTATGACGCTGGATTTCGGCTTTCTTGATTTCACCTCCATGCAGCTGGAAGAAGCCGCGCGGATATTGGCATCAGGCGTGCCCGAGGGCATGGCGGCGGATATGTTGTCTAATATTCAGGCCTCGGTGGCCTCAGGCATTGAACTGACCCGTGAACAGGCCCGCGCCCTTGGTGTCTCCATCACCGAGAGCCGCGTTAATCGCCTTGAGGCGGAATATGTCGCCATCTGGTTTGGCATTTTGGTTCTGATCGTCGTTGAAACCGGCCTGATCACACCGCCTGTGGGCATGAACCTTTTTGTTATCAACGCCATGGATCGCTCAACCCCGATGGTCGAGACCTATAAGGCCGTGATGTATTTTGTGGTGACCGATCTGCTGCGCGTGTCGCTTCTGGTCGCCTTCCCCGTGATCACGCTGTTCCTCCTCTACTGAGTGGACCGAAGAATTAGACTGCCAGAGTGGCAAAAGGAGCCCTGATGTCCGAACCTCTCGTTCTGATAGATGTCGAAGATGATATCGCCGTGTTGACCTTCAACCGCCCCGATAAGCGCAATGCCGTCTCGGATGCGTTTATCGAAGAGTTGAACGTGTTTTTCTCGGCCCCGCCCAAGGGCGTGCGGGCGGTGGTGCTGACGGGCTCGGGCGGGCATTTTTGTGCAGGGCTTGATCTGTCCGAACATGTCCACCGCGAAGCCGAGGAGGGGATCTACCATTCCCGCCATTGGCATGCGGTGATCGATAAAATCCAGTTTGGCGGGCTGCCTGTTGTCTCGGCTATGTATGGCGCTGTGATGGGTGGCGGGCTTGAGATTGCATCGGCAACCCATGTGCGCGTGGCCGAGCCCTCAACTCTGTTCCAACTGCCCGAAGGGCGGCGCGGCATCTTTGTGGGCGGCGGTGCCACCGCACGGGTCGGGCGTATTTTGGGGCCGGACCGCATGACCGAGATGATGCTGACGGGCCGTAAATATGGCGCGGAGGAGGGCATGGCCCTTGGGCTTGCCCATTACGTGGTGGGTGAGGGCGAGGCCCTGACCCGCGCAAAGGAGCTTGCCCGCCAGATCGCAGGCAATGCGCCTTTGTCGAATTATTTCATGATACAGGCGATCTCGCGGATCAACGATATGTCGCAATCGGACGGGCTCTTTGTCGAGAGCCTCTGTGCCGCCTTGGCGCAGACAAGTCCTGATGCGGTGGAGGGCCTCAAGGCTTTCCTTGAAAAGCGCGCGCCGAAATTCCGCTAGGCGGCGAATTGGATTTGCAGGGGAGGCGGGTCTGACAGCCCCGCCGAGGGAGGAGAAATTGATATGAGCGGCAAATATCTGCCTCATAATGTCCAGCGCGAAATCCGCGAGGACGGATCGATCATATTGCGCTCAGGCTATGGGCTGAGCGATTATGTATCAAAATCGGGTGACTGGCTTGATGATTGGGCGGCCCGCACGCCAGATGCCGTTTTCATCGCTGAACGATCGGGCCCTGCATGGCGCGAGGTCAGCTATGGCCAAGCCCGTGAGATGGTGCGCGCCTTGGCATCGAGCCTGCTTGCACGGGGTCTAGGCAGCGACACGCCGATCATGATCCTGTCGGGCAATGGCGTGGATCACGGCCTGTTATCTCTGGCAGCGCAATATGCGGGCATTCCGACCGTTCCATTGGCCGAGCAATATTCGCTGATCCCCGCTGCCAATGGCCAGATCACCTATTGCGCCGATCTGGTGAAGCCGAAACTGGTCTTTGCTGATGATGCCGCGAAATATGCAGGGGCCTTGGCTTTGGATGTGTTCGAGGGCGTCGAGAAGGTTGCAAGCCGCAATGCAGGCAACGGCGTCACCTCTTTCGAAGACCTGCTCAAAGGCGATAGCGGCGTTGACCTTGATGCGGTTGCCGCAAAGGTCGGGCCTGATACGGTGGCGAAATACCTGATGACCTCGGGCTCCACCTCCAACCCCAAAGCGGTGATCACCACGCAGCGTATGATCTGCGCAAATCAAAGCCAGATTGCCGATGCTATGCCTTTCCTGAGGGCGCGCCCGCCGCGCATCGTGGATTGGTTGCCTTGGAACCATGTTTTCGGCGGCTCGCATAACTTCAATATGATGCTGGCCAATGGCGGCTCGCTTTATATCGATGCGGGCAAACCCGTGAAAGCGCTGGTGGGGCAGACCATCGAGAACAATCGCCTGATGAATGGCACTTTGGCGTTCAATGTCCCCGTTGGCTTCGCCATGCTGCGCGATGCCATGCGCGAGGATGCAGAACTGCGCCAACGGTATTTCTCGGATCTCGATATGATCTTTTACGCAGGCGCCTCGCTGCCGCAGGATGTCTGGGCTGATCTTGAGGCGATGTCGCGTGAAGTGCGCGGGGATGTCCCCTTGATGACCTCGTCATGGGGCATGACCGAAACCGCGCCTGCCTGTTTGATCGTGCATGAACCCACGACTGCCTCGGGCATTATCGGCGTGCCGATGACGGGCTGTGAGGTCAAGCTGATCCCTGATGAAGATATGCGCTGCGATCTGCGTGTGCGTGGCCCCAATATCACGCCAGGCTATTTCCAAAATGACGAAAAAACCCAAGAGCTTTTCGACGAAGAGGGCTTCCTGATTTCGGGGGATGCGGTGAAATTTGTGGATGCCGAGGATATCAATCTTGGGCTACGTTTCGACGGGCGCATCTCGGAAGATTTCAAGCTGATGACAGGCACTTGGGTGCGCGCCGCCAATCTGCGGCTAGAGCTTCTGGGCGAGCTTGCGCCGCTGTGCCAAGACATCGTGATTTGTGGGGCGGATAAATCCGAGATCGGTCTGTTCATCTTCCCCTCGCCCGAGGCGCTGGCGATGGCGGACGGTGCTGAGGATGCAAACGGTGCTTTGACCAGTGAGGCTTTGTCCAAAGCCGTGATCGCAAAGCTGGAGGGGCGCAAAAGCCAAGGCTCGGCCAGTCGGATTTCACGGGCGTTGGTGCTCAGCGAGCCGCCCTCGATGGGGGATGGCGAGATGACAGCCAAAGGCAATCTCAACTTCCGCAAAATCCTGACGCGGCGCGCGGGCTTGTTGGCGCGGCTTTATGACGATGCTGATCAATCTGTGATCCATATCTGAGGGCAAGCTGATGTTCATACCCTATGGCGCTTATTGGTCGACACCTTTCGCCCGCTGGCAGGGCGCTTTGGCGCATCTTCATTCCATCGAATTCGCGGCCCACGTCACTAAGGAAGCCTTGGCCGAGCGCGATATCGCGCCTGAGGTTTTCGATATGGCAGTCTATGGCTGGACCGTCATCCAGCCCGATTGCTTTTATGCAGGCCCATGGTTTACCGCGATGATCGGGGCCGAACATCTGGCCTGCCCGACCGTCAACCAAGCCTGCGCGACAGGCCCGCGCCTTTTGGCAAATGCTGCGGGAGATTTCGCCCGCGGTGAGGGAAGCGTGGCCCTTTTGGCGGCGGGGGATCGCACCTCGAACGGGGCGCATATCTATTTCCCCGCGCCCACGGGGGTTGGCGGCACGGGCCAATCTGAGGATTGGGTGCTGCGAAGTTTCAGCAATGATCCTTATGCTTGCGGCGCGATGGTTGATACCGCCGAGAATGTTGCTGCGCGTTTCGGGATCGAGACTGCCGAACAGCATGAGGTTGTGGCCTATCGTCATGGCCAATATCAAGATGCGCTCAAGGATGATCGCGCCTTTCAGAAACGCTATATGCAGGGCAGCTTCGAGGTGCCTGATGCGCGGTTCCGCAAAACGGTGACGGTGCTTGAGGGCGACCAAGGCGTGCAGCCTTTGGATGTCGAGAAGATGGCGGGCCTTCGCTCTGTGAAGCAGGGCGGCACTGTGACCTTCGCAGGCCAGACCCACCCCGCTGACGGCAATGCAGGTATGGTTGTGGTCAAAGACCGTGCCCGCGCGCAGGAAATAGCGGGCAGTTCTAAACCTGTGGTTGAGGTTCTGGCCTTGGCGCAAGCGCGTGAAGAAAAAGGCCATATGCCCGCCGCCCCGATCGAGGCCACCAAGCGGGTCTTGGCGCAGGCGGGTTTGGCGATCGCGGATGTTGATGTATTCAAATCCCATAATCCCTTTGCGGTGAATGATATTGCCTTCTCAAGGGCGTTTGATCTTGATTGGCGCAAGATGAACAATTTCGGCTCCTCCCTGATTTGGGGACATCCGCAGGGGCCAACGGGGCTTCGCGGGATCATGGAGATGATCGAAGAGCTGGAAATGCGCGGCGGTGGTTTGGGTCTGTTCCAAGGCTGCGCGGCTGGCGATAGTGCGATGGCGGTGCTTATTCGGGTAGGATGATCGACCTCACGCAGGAATTTGTGCAAAAAAATGCATAAAGCCGTCAAAACACTTGCCTGATCGGGCGTGAGTTTGCATTATATAGCCAATATAACGCCGACTCAGCAAAGCCAGGGAGGGTTTTATGTCCGAGATGCAATTCGTCGAATTGGTTGGGAAAGTGGCCAATGCCATTTCCGGCGCCCCCTTGGATGAGGCGCTAGAGGCGCGGTTGAACAGCGAATTCGCTGCCAACTCGGATGATTTCATCACCCTGTCCAAACTCTGCGCGCAAGGCGAGACCGAGGGCTGGCTGATGTCGCGCGAAATGGGCGGGATCAAATTTGGCCGCGCGGTCAAACCCGGCACTGCGGCGGCGGAGTTCAGTGTTGATGTCGTGCGCATGAAAGACGTCGCAGGCCCCCATCACATCCATACCAATGGCGAGATTGGCGCGATTTTCCCCATTGAAGGCGCGCCGCGTTTCGATGGCAGGGCCGAGGGCTGGTATGTCTATGGCGCGGGCTCTGAGCATCATCCGACCGTCAGCGGAGGCGATGCCTACATCCTCTATCTTCTTCCAGAAGGAGCTATCGAGTTCACTGGAAAGTAATGCACTCAGCGCCTTTGGGAGGGGGACTGAATGACACATGATAATGCAGCGCTCTATTTTGTTGATCGCCATCTAGAAGAAGGCCGCGCTGACAAGCCCGCCTTCATGGAGGCGGCAGGCGCCAAACGCAGCCAAAGCTATGGTGAATTGGCCGCAAGATCGGGCCAAGTGGCAGGGGCGCTCAAACGCGCAGGCATCCACCGTGAAGAGCGCATGGCCTGCCTCGTTCTGGATCAGTTGGAATACCCTGAGATTTTCTGGGGCGGGTTGAAATCGGGCTCCATCCCTGTGGCGCTGAACACACTGCTTGCAACCAGTGTCTATGAGGTGATCCTCAAGGATAGCCGTGCTGCAATCCTGTTTGTCTCGGCGGAGTTACTGGATGTGGTCATGCCCGCCGCGCGGCTTTGCCCTGATCTTCGCAAGATCGTGGTGATTGGTGGCGATGCGCCTGAAGGCACCCTGTCCTATGAGGTCTTTATGGACGGGGCCGATATTCTGCCCGCGATTGAGGTTTCCGCAGATGAGACGGCCTTTTGGCTCTATTCCTCGGGCTCCACGGGGCAGCCAAAAGGTGTGCGGCATGTGCATGGGGCGCTGAAGGCGACATCAGACACATATGGCGCGCAGGTTCTGGGGATCCGTGAGGATGACGTGGTGTTCTCGGCAGCCAAGATTTTCTTTGCCTATGGCATGGGCAATGCGCTGACCTTCCCGATGTCGGTCGGGGCCACGACAATCCTGTTCAATGGCAGACCTACCCCCGATGCGGTCTTGCAGATTATTGGCGATATGAAGCCCTCCATCTATTACGGCGTTCCGACTCTTTATGCCGCCACATTGGCAGCGCTTGACGGGCGCGAAACACCCCCATCGGCGATGCGGCTTTGCGTGTCAGCGGGCGAGGCCCTGCCTGAGGAGATCGGCAATCGTTGGCGCGAGGTTTGGGGCGTGGATATTCTCGATGGTGTCGGCTCCACCGAGATGCTGCATATCTTTTTGTCGAACCGCGTGGGCGATGTTGTCTATGGCACCTCTGGGACCGCCGTGCCTGGATATGATCTGCGCTGCGTTGATGAAGAGGGCGCGGATGTCGAGATTGGCGGCGTCGGTGAATTGCTGGTGCGCGGTGCGTCGGCTGCGGATGGCTATTGGAATAAACGCGACAAGAGCCGCACAACCTTTGAAGGCGAATGGACCCGCACGGGTGATAAATACATCCGGCAGGAGGGCGAGAGGTTCGTTTATTGCGGGCGCACGGATGACATGTTCAAGGTCTCGGGTATCTGGGTCAGCCCTTTCGAGATTGAGCAGGCGCTATCGGCCCATAATGACGTATTAGAGGCCGCTGTTGTCGCGGCGCGTGACGCAGATGGTTTGGAAAAACCCAAAGCCTTCATCGTGCTGAAAAACGGAAGCGATGCCTCAGATGTCCAGCACGGGCTGAAGGATTTCGTCAAAGAACGTATCGGAAAATGGAAATACCCTCGCTGGATCGAGATCGTTGATGATCTGCCAAAGACGGCCACAGGCAAAATCCAGCGCTTCAAACTACGTGAGGTGGATGCATGAGTGTGACTTGGTCTGATGGCGCAACTGGCAAGATAGAGGCAGGCGGCAAGGCGTTGGAATATGCCTGTTTCGGCCCCGCACCTGATCAAGCGCCAACGATTGTGATGTTGCATGAAGGTTTGGGCTGTATCGCCCTTTGGCGGGATTTTCCGCAAAAGCTGGCCGAGGCGACAGGGCTTGGCGTGTTTGTCTATTCCCGCGCGGGATATGGCGGGTCGGAGGCGGCCGATCTTCCGCGTCCGCTTGANTATATGAGCATAGAGGCGCTTGAGGTTCTGCCGCAGGTTCTGGNCGCTTTCGGGTTTCAAAGCGGGGTGCTTCTGGGCCATTCCGATGGCGCCTCGATTTCCGCGATCTATGCAGGTTCGATCAATGATTACCGCGTGCGCGGGCTTGTGCTGATCGCGCCGCATTTCTTTACCGAAGAGGTAGGTCTTGCCGCCATCGCTCAGGCGCGTGAAAGTTTCGCCACTTCCGATATGAAAGCGCGGCTTGGCAAATATCACAATGATCCCGAACATAGTTTCCGTGGCTGGAATGAGGCATGGCTTCATCCCGATTTCAAGAAATGGGATATTGGCGAAGTGATTGATTATTTCCGCATCCCAACGCTGGCCATTCAGGGGCGGCAGGACCAATACGGCACACTGGCCCAGATCGAGGAGATCGAGACGCGCAGCTATGCGCCCGTTGATACGGTCATTCTGGATGACTGCCGCCATTCCCCCCATATCGACCAACCCCAAGCCGTTATTGATGCCGTGGCCAAGTTCTGCGCGCATCTTATCCGCATCGAAAACGAGAGCGTCAAAATCGCATGAAACTGCAAAGCTATCTCCAGAATACTTGGGTCGAAGGCACAGGCGAGGGCCGCGCTTTGGTCAATCCTGTAACGGGTGAGGAAATCGCCCGCGCTGATGCGACAGGGCTTGATGTGAAAGCGGCCGTTGCGTTCGCGCGTGAGACGGGCGGGGCTGCCTTGCGGTCCCTCAGCTTTGCCGAGCGTGGTGCCTTGCTTAAGGCCGCGGCCGAGGTTCTGGGGGCCAATCGCGACCGCTATGTCGAGATTGCGCAGCGCAATTCAGGCAATACGGGCGTGGATGCCTCGATCGATATTGATGGCGGTATCGGGACCCTGAAATATTACGCCTTCCTTGCCAAAAGCCTTGGTGATGCGAAGACAATGCTTGAAGACGGTCGCGATCAACTCGGGCGGGAACCTGTCTTTGTGGCACAGCATCTCTGGACAACCCGTCCCGGCGTGGCCGTGCAGATCAATGCGTTTAATTTCCCCTCTTGGGGCATGTGGGAGAAGGTGGCCGTTGCCATGCTGGCGGGTGTGCCCTCCATCGCCAAGCCTGCCACGGCGACGGCGCTTCTGTCTTATGAAATGGTGCGGGATGTAGCGCAGGCGAATGTGCTGCCCGAGGGCGCGCTCAGCCTGATCTGCGGCGGGGGCGAGGCTCTGCTTGAAGCGGTCGGGCCAATGGATTCCATCGCCTTCACAGGCTCGGCGGCGACGGGCCAGATGATTTCGCGCCATGACGCCGTCATCGCCTCGGGTTGTCGCGTGACGATTGAGGCGGATTCGGTCAATGCGACCATCCTCGGAGAGGATGCCGCCCCCGGAACGCCTGTTTTCGATCTGGCGGTGCGTGAGGTGGTCAAGGCTCTCAGCGTCAAAGCGGGGCAGCTTTGCACGAATATCCGCCGTATCTTTGTGCCCGCCGCCCATGCCGATACCTTTGGTGAAGCGGTGGCCTCAAAGCTTGGCACGCTTGTTGTGGGCGACCCCGCAGAGGAGGCCACGCGGGTTGGCCCATTGATTAATGCGGCTCAAAAGACCGAGGCGCTGGAAAAGATCGCCAAGCTGGCCACGGAATGCTCGGTGGTTGGTGAGGCACCTCTTGGTGAAGTCGCTGCGCAATCGGGTTTTGTGGCGCCGACGCTTTTGCGTTGCACGGATCCCGCGGGCGCGAAACTCGTGCATGAGATCGAGGTGTTTGGCCCAGTTGCCACCATGCTGCCCTATAGCGATCTGGATCAGGCGATGGCCTTGGCATCCAAGGCAGAAGGCTCGCTTGCCCTTAGCCTGTTCTCCAATGATCCCGCCGTGCAGGACGCTGTTATCTTGGGCCTCGCCCCTTGGCATGGGCGGGTTTTGGTTGTCGATGAGGAGGTTGGCAAAAACCATACGGGCCACGCGATCGTCATGCCGCAATGCACCCATGGCGGGCCAGGTCGGGCAGGCGGCGGTGAGGAGCTGGGTGGCTTGCGCGGTTTGCGCTTCCATATGCAGCGCACCGCTGTTCAGGGAGGTCCAGCCCTGCTGGAGCGTCTGCAAAGCAGCGCAAGACTTGGCGGCTTGTGAGCGCGCAATCACCCCTCAGCTGGCG
>JGI26084J50262_1001136_pt1 | contig 15023 bp, 12 predicted proteins | sample SaaInl6LU_22_DNA_FD_50262 | JGI IMG/M metagenome (IMG submission 50262) | reverse complement strand
GGAAAGAGGAGTTTCTCTCTTGGTTTTAAAGGGACTTCGAACTACCACTACCTCATCTAGATTTTCTGCAACTTCTTCGAGCTCAAAAAGTAAGGGGATGTTTCCAACCGATTTTACAATGATGTTGAATTGAGTGGCTGTTTCATAACCCAGATAACTGGCTACCACATTATACGATTTTGAGGGAATGTCGTTGATCGAGAAAAAACCATTCGCATCAGTTACTGTACCTATGTTTGTTCCTTCTAGGATAAGAGTTGCTCCCTCTAGGGGCTGTTGACTTTGTATATCTAAAATACGTCCGCTTAATGCTCCAGTATTTTGAGAAATAGCAAAACAACTTGATAAAAAAAGAAGAAACGTGATTTTTTTGTGCATTTGCAAAAATAACCTAAAACAGGAAAGTTATATCATTTTTGTTTATTTATTTTTTATTAAATTTAAACAAAAATTGCTATGAAAAACAGAAGAGACTTTTTAAAAACAGCTTGCAAGCCTGTTGTACTTGCGACTTTAGGTATTCCTCTTTTGGAAGCGTGTAGTTCAGAAGAACTTTCTACTACAGTATCTACTGTTGACTCTAATAATAGTGCTACTGAGAGAGCCCCCTTGACTATCAACATTTCAAGTGGAGACTTTACAGTTCTTCAAGAGGTTGGGGGCTGGATAAATTACACGGGGGAAAACCTCTTACTTGTCCGCATTAGCGAGGAAGTGATTCGTGTCTTTGACAATAAGTGTCCTCACCAGGGGAGAAGAGATCTTTGGGTTTATGACGGAAGTGAATTTACCTGCCAAAATCATAATAATTCATTTACCAACACTTGTAGTGGAGGTCTTCAATGTTACACAGCTTCACTAAGCGAAAATATACTCTCCATCACATTTGATTAATAGTCAATTCTTTTTATACATCACATCCTCTTTCTTTAAATAGTTGTGTTCAATAAGAAACGTGAGGATAAAAAAATAACCTAATAAGTAAGTCAAGGTAATTCCGTATCTAAATTAAACTTCACTAAAGTAAAATAAGTTATACCCAGTAAAATAATATTGATAAAAATCAATACGGATCCTATCAAGCAAAACTTCCTTTGACTTTAGGAAATTTCATTTTACAAAAACCTATCTTTTACTAATAATTAATTTTTCTTTTTGGACGCTTTTCTTTCAATTTTACGTTGCTCCCTTTGAACATCTTTTTCTTCTAGTGCTCGTAAGTCTTCATTTTTTTCTTCTTCTTTTTCGTCATAGGCTTGTCGTAACTCTTCCAGATCCGCCTTCCCAATCTGCTCTTGATCTGGCGCTTGCAGTGCAGTATCCGCTACACCAAAACTTGCCTTTTGCGTTTGTTTACGCAAGATCTCTCGTGCTGCTTTTAGGTTGTAGTAAAAACCTGGATCAATCATTTTATTTGCAATGAAATGCTCTTTTTTATTTTTATCCCAGCGTACAAAGAGAAAACCCCCATTTACTGAATCTAATGTGACACGATATACATGTGCATAATTGGGTAGGGTTTGATAGACTTGAATTTGCTCTGGGACATACCCCGCAATAAATAAAATTTCTTCTACAAAGGCTCTTTGAGTAGCTAAGGAGGGATCGTCATACCGACCCTCTACTTCGATAGCTTCCTGTGCTTGAAGATCAATGAGGCAGATTATAAAAACATTAAAGATCGTCAATAAAAACAGGGGTTTTGGGTATTGTAATGCCATTTTTTGATGCTGCATCAGGGATTAATAATTCAAGATAAACTGCAGTTGAAAATTTCTTCCAATCTCTGAAGCGTAAAAACGCATCCGATTCAAATAATTTCTATACTCTGCGTTTGCGAGATTTTGTACTATAAAGCGCAATTTCTTTTTCATTTTGTGCTTTTCTTTGAGTTGCAACGAAAAAATCGCATCAAATTTTTGAAAACCCGCTGGAGATTCACTAATGTTTACAGTTTTAGAGACCATTGATCCATTTTCGATTAAATTAAATTGAAAATTTGAATTTGGATATCTATTCTGTTTTCCATAATAATCATGAATTATTTCAAGATTCCAGCTGGCCTTGTCTGGGGAATATTTCAGCTTTTGAAACATGGAAAATGGTGGAATCAAAATTAAAGGGTTTTGGTTCAATTGATCTTGAGCATAGGTGTAGGAAGCTCCCATATCTATATTTAAGTATTTACTTATTGTGAGATTCGAATTGAAGTCTAGTCCTGCAAAAAATGCATCTGTAGATCGATATCTCCATACTGGAAACGCTCCTCTTATGGTTTGTTCTAATGCAGTAGGTTCGATAAAGATGTAATCAAAAACTTTTGAAAAATAGGGTTCCAAACTCAAAGAGAAATTTTTTGTTCTCCTAGTAATACTCATTAAGATTTTATGACTGGTTTCATTTCGAAGAATTAAATTCCCATACTCTAATGCAGCAATACTGTGATGTAAACCATCGCTAAATAACTCTGAGGAATTGGGTGCACGCTGAGACAATACGTAAGCGAATCGTGAATCGATATCAGATCCCAGGGAAACACCAATTCCTGTTTGTGCCGCCCAGTTGAAAAATCGAAACCGAGGATTGGTCAATATTTGAGTGCCCATTATCTGTCGTTCAAATTCAGGATAAAAGACTGAATAGCCACTTTCCTTCCAATTGGTAAGGTTATAATATTTTTGTGCATCAATAAACACACTATCCACACGAAGACCCCAGTCCCAACTAAACCGAGTTGAAGGCTGGAAAGTTCCAACTAAAAAAGTTCCCCATTCGTATTTGATATAATCTGGAATTAAACGCTTTACACCAGTATCGGGGTTAGAAAAATTATCTTCCAACAGTCCGTTTACCCCTGTTTCGAAGCTCCAATCAAATCCTTTTTTCCAAGAATAACTTCCTAAAAATGTCTGAGATTGTAGGGTCAAATCTATGGCTGGTAGTTCAGAACGAGCACCCCTTCGTACATCAAACTCTTTGCGCTGATTTACTTGGTAGCTATATCTTAATTCCAATTTGGCATTATTCTGCAATGTTTTATAAAAGGAAAATTGCAAGTTTTGGTGTGTCCCTCTTTGTTTGGGAGCCTCTATTGCATAAGTAAAAGGTTTGATTCGCAAGGGAGCTTCTGAATTTAAAGCGGTAAATAAATCTTGAATGTTTCCGATGTGAGCTGCACGCAAAATACCAGCTTCATTTTGAAAACGAGAATAATTCAATTCCCAACCTCTTACAATTTTTGTCCTGCCTATTTTTATGGCTAAATTTCCTTCTGTAAATCCAGAATTAGATAAGTTATAATTGGGTGCTTGGAAATCACCAAAACGTTTTCCAGTTAAATGAGCACTCCAGTAATATCCTTTGAGGTAGGACTGGGACAATTGTGTGGTCACGCTAGTCCCTCTTCCGTTGCTTTCAAGATTTAAAGTCGTCATCCCGTAAAGACTATCCTTCAATATCGTTTTTGCAGGAGCTAACACAATTATTCCACCTGCAGTATCGCCACCATATTTTAAACCCACTGCTCCTTTTACCACCTGAACACTTTCAAAGGAATTGAAATCGATATTCGGAGCGTGATCGGCCCCCCACTCTTGATCTCTTAGTCTTACCCCATTGGCAACAATCCCAACTCTGCTACCATAAAATCCATGAATCATGGGCTTTGCAATGGCAACACCTGTTTTTAAAGCAGATACTCCGGGTAAGGTATTCAAGGCTTCAGCAAGACTTTTACTACTAAACTGAGAAATTTGATCTTTGTCCAGTCGCATTTCTTTTACAGTTGCGTTGATTTCTTTCAATTTTGTATCGGATAAAATGATTTCATCCAACTCATTGATATGATGTTCAAGCTCTAAATTGATGAACTGATCTCCCTTAAAGTTAATTTGCCTTTTTAAAGTAGGACATTCTGGATGTTCTACAATGAGATCAAAAGCCCCTAAACACAAGCCTTTGATTTGAAAAAATCCATTTTCGTCAGATTGATTGAAAAAAGTGGTACCTCCAACCGAAACTAAAGCGCCAAAAATAGGAGTCCCGTCATGAAGGTCCACTACCTTCCCGCTAAGAGAAAAGTCACAAGATTGTCCTGACAAACTTGAGCTTCCCCCAATCAGATAGAGTGCAGCATACAGGTATATAAGCGACCCCTGATTCACTACTCGATCACCGTAATAGGAATTTCTATAGCTACATCTGTTTCACCTCCAAAATCGGAACGAACGTCACCATTTCTTGATGTAGGTTCGTGGATTAAGTAGGCTTTAAAGATTCCCGTTCCTGTTGTATTTGCATTCCAAACTGTATGTAAAAAAATCGGATTGCCGTTACTGTCAAGCGTGTCATTGTCTCCACTTGTGAAACTTATATCTACTGAAGAAAATTCGTAAAAAACCTGATGTTCATCGGCTTCTTCACGTACTTCTTCTGTAATATCTTCAACTTCTCCAGGGTCGCTTTCGTCATAGAAAGCTATGGATACTTCGTAATCTGTATTTAACTTTAATGTGACTGCTTCTGGAGTGCTTTGGTTTACTTGCCAACGGATGACTTGGTTTGGTTCATCGGTAGTTTGAAATTGTAGTTCTACCGTAGTGATCAATTCCTGTTCTTCAATAATTTCTGGAGTTTCCTTTTCACAGGATAAAAAGAGAAGTGCAATAATAAAGTATAAATGCACGTGAGTNTTATGTTGTAATGTTTTCATTTGGTTTAATTTTTATATTTATGTAATTGGATACTGAACTCTTCAAATAGAATTTATCTTCTATTCGAAACAGCTCATTCGATTAGGTAAACATAAATACTGGAGGAGCTCTTAAACCAACACCTTTATATAGTTTAGAATGAAATAAATATTGATAATATTGAGAAATCTTAAGTTCAATTTTTGAACTACTATCAGCAACAGAATGAAAAGAAGTATAGATCAGAGGCTGAAAAAAACCGTCCAAGAGATCGTCGTGAGAACCCTCACTATGAATATGCGTTTTGCTTTGGGTACATTCATTTGACTCATTGTGAAAGGAGAGTGTATGTTCTAATTTCAAACCCAATGGGAGAAGAAGCATGGCCACTAAAAGCAATGCTACTCCTGTTGAAATTAAAGATGTGTATTTTTGAAAGAGTTTCAAATTAGAGTTTCCTGTTTGACATTATACTTCCTTATGCATAAAAGTACTAATTTCTAAATAAAACTCAACTTTTGAGATATTTGTTTCTGTTACACTTGAATTTCCGGAATCTCTTCTGGTATTATTAGTTTTCCTTGCGTAAATCGTTTGATCTCTTCTATATCCACTCCTTTAGCCCTTTCTTTGATAAGAAAGCCTTCTTTTGTTACATCCAAAACAGCCAGATCCGTAACGATACGTTTCACACAGCGAACTCCTGTTAAAGGCAAAGTACATTCTGTGCGTAATTTGGATTCCCCTTTGGGGTTGGTATGCATCATAGCGACGATGATGTTGTCTGAAGAAGCCACCAAATCCATAGCACCACCCATACCTTTCACCAATTTTTCAGGAATTTTCCAATTGGCAATATCCCCTTGTTCTGATACCTCCATAGCACCAAGAACCGTCAAATCTATATGCTTCCCTCGAATCATCCCAAAACTGATGGAGGAGTCAAAATAGCTGGCTCCGAGTTGCGGTGTTATGGTTTGCTTTCCTGCGTTAATCAAATCTGGATCTTCTTCACCTGGCATAGGAAAAGGGCCCATACCCAAAATTCCATTTTCACTCTGAAATGCTATCTCAATTCCTTCAGGCACATAGTTAGCAACAAGTGTAGGGATACCAATTCCTAAATTCACATAATATCCCGATTGAAGTTCTTGGGCAATGCGCTTTGCAATTTGATTTTTGGTCAGTCCCATAGCCTAAGTATTTTGAACCGTCCTACGTTCGATTCGTTTTTCATATCGGGCTCCCTGAAAGATACGATCTACAAAAATTCCCGGAGTGTGAATTTGATTGGGATCCAAACTGCCTGTAGGCACTAATTCTTCAACTTCAGCCACAGTAATTGTAGAAGCACCGCACATCAAAGGATTAAAATTTCTTGCTGTCCCTCTAAAAATCAAATTTCCTGATTCGTCTCCTTTCCATGCTTTTACTAAAGAAAAATCAGACGCATATGCCATCTCAAGGAGGTAGTTCTTTCCGTTAAATTCTCGAATTTCCTTTCCTTCGGCTACTTCAGTACCATATCCCGCTGGTGTGAAAAATGCGGGTATTCCCATTTGAGCAGCACGGCATTTTTCTGCTAAGGTCCCCATGGGAGTCAAGATTACTTCAATTTCTTTAGCGAGCATTTGACGTTCAAATTCCTCATTTTCACCCACATAGGAACCAATCATTTTTTTTACTTTTTGGGCTCCAAATAATAACCCTAACCCAAAATCATCAACCCCTGCGTTGGCAGAAATACAACAAAAGTCTTTGTGTGATGATTCAGCAAGGGCTCTAATTAAATTTTCTGGTATTCCACACAATCCGAACCCTCCCAGCATTAAGGTCATTCCACTTTGAATACCTTCAAGAGCTTCGTGGACCGTATCTACTTTTTTTCGAATCATAAGGTTACATCTCTATTGCGTTCGAGCTTTTAGTTTTTCAGTAAGCTTGGGAACTACTTCGAAAGCATCCCCCACGATGCCATAGTCGGCTGCTTTAAAAAAAGGAGCTTCTGGATCTGTATTGATGACCACCTTTACTTTAGATGCATTAATTCCAGCTAAATGCTGAATGGCTCCCGAGACGCCGATAGCTATATACAAATTAGAAGCTACAGGCTTCCCCGTTTGACCCACATGTTCGCTATGAGGTCGCCATCCCATATCAGAAACTGGTTTAGAGCATGCAGTTGCAGCTCCTAAAACTTCGGCTAAATCTTCAATTAAATGCCAGTTTTCTGGACCTTTTAATCCCCTTCCTCCTGAGACTACAATGTCAGCGTCTGCGATACTAACCTTATCGGTTACTTTTTCGACGGATTTCACTTGTAGTGTGCTGGATAAAGAGGGATAAGTCCCGTCCATAAAAGTTACGGTACTCTGTTTTTTATGAAGCCCGAAAGAATTAGAAGAAAGTGACAATACCGTCCGTTCCTTAGTGCTTTGAGTTTCATTAAAAGCCTTGTTGGTGAAACAGGTGCGCTTTACTTGAACTGGCTCATATGTAGTAGGTAATGCAACCACATTAGACAAATATGCCGCGTTTGTTTTTATAGCAACAATAGGTCCTAAATAGCGTCCATTAGAAGTGCTACTGACAACTACTGTCGAAGCTTTTTCTTTTTCCACCACTTGGGCTATAGCTTCACTGTATCGATTAACATCAAAATTCACTTCTCCCAGGGTATCCATATTATAAAACGTGTCAACTCCATAAGCATTCAAATCTTCGCGTTGAGTTACATTAAACCCAACTCCAACTAGAGGAAGTCCTTTTGCATCTGCAATTGCGCGACCATAAGAAGCAACTTCTAAACCCGCTTTCTTTGGGCTTCCATTTTCCGATTCTATATATACTATTACTGCCATATTACTTTTTTATAGGACTTTAGCCTCATTTTCTAATAAATCAATCAATCCGTCAATATCATCAGCATCAACTAGTTTTACAGGTCCTTTTTCTGACGGTTTTTCGAAAGTCAGTACTTTGCTTGCTGGTGATATCTCTTCAGGAGAAATTACATCTAAAGGCTTTTGACGTGCCTGCATTATCCCACGCATGTTGGGGATAATTAAATCTTTTTCTTCCACCAAACCCTTTTGCGCTCCTATTACCAATGGTAGTTTTGCATTCAAAACTTCTTTACCTCCATCAATTTCTCTTTGGACACCCACTTCATTTGAAGCAATATCCAACTGGATACAATTGGCAACATAAGGCATGTCCATAAGCGTTGCCAACATACCTCCTACCATACCCCCGTTATAGTCAATGGATTCTCTTCCTGTGATGATTAAATCAAAATGTTCTTTTTTGCAAATTGCAGCCAACTGAGCGGCTACTTCAAAACCGTCTTGGGGTTGTAAATCGATACGGAGCGCTTGATCTGCACCAATAGCCAAGCATTTTCTTAAAATAGGTTCACAAGAGGGGTCTCCTACGGTAACTACCGTTACTTTAGCGCCTTCTTTTTGCTGTAGCCAAATTGCACGTGTCAATCCAAATTCGTCATTAGGATTGATAATAAACTGAACGCCTTGTGTATCAAAGGCTATATTTCCCTCTTTAAAATTAATTTTTGAAGTGGTGTCTGGAACGTTGCTAATACAAACTAAAATGTTCATAATATCTAATTTAATACGAATGTAAATAAAAAAATGACACGGTGTCATTTTTTCTATTTACTTATTTTAGGGCTATAGGGGTAGCATCTTTAACCAAGCGAAAACCCGTATGTTGCAAGCCTGTATCGGGCGAAGATTTCATTCGCGCACTCACGCGATAACCCGAACAATAGGCATCGTTACATAAAAAAGAACCTCCTCGCATTACTTTTTGTTGAAGATAAGGTTGATAGGGGTCGTAGGACTTTTCTGGGCCCTGAGGATTGGTTACTGCATCTCCATCAAGGGTGGCGTAAAAATCAAAAGCATACCAATCTGAACACCATTCCCACACATTCCCAGCCATGTCATATAAGCCAAACGAATTGGGCTCAAAAGAGGCGACGGGTGCGGTATAAAAAAACAAATCTCTTACTTCATTTTGATAAGGGAAATTACCTTCCCAAGCATTGGCTTTAGGAGCCCCTTCATAAACTGGCTCATCTCCCCAAGGGTAAAGCGCCTCTTGCTTCCCTCCTCGTGCAGCCCATTCCCATTCGGCTTCTGTGGGAAGACGTTTGCCTATCCATTTAGCGTATGCTTGGGCATCATACCAAGAAATGTGGACAACAGGATGGTTTTCTTTTCCCTCTATAGAGCTTTTAGGCCCTTTGGGAAGCCTCCAACTCGCTTTTGGTTGCCACTTCCACCAGCGGTCATACGCATTGAGATCCACAGGTCCTTTTGTGGCTTGAAAAACAAGAGAAGCTGCCTGTAAAAGTGAATCGTGAGGTTTAGGAGTTTCAGGAGGGAGTTCTTTTTTGATTTCTTCCCAGTCTGGAGCAATTTCAGCTGTGGTCACATAGCCTGTTGCATCTACAAAAGCTGCAAATTCTGCGTTGGTTACTTCAGTTTGATCCATCCAAAAGCCATCTACATGAACGGGATGTTTTGGAGACTCATCTCGTCTAGATTGGAGGTCTTCACTTCCCATCAGAAAATCACCAGAAGGAATCCAAACCATCCCTTCTTTTACAATGAGTTCAGATTTGGTCTTTTGTTCTTGGCAACTTGAGAGTGCAAGTAAAACTAAAGAAACTGTAATCCATAAAGCAGCACGCATACGATTGCTATTATAAAAATTGATTGATGATGTTTTCAAATCGTTCTTGTTTTCCACTGATTCGTTTTGGAGGATTGCCATTTAATGCTATTTCAGCTAAATCTTCTAAGCTGAATGTTCCTTTTTCAAAGGCTGCGCCCGTTCCTTTGTCAAAAGAAGCATAGCGCTCCTTTCGCAATTCGGTAAAAGATGAATTTAATAAAATTTTCTCAGCAGTCAATAAAGCTCTTGCAAAGGTATCTGCGCCCCCAATATGAGCATGGAAAACATCTTCCAAATCGGTGGAATTTCTTCTAATTTTAGCATCAAAATTGATTCCACCCCCCTGAAGTCCCCCTGCCTGCAAAAAAACCAACATGGCCTCAGTCACCTCGTAGAGATTGACTGGAAATTGGTCTGTATCCCACCCATTTTGGTTGTCTCCTCTATTGGCATCGATACTGCCTAGCATACCTGCATGGGCAGCTACGGCGAGTTCATGTTCAAAAGAGTGCTGTGCAAGGGTAGCGTGATTGACCTCTATATTCAATTTAAAATCTTTTTCTAGCCCGTATTCTCTCAAAAAACCGATTGCAGTTGCTGCATCAAAATCATATTGATGTTTCATCGGTTCCATGGGTTTGGGTTCAATAAAAAAAGTTCCTTTAAATCCTTGCCCTCTGGCATAATCTCTTGCCATGGAAAGCATCAGCCCCAAATGATCCAGCTCTCTTTTCATGTCTGTATTGAGCAAGGACATATAGCCCTCTCTCCCTCCCCAAAAGACATAATTTTCTCCATCTAAGGCAAGGGTCAGATCGAGTGCCATTTTGATTTGAGCTCCCGCTCGAGCTACTACATTAAAATCTGGATTGGTCGCAGCTCCGTTCATATACACTGGATTTGAAAAACAGTTGGCGGTACCCCATAGCACCTTTACACCCGAGGCTTTTTTCTTTTGAGTGATATAATCGGCAATTTGATGTAAACGCTTTTCGGTTGCTGCTAAATGGTCAGCCTCTTCTACTAAATCCACATCATGAAAGCAGAAATAATCAAAGCCCAATTTTGTAATTAATTCAAAGGCCGCATCTGCTTTATCTCGAGCACGTTGCATGGGGTCCTTTGATTGATCCCAGGGAAATTGTTGGGTTCCAGGCCCAAAAGGATCGCCTCCTTGACCACATAAGCTGTGCCAATAGGCTATGGCAAACTTGAAATGATCCCGCATTGGTTTTCCCATCACTAGTTGCTCCGGATTGTAATACTTAAACGCAAAAGGGTTGTCTGAGTCTTTTCCTTCAAAGGAAATGGCTCCTATCCCTTTGTAAAATTCTTGGTCTCCAGTTAAAATCATTGTTCTTTTTTTAATTGATGTTCTAAAGTGTTTTTCCAATTCTGATAGGCATCTTGATAGATTTGTGAGTCGCTTTGTGGATTGATTTCAGCCACTTTATCATGCTGATTGACGTGTGCCTTCATCCGATCTAGCTCACCCTTTTCCAAACCGGCAGCGCGAGCAGCTCCTATAGCTCCCGTAGTATTATAAATTGTTATGGGTTGTTTTATCAAAGTAGCAAGTGTAGTGGAAAAAATTTCAGAGCGGAAAAGATTGTCATTTCCCGCACGGATAATCTGTGCATCCAAACCGTCAGTTTTCATAATTTCCATACCATAAGCAAATGAAAAAGCGATGCCTTCCAAAGCCGCTCGAAATAGATGTGCTTCATTGTGAAGATTCAAATTCAAATTGCAAAAATGAGTTCCTAAATTACAATTGTTCAACATTCGTTCGCTCCCATTCCCAAATGGAAGATTTACCAGTCCTTCACTTCCTACGGCTACTTCAGCAGAGAGACTATTCATCGTATTGAAATCTCTAATTCTAGTAAGGTTTTTTAACCAACTGTATTGAATCCCTGCACCATTGATACACAAGAGCGAACCGATTACAGGGTTTTCTACTGTATAATTGACATGGGCAAAATGGTTGACACGAGAGAACTCTTGGGAAGTGTTTCGATCTGTTACTGCGAAGAGTACGCCTGAGGTACCTCCTGTTGCAGCGACTTCACCGGGACGCAATACATTTAGAGCCAATGCATTATTGGGTTGATCTCCAGCGCGATAACGAATGGGAATCCCTATGGGTAGGCCGGTAGCTAGTGCCGCTTTTTCAGTAATACTCCCTTGATCTTCAAAATTCTCTACTAAAGGAGGTGTCATCGAAGGAGCAATGCCGTAATGATCCAACAACCAATCTGCCACTTTTTTCTCCTTATAATCCCAAAGCATCCCTTCTGACAAACCGTTTTTTGTTGTTCGAATTTCATTCGTAAGCTTAAAAGCAATATAATCTCCAGGGAGCATATAGTAAGCTGCTTGTGCATAGATTGTAGGCTCATTTTCTTTGACCCATTTCAGTTTTGACGCTGTAAAATTTCCTGGAGCATTGAGCAGATGGGTACCGTATTTTTGAACGCCAATGTCCTTTGCTGCCTGGTCTCCAATAGCAACTGCCCTACTATCACACCAAATGATAGAGTCTCTGAGAAGTTTTTGGTGACGATCCACCAATACCAATCCGTGCATCTGATAGGAAATCCCAACCGCAAGAATATGTTGAGGATCGATCTTATTTTCCAAAATGATTCTTTGGGTGGCTTGACATAGGTGTTTCCACCACATTTCAGGATTTTGCTCGGCCCAGTCTGGATGAGGGGCATCTATAGGCATTTCTCCGTCGGGCTCTGAAAGTACGGCTACATTTTTATTGTTTTTCGCATCGACCAAGGCTACTTTTACTGAAGAACTCCCGATGTCATATCCTATATAATACATACGTTATCTATACAAATCCTTTTAGGAGAATCACTAAGTTTTAAATATAATTAAAAGTTCGTTCCCTGTTCCTCCATTGCTCGTTAAATATCATTGTAAGGTTTGCTTTTATGTAATTAATATTAATAAGTTGTCTTTATTGGGAAGATTTTTCAATCGATTAATTGGTTTGTTAAAATATTAAATTCTTCATGAATAGGCTTACTTCCAATAAATTCTATTCAAAAAAATAGGTATCTTTCACATCGATTCATTTTAAAATTTAGTTTTTACTAATGAAAGAAACATTTTTAAAACAAGGTTTTGCAAAACTTCCCTCTTTTATCGATTCGGAGGAGGTAGCACGAATTGGATTGATTTATGATGAAATTTTAGAGGATCTTGAAAGCGCATCTCACTTGCGGAGTGACTTGAGCGGCGAAGGTACTGTTGGAGTAGAAAAGATTACTCAAATCATGTGTCCCAGTTCGATTTCCACAAACCTAAAGAAAAGTAAGACATATAAACAGGCCCTGAAGCAGGCGCAACATCTCTTAGGAAGTGATATGGCTCTGGATTTTGACATGTTGATCAATAAACGTCCTTACACAGATACCCCAACACCTCTGCATCAAGATGCAGCGTATTGGATTAAAATGCCAGACAAACGTGCTGTAAGTTGTTGGATCGCGATTGACCCAGCCATAGAGGAAAACGGATGTATGTGGTTTATCCCGAGAGAAAAGTTAGAAGTTGTGCCCCATAGTGCTGCAATTCCTGGAGCTGCTTTAAGCTGTGAGTTGTCCACAGAACAGGCAGTTTGTATTCCACTTAAGGCTGGAGGCGCAACCTTTCATGATGGGTTTACCCCGCATTTTAGCAAAGGAAATACAACGGAATTTCACCGAAGGGCTCTGATTCTAAATTTTCGCCCCAAAGCAATGATTGACCTTGAACGCTCTATGGGGATCGATCATCAAGGGGAAAGAAAAGTTAGAAATAAATAACCCAACATATCCCCCTGTGTTCAGAAGTTTTGCCAAGTCACAACTAGTTTAAAAATAAAGCCAACTTTTCGATAAATGATGTGTTCCACTCAAGGGATGAATTCTCGTAATAATACTGAACTAATTCTCTGGTAGTTTTGGACATTCCATGTTTGGATCCCAAAAGTTGAGCAATAAACTCTTGCGCCTCCTCTTTCCCCTGGGTTTGTTGTAATGCGTAAATTCCCAAGAGGTGTTTTTTAGAAGGTTTAGAAAGTTGTTTTACGCAATAATTTGAAACTTGATTCAACTCCATTTCAAAGGCTTTCATTTTTCCCTTTTTTTGGTGTAGGTGAGCCAAAAGAAAACGTTCCCATCGTTCTTCTGGATCAAAAGGTTTTCCAACGCCCAGATGTTCTGGCCAAAGCAATGCTGTATTTAATCGGTCCTCTGCCAGGTCAGTTTTGCCCTTACTTACATTTTGCAGTGCACTTCCAACATAAGCCTGGATATAAATATTACGTCCTTCTGTTGCGTGTTCGTAGGGTAATATCTTAAGGTCTTGAAGTAGGTCAATCGATTTGTCATAGTCCTTCTGTGCATTGAGGATTTGAGCCAACAACATCCCTGCAAAGTAATTTTGGGGATTTTGATTATAGGTTTTTTTAATAATCGACAACGCATTTGACGTATCTCCAGAATGGAAAAAATCTTCAGCCAATGCAAATGCATACCTCCAATTTTTTGAGTCCATTTTGTAGGCGAGTTGCAACTCGTTTTGATAGCCTTGAATCCCTCTGTTTTTATACAACATACCTCGGACAAAATAAAAGAGTGGATCTTTAGGAAGCTCACCGAGATCCTTAAAAAGAGACACCCCTTTATTCCATTGGGAGCGACCTAAATAATTTAATGCCAAAAGGTATTTAGCTTTCCAAGAAGTGCTGTTTTCAGAAACCCAATGGAGCATGTCCAAACTTTCATTTCTAAATGGAAAAACAAAAGCGATAGATTCATTTTCTAACACAGATAATGCTTTGTTGTCATTTTTTAAATAAGCGGTCCATAGAGTATTTAGAAGGTTCTTAGAGCCTAGCTCAAGTAACTTAATGGTCTCTTCATTTCGATTACGGTTATGATAAAATAAAGCCAACTCCAAAAGAGTTTGCTCAGGAAATTCAGATCTGTGGGAATGAAGTACTTCATCTTTTGTTAGTACATCCAACAAATACTTTTCAAAATAGACCAGATGATTTAAAGGATCAATGGCCTCTATCTGTTTTAAGGTGTTAAAGGCTTTTTCCTTTTCCCCCTGTATCCTGTGGAGCAATGCTTTTTGTGAAAGGGCATTGATGTTTTCTGAATTAAACTTGAGAGCGATTAAAGTGTAATGTAATGCTTCCTCATTATCCTTCTCGATCAAATGAATTTGCCCCAAAAGGGTGTTTGCTTGTGCTCTATATGAGGAAGAGCGTGCTGCCCAACCTAAGTGCTCTTTTGCATTGACCCAGTCCTTTTGGGTCATATAGCAAAGTCCCACAATGTAATTCAAACCGTTGTGATAGGCATCGATTTGCAAGCCTGTATTGGCGATTTCCATGGCTTTTTTATACTGAGCCATTCGGTAATAAAGGAATGCAAGTTCTTTTCGAGCTTCTAAATGATAAGAATCCTTTTCCAAAACTCCCAAAAGTAGCTCTTCGGCAAGAGTATAGTCTCTGTAACGTTGTGCATCTTTTGCTGCTATAAATTCTTTTTCTAAAGAAGCCACTGTTTGCAGTTTAGGAGGGTCAAAACTTCTTTTAATGATTTTAGGGTTCGAATTGTA
>JGI26084J50262_1001135_pt1 | contig 15030 bp, 10 predicted proteins | sample SaaInl6LU_22_DNA_FD_50262 | JGI IMG/M metagenome (IMG submission 50262) | reverse complement strand
TGATGGAATCGGTGCATCTACCATTGAATTAAACCCACCTTCTCAAGAAGTTAGTGTTGATGTTAATGATTTAATTTCAAATACAATTCCATTTTCTGTTCAAGTATATGATTCAAATGGGATATATACATACGATGATACACTTTCTACAAATGGAAGTTTTAAAATAACAGGAATATCAGATTCCAATGGAGATGGTACTTCTACTAATACAAATAGTACAATATTTTCTGCTAAACCAGCGAGTACACTTGGTAACTTAGTTACATTTGATGTTACATATAAGGATAGAGATGGTAATACATCAGACCCGATTGAAAAAACTCACTCAATACGAGTTATAGCAGAAGGTTCAACTGGACCTGGTATTGTTTTTACTGGACCTTGGGAAAATACACGTACCTACCAATATGATATTGCAAGTGGACGAAGGGATGCTGTGTTATATAGTGGAAGATATTATGCTACTCTACAATCTCATACAAACCAAGCACCCGAGGTAGACGGTAATGCTTATTGGCAGGATTTAGGAACTGATGATTTCTTTGTAGCAGCTAAGATTGCGATATTTGATGATTCATTCATAAAAAATACATTAAACATTGGGGCTACCGATAATGGTGCTTTATCTTCCGCAAATATAACACTAAATGGTACTGATATATACCCATACTTTTCATTAGGACAATCTGCAGAAACCGGTACTCAAGAATATGGGGCAAACGGAATATTCATTGGTAGACATGATATTAATAAAAATACCAATGCAGCTAATGGTGCATATGTAATGTCTTTTTCAAATGGAACGAATTGGTTAAAGTGGAATGGTTCTACGTTAGATATAAAAGGTTCTATAACAGCAACTACTGGTACCATATCAGATTCAGTAACTATCGGTGGAACAACTGCCGGAAACCTACTTGGTCCTGGAGATGCTGCAGGCGATATCAATAGCAGTCCACCCACTACCACTATAAGTGGTGATAGAATTAGAACAGGAAATATACAAGCAAATAATTTTAATGGAGTTACGGACGGTTCTGATTTTTCTACGAATGGTTCTAATTTTGATTTATTAAATGGTACCATAACTACACCTTCATTTAGAATAGATGGCACTGGGAATGCATTCTTTTCCGGAAACATATCAACTGGTGCTAACATTGACGGTGCTAACATCACGGGTGGTACATTAACTGGTGGGCAAATAAATGGTACAACTTTTAGTGGTGCTACAGGAACTTTTTCTGGTGTTATTACCGCAGAAAGTGGTGAAATTGGTGGATGGTCTATTGATAATGGTGAATTATATACTGATGAGATGGCCCTAAACTCCAATCGACCTGCTTTGGAAATATATAGTGGTACTTCTCTTGCAGTTGATATAAATTCAAGTACAACTCTGAGTTCCTTGGGAGCAGCATCGGGAAATACTTTAAATATATCACCCCAAGCAGATGGTGATGTTAGTAATAAATCAAATTTTGGGTGGGGAACTTCATATACTATACCAACTACTACCATAGAAGCTTCATATACATCACCTACTACAATTTCTACAAGTGGATTAGCTGGTCAGATTTTAACATTTGCATATGATACTACGGATGATGAGCGTATATATTATGCAACATTGAATATGACAAATTTACAGGACCCGACTACAACATATTTTCAAACACCCTTTATTGGTATTAATATAACATGTGTATTGGAATTAGTTAGTGGTGGTAGTGTAGTTACAACGTTAACAGCTTATTCACTTAATGGTCCGGATTTACCATTAATGGGTAATACCCAAGGTCAGTATTCTGTAAATAGAGAATCCGATTTTTATCCAGAATCATTATCCAAATCGACAAGTTTTACGGCTAATGGTGGGACTTATAGTGTTAGAGCACGAACTATTGTATCGTTTGATGCAACATTTTATTCAAGTGTTTATGCTCCTAACGCATATGCTACTACTCTTAGTGTGAATGCATATACTGCGGGTTTTTCAAATGTAAGGGTATTTAAAGAAGTATCAAAAACGGAAGTTAACGCAGGTGGATTGCAAGTAGTTCGTTCTACAACCGAGTATGTGATAATGGATAGATTATCAAGTGGTACCATGTTGCAGGTTGGTGGTAATATTACTGCAACTGGTAACATTACTGCATATTATTCATCGGATAACAGGTTAAAAGAAAACATAATTCCAATTGTAAATCCATTTGATAAAATTGATAAAATTGGTGGATATGAGTTTGATTGGAAACCTGAGTTTGAAGAAATACATAATTCCGAAGGTCATGATGTTGGTTTAATCGCTCAAGAAATACAAAAATCTATGCCAGAGTTAGTTGGTGAAATGAATGGTGGTTTTTTAGGTGTCAAGTATGAAAAATTAACAGTTTATTTATTAGAAGCTGTAAAAAATTTAAATAATAGATTAATTGAGTTAGAAGAAGAAAATAAAAAATTAAAGGAAGATAACTAATGGCATTACCAAATGATGGTGAATTAAGTGTACGTGATTTACAAATTGAGGCGTTCATACCTGCAGGTAATGAAAATCAGTTTACGGACCTGGCTGAGTTATATGATATTGATGGGTATAATCCAGCAGCACCATCTAATATAATTTTAGCGGAAAGTTTCTATGGTGAAACGTTAAATCTAACCGCAACAACAATTACAGTTACCCCAACAACTTTAAGTTTACCAAATAACGGAGGAGGTTCTTCTCAATATACAAATATAAATGTAAGTTCTAATGGTTCTTTTTTAATAGTAAATAAACCAAATTGGATAGGAATTGATGATTCATATTATACAAGTGGTGGTACTATTAGAATATATAGATTTGATAACTCTGCACTAGGTTCTCCAGAGCGTTCTGCAACACTAGAATTCAGAGGTAGTGGTGGTATAACTCGTAGAACATTATCAATAACACAATCTGGAAATCCAATTGAATTAACCTTAAATCCCAGCACATCACAAACACTTTCACGTACTGCAAGTACATTAACACAAGATGTAACGGTTACAAATCCATTGGTAGTAACTGGTACTGTTGTAGGTGATGGTATGACACTATCATCACCTTCTGTAACTAATCTTGGAAGTACATCAAGATATAGATTTACATTATCATATACAACCAACGATACAACATCAACTCGCGAAGCGGCTATAACATTTAATATTACAGGAGATACTTTTTCAGATGTAAGGAATATCACACATACACAAACGAGGTTAGTACCATCATTATCAATTGCAACATCTACATTATCATTTGTACAAGGTGGTGAAACTAAATCCTTTAATGTAGTATCAAATACAGATTGGACTTCTGATATAACTGGTACTGGATTCCAACAATCATTTTCTTCTATAAGTGGATTTACAACTTCTAATTTATCCGGTGATAATAATGATACGATATATATTAAGGCTTTAGTAAACGAGGAAACATCTACACGAAACGGAAGTGTTAGGGTTGAAGTAGATGGTGGTAGTCCATTTGATACTGTTAGTTTATCTCAAGCTGCATTTGTAGAGACACTATCAATTGCAACATCTCTACTTTCATTTAATTCATCAGGAGAAACTGAATTCTTTGATGTAGTATCAAATACAGATTGGACTTCTGATATAACTGGTACTGGATATCAACAATCATTTTCTTCTACAAGTGGATTTACAACTTCTAATTTATCTGGGAATGGTGATGATAGAATCTATATAAAAATTGCTGCTAATCCAGAAACATATAGACGTGATGGAAGTGTATTTGTATCGGTACTTGATGGTAATCCATTTGATTCGGTTAGCTTTAGACAAAATCCTAAACCAATTTGGGTTGATGATAATATTCTTATTTCTGGATTTGATGTTGATGAATTTGGTGATATTACAGTACCATCGATATTAACTTCCTTACCATACTCAGTTACATATACAACATCTGCTAATGCAGGTACATCATATAGTGCAGCTGCCGGGTTTCCATTAGTTCAATACTCTATATTACGATATGTAAATGTCACAGTAGATGTTCCAAGTACATATCAAAATCCAGGTCTATATACACGAACAGCAGCCGCGTATCAAGAAGAGAGATATTATGATACAGATGAAATAACAATTAGTGGATTTTCAGTTGATGATACTGGAGCTATTACAGTTCCAAGTATTTCAGCTACTGATAGTCCAACTATAACCACAACATATACATTTGGTCCAAATATTGGGTCAACAACTACTGTTAATAAAGGGTTTCCAGTTGTATTGAGTGATATAAATCGTTATGTAAATGTAACATTGACGGTACCGTCTGGTTGGTTTAATACAGGAACTACAATTACTCGAACCCAATCAACAGTACAACCTGGTGCTACTTTAGATGGTGATTTATATTATCCGGCAAATAGTACATCCACATTCCCCAATTGGTCACCTGGCTCAGTTGGTGGTTCTTATACCAATAATAGCTTCTTTGGAGCAACCGAAACTACACCTGCATATCTAACATTTTCATTAAGAACTAATGTGATTGTAGAATATAATGTGCAAGAATTTGGTCATTCGAGTTTTTCAATAGTTCAACCAACAAATGATTTTGCATTAACTGATAATGAGTTTACAACTCAATTAGATATAACACCATATAGTACTCATTTTAGACTAAAAGTAAATCCAGTTAGTATTTCTCAAGGTACGAGTGTATCTACCACTATGATTTTTACAACAACAGATACTAATAACGCGAACTTTGAAATTGATATAACTCTTGGTAAACTACAAGGTAGTAGTGTGGGTGTTAATCCAAGTGTAAGGCCGAAACCAATAGAAATACAACAATAATATGATAGAAGAAATAATTTTTACAAAAGAAGAATGTAAATGGATTTTAAATTCATGTGGAGAATTTATTCGTAGTGGTGTTACTAATGATGGTGAGACAATTGAAATAACCGATTATAGGACTTGTTACGAATATTCATTTATTAATAATATAGGAATTTCAAACTTACTATTACATAAATTAAAAAAATTTAATGTAGTATCATTACCAGATATTCTAACAGTAATTAGATATGATACTGGAGAATATTTTGATTCACATATAGATAGTGGTATCGGCCATGAATATAGATATAAATCCGTTTCAATTCAATTAAGTGAACCCACTTCATATAAGGGAGGTACTTTGATTTTATCAGCTCCCAATGAAAGAAATGAAATGGAAAGTATTGCTAGTAGTACTGAATTGGGAAATATGATAATGTTTGATTCTTATTTAAGACACGAAGTAACACCAACTATAAGTGGTACTCGGTATGTATTAGTTTTTTGGTTAAGAGCAGATGATATAATATCAACATAGTAATATTATTTATTAAATATTACTTTTTATTATAAAGTATATTTATATATAAAGGTTATAGAACAATGTCAAAAAAACACCCTTCGTGGATTTTATTAGTAGCTACCGGAGCAGGAAATACTGTTCAAGGTGGTGCAGATATATGGGTGAATAACTTTCTCAAAGAAGTTTGGCCTAACTTACCTAACAATCGTTATTATAGATTACTCATAGATTCAAAACGACCTGGTAATTTTAGAGAAGATTCACTTCCTAAAAATTTAAAATATCACTTTCATTTTGATGATGAAGATGTTACTCATTACTGGTGTAAGGAATCCAAGTGGATTCATTTTTTACATGGACACTATCATATGAGGAAACATCTTTGGGAATATGAAGATAAGTTTGGATTAATTTATGTTCATGCATATCCAAGAGATATGGAATCTGTAATGAGTAAATTGCCAGAATTGGAAAGGTCTCAATATCAAACAAAAGTTGATGCAGATTTTTACGATGAGTTACTAATGACATTTAAAAGAAGAATTTGGATAGGATTAAATCATTCTACTGTTATTGATAAATTCCCAAATTATACTTATACAATTCCCAACTATTATGAATTCAAAGGACCAGCTCCATTAACCAATCATTGTGATAATGGTAAGGTTGGTTTCGCTGCTAGAGCCGAAACTCGTAAGTGTTTACATTGGATGAATGGTATTGAAAAAGGGTATGCGTTAACCGGTCAATATGATGTTCAAAACCTAAGAGATACTTCATCATATACCTTAAAAACTACTGATATCTACCAATGGGAACCTGGAATATTTCAAGCATTCATGGGTAAAAATTGGGGAATATTTCATGGAGCATACTTTAACGAACCATTTGGATATTCTATTTTTCAGGCGTTAGATTATGGAAAATTACCAATAATTAATACTGATTGGGCTAAAAAATGTGACTACAAATATCGTGCATCTACAAAAAACGAATTTGATGATTGTATAAAGATAATAAAGAAAGATTCTCATGAAACTCGTAATGAAGAAAGAAATAAATTAATAAATTTCTTAAAAAAATACGATAATAAAAAACAATGGGCTGATTCTATGAGAACCCAAATGTTAAATTTTCACTAATTTTTTTATCGTTTGGAGAAATCGTATATATGTATATACAAAGGGGGTAGGGGGTTAGTGCTAATTACTTTAAACTGACAAAATAATAAATAAAATTTATAACCCTTAACTGACTAACTATAATAGTTATGGCACTACTGAATGTAGATTTTATCAAAAACTTCTTAACGAACAATCAAAGAGAATCCGAGGATGTTAATTCTATTTCATATACTGAATTAGATAAAGTTCCATATCGATGGACTCATGGTGCAAGTGATTTACATTTGGGTGATGGGTTGTTAATTTATTCTTTAATTCATTATCTTCGTGCTAAGACTTGTGTTTGTTTAGGAAGTGGTGGTGGATTCATTCCACGAATAATGACACAAGCAAGATTCGATTTATACGAGGCTGGAATCTTTGAAGGAAACAATGATATAAATTGGGGGGATATTGGTTCAACATATCTTGTAGATGCTGCTAATGGAGTTGGTGGATTTACTGATTGGACTGATGAGAATTCTTTTTTTAGAAAACATTTTGACCCAAGATTATTACTCACAACTACCGAAGAAGCATTTTACAATTTTTTCGTAAAAGAAGATATTAAAATCGATTATCTACATATTGATGCTGGTCACTCTTATGAGGATGTAAAACAAGATTTTGAATTATATTCTCAACTACTTCAACCACATGGTATAATTTCCATTCACGATACTGATACTTCATTTGAAAAAGAACATTATATAACTGATGATATCAGAGAAGGATATCACCAAGAATATGCTAATGGTCCTGCTCAACTAATTAAAGAATTACAAGAAAGTGGAGAGTGGGAAATTTTTAATTTATTTAATAATGGTATATTTAGAAATAGACCAAGTTCAACTGGTTTAACAATATTACAAAAATGCAAAAACTAAATTTAGTTACGGTTGTAGGACATAATACTACTTTGTTTCCTCATATGTTAAAACACTACGAATCAATGGTAGATGAAATCTTCGTTGTGGTGTACAGACAGAGTGAAGATGATGGAATACTCGATGAAGTTCTAAAGTGTGGTGTAACTCCTTACATGGTGGTTACAGAACCTAAATTCAATTGGGAAAAGGTAACTGAATTATATAATACAGTAAAGCAAACTAAACCAAACGAATGGTGGGTGGTTGCGGATGATGATGAATTTCATTTATATCCTAAAAACATTCGTAAGATGATTAAAGAATGTGAGGAGAATGGATGGGAATTTATCACAGGAGGATTTCTCGATAGGATAGGAGAGGGAGGAACTTTTCCTAAAGTACATAAATACACCGATGTATGGAAAGCATTTCCAAATGCTGGATTCTTTAGACATCCAATGAGTGGGGCTTGTCCAAATAAAGTTTGTGTAATGAAAGGTTCAGTTGATGTAACATCTGGTCAACATTATGCAATTGTTGGTGAAGATGGTAAAAATAGTTGGGGTAAATTTCACAAGAAAAAATACCCAATTGGTAATGGTGAAGGATTTGTACAAGTTCATCATTTCAAATGGGATTCAACTGTTTTAGAAAGATTAAAAGAAGTTTCGGAAACGAAAGAAGAATATACATTTTGGCAAGAATATAAGAAAATGTATAGAGGAATACAATTAAATGATTGGAAAATCGATATAAGTAATCCAGAGTTCCATATTGAACATATGGATGATAACTATCATCATAGTTATTCTCAATGGGATATACTTATAGACAAAATAGTTTCAGTATGATAGACCACAGAGGAGAACTCTACGATTTAAGAGATGAACTAAACGAAACCGGTTGTGGTTTTTGTTTAGCAAAATGGACACAAGTTACAATCCACTTACAAAATGGAGAAACACACTCGTGNCACCACCCGATTCCACATAAAATTCCATTATTGGAATTGAGAAGAAATCCAACAGCACTTCATAATACAAGACACAAGAAGAAACAACGTAAGATGATGTTAAATGGTGAAAGACCAGATGAATGTGATTACTGTTGGAAAGTAGAAGATAGTGGACCTGAATTTTCAGATAGAACTTATAAATCATCTGAACCTTGGTCTAAACCTTATTTAGAAGAAATTAAAAATTTACATTGGAGAGATAACTTTAATCCAAAATACGTTGAGGTGGCCTTTTCAAACGCATGTAACTTTAAGTGTTCTTATTGTGGACCTCAGTACTCATCAGCTTGGGTACAGGAATTAGAAAAACACGGTGCATATCCAACAACAGATAATTATAATAATTTAGAATGGTTTAAAGAGGTTGGTAAAATGCCTTACAAACATTCTGAACCAAATCCATACGTAGATGCGTTTTGGGAATGGTGGCCTGATTTGTATCTTGATATGGATACTTTTAGAATTACTGGTGGAGAACCAACCATGTCACCTGATTTTTGGAGAGTTGTTGAACATATTCTAACAACTGATAATCCAAATACTAATTTAAAATTATCAATTAATACTAACTTAGGTATACCTGATAAATTATATGATAGATTAGTTGAAAAATTAGTACAATTAGAAGAAAGTGGTAGAATCAAAGAACTTACTATATTTACATCAGTTGATACCTATGGTAAACAAGCTGATTATATTAGAAATGGTTTAGATTTTGATGTATGGCAAGAAAGAGTAGATAATTTACTTTCTAAAACTAAAAAACTATCTATTGCTATAATGAGTACCTTTAACGCATTATCAGTTCCTAAATACGCTGATTTAATTGATTGGGTATTTGAACAAAAAGTAAAACACAATTCACCAGATAGACATTGGGTAACTTCTTTAACTTTAGATTCTGCTTATCTAAGATATCCAACACATCAAATTGTAAAGATTTTACCAAAAGAATGGAGAGATACACTAGAATCACTTGCAATTCAAATGGAAACTTTACATACTGTAAGACCACTTTGGGAGATTGAGGAATGGCAAGACCATTACTTAGGATTTACTCAAATTGAAATTGGTAAAATACGTAGAATTATAGATTGGTTTGATGAACCGATGGATGAGGCTGAACAAAACAAACTTCGTAGAAATTTCTACAATATGTTTAAAGCACATGATGAACGTAGAGGTACTAATTTTAAAGAAACTTTTCCAGAATTAGCAGAATTTTACGAGGAGTGTGGCAAACTATAAAAGAAAATCATTTAAAAGTTAAAAAGGAACTTGGTGAAGTATCATCGAGTTTCTGTTTAGCTAAATGGTCACAACTAACACTTTACTTACAAAATGGATATAATCATTCCTGTCATTATCCATCACCACATAAAATACCATTAAGAGAAGTTCAGAGAAATCCAAAAGCACTTCACAATACGAGGTATAAAAAGCAACAAATGAAAAAAATGTTGCGAGGTGATAGACCAAGTGAATGTGAGTATTGTTGGAAGATTGAAGATTTGGGTGATGATTACTTTTCTGAACGAATATACAAATCTGGTAATTCTTTTTCTCAAATCAAGAAAGATGAAATCTTAGAAAAAGGTACGAGAGATATAGAACCAAGTTATTTAGAAGTTTCGTTTTCGAATACGTGTAATATGAAATGTGCATATTGTACTCATTCAAATTCTACAACTTGGTTAGAAGAAATAGAAAGATTTGGTTCCTATCCAACTTCAAATAATTACAATAGATTAGAAGAAGATAAACGAACCTATAAACAATCAGAAGAAAATCCATATGTTGAGGCGTTTTGGAAATGGTGGCCAGAACTTTATCCAAAACTTCACACACTAAGAATTACAGGTGGTGAACCACTTTTATCAAAAGATACTTGGAAAGTAATGGATGAGTTGATTGAAAATCCAAATCCGAATTTAATCTTTTGTGTAAATACCAACTTAATGGTACCTGATAATTTAATTGATAAGTTAGTTGAGAAGTTAAATCAGTTAGATGGTAAAGTAAAAGAAATACAAATATTCACAAGTGGAGAATCAGTTGGTTCTCAAAATGAATATATTAGATATGGATTAAAATACGAAGTTTGGCAAAAAAACTTTGAAAAAGTTCTCTCAAATGTAAAAAATGTACTCGCATCTTGTATGACTGCTGTTAACATTTTAACGGTAGAATCCTATTGTGAGTTTGTGAGATACCTTTTAGAACTTCGTTCTATTTATAACAAGGAAGTTGATTATAATAAAGTTCAATTTGTAAATAACTTCTTAATATATCCTGAATTTTTATCTATTGTAAATTTAGATAACGAAACCAAGGATAAATTTAAAGCCGAAGTAGAAAAACTCATAGAGGAAAGAACTTGGGGTAAATATGAAGATGGTAATGGATGTTTAACTAATGAACAAACCAATCAACTTCAAGGTTTAATAGAACATATGTACAAAAATACATATGATGAAAAAACAACAAATATTCACAGAAGTGATTTCGTTAACTTTGTGGATGAATATGATAAACGAAGAGGTACTGATTTCAAAAGTACATTTAAAGAGTTAAATAATTATTATACGTTATGTCAGAAAAGAGTTTACAAAATACCGCAAAGATAATTGATTCTATATCAAAATCTTTCTGTGCTGCTAAGTGGTACAATGTATCAATTTGGTTAGGAAATGGAAGAACAGCTTCTTGCCACCATCCACTTGCACACTCTATCCCAAAAGGTGAGTTATTAGAAAACAAAACTGCTCTACACAACACCAAGTTTAAAAAAGAACAACGTAAAAAGATGTTGGAGGGGGAAAGACCAGCTGAATGTTCTTATTGTTGGAGAGTAGAAGATGCTGCTAAAAAAGATAGTGGTATTTTCTCTGATAGGGTTTATCAAACTTACAGATATACTGATGAAGAAGTAAAGGCAATTCAAAATATGCCATGGGATGCAAATGTAATTCCAAAAACAGTTGAATTGGCATTCGATAACTTATGTAATCTTGCTTGTTCTTATTGTAACGCTGAATTCTCATCAACTTGGCATCAAGATATTTCTCGTGGAGGACCTTATCAGAATATGAAAACAACTGGTGGTTTTACTTTTAAAAATACNGGNCACCANGCAATGCCATATGGTAATAAAAACCAAAACAATCCTTACATTGAAAAATTCTATGAATGGTTTGAAGAAATTAGAGGTGGTTTACAAGAACTAAGAGTATCTGGTGGTGAACCTGCTCGTTCTCCTTCATTTTGGCAACTATTAGAAATGTGTGATAATGAAACCTTTAACTTTGCAGTAAACTCCAATCTTATCATGGAAGATGAGAGAATGGATACATTATTAGCAGCAGCTAAAAACTTTAAATCATTTGATATCTATACTTCTGCAGAATGTATTGGTGACTTACAAGAATTTGTAAGAGATGGGTTTGATTGGGATGTGTGGGAGAAAAACATCCTAAGAGCATATCACTCACCTGATGTAAATTCGGTACACATTATGATGACAATATCTGCATTAGCAGTTTGGAGTGTAAATGAGTTCTTAGAAAAAATTGTTGGATGGAGAAAGGAATTTAATGATAAAGAAGCATTCTATATGAGTGTGAATATCTTACGTTTCCCATCGTTTCAATCAGTAAACATAATATCACAAGAAGTTAAAAATTCCATAGCTGACAAGTTAGAAAAAACCATAAACGAAAACCGTGAATGGATGAAAGAGTGGGAAATGAATCACTATGATAGATTAGTTACATATTTAAGAAATGTAGATACATCATATGAAGATTCAGATGTTATGGAAAACAAACATAACGATTTTAAAAACTTTGTAGAACAGTACGCAAAACGTAGACAAAAACCAATTGAAGAATATACGCCAATTGAATTTCAAGATTGGTTTAATACTTTAAAAACATTACAATAATGAGTGAAGAATTAAAAAACCCAGGAGACAAAGTTTCTGAATCTTTTTGTGTATTACCGTGGATACATTTAAACACGTGGCCAAACGGAAACGTATATCCATGTTGTCTTACTGATTGGAGAGAAGATATTGGTAATCTTAAAGATAATACTTTAGAAGAAATTTGGAATGGTGATACCATGAAATCTATTCGTAAGGATATGTTGGAAGGAAAGCAACATCATAGTTGTAGAAAATGTTATCAACAAGAGAAAAATACATTAGATTCAAGTAGAACATCATCTAATAGAAATTTTGAACATCTAATACCAACAATTACAGAAAATACACATGAAGATGGGCATAATGATGATTTCAAATTACTTTATTGGGATTTTAGATTTTCCAATTTATGTAATATGAAATGTAGAATGTGTGGTTCATTTCTTTCATCTAAGTGGTATGAAGATGAGGTTAAATTATATGGTGGTTCTCCATTACCAAAAGCAATTATCAATATAAATGATTATTCTAAAAAGAATATGGATATTTATTTGGATGAGTTTGTTCGTAATGTGGAAGAAATTTATTTCGCAGGTGGTGAACCACTTCTAATGGAAGAACATTACTATATACTTCAGAAATTAGTAGAAGTTGGTAACCTTGATGTTAGATTAAGATATAACACCAACTTGGGATATCTTAAATTTAAACAATTTGATAATATTGAATTGTGGAAACCTTTTATGGAAAAGGATTATGCAAATGTAACTGTATTTGCATCAATTGATGGGTTTGGTAAAAACGCGGAATATTCTCGTAAAGGAACGAAGTGGGATGTTATTGAAAAAAATGTAAAAATATGTTTAGAAAATAAAGTCAATTTTCATGTATCATGTACTACTAATATATTTAATGTATTACATGTACCTGAATTTTATGAACACATGAAAGGTTTGGGTGTATCTTTTTATAGCATTCATCTAAATAATATCTTAACAAATCCACATCATTATAATATAAACATATTACCAGATAATTTAAAACAGGAAGTTAAAAAAAGATATATAAGACATTTAAAAAGCTTATCTGAAGAGGAAGCGAATTCATTAAGACCTAAATACGAAAGTATATTTAATTTTATGGATGAACCACTTGAAGAACCACGAGCTGAAATAGAAAAAACTTTAAAATATTTTACTGAATTATTGGATGATGGTAGAGAAGAAGAATATAGATTCTTAGATATAGTACCTGAATACACAGAATGGTATAATTCAATACCATATGATAAGTCATTAAAAGATGAGAAACCATATTAATGGAAGATAATAGATTTTTATGCGATTTACCATGGAAACACATTAGTGTTCACCCACATGGTGTATGCTCTGTATGTTGTGTATCTAATCACGCACATGGACAATCAGCTGCATCAAATATACTACCAGATGGTGGATATGAAAAGATAAACATAAGTGAAGGAATTCCAGCTATCATAAATTCTGATTCTTTTAAAGAAATTAGGAGGCAGATGGTTGCTGGTGAAGTTCCTCCTGCGTGTAAAACTTGTCATGATGTAGAATTAGCTGGTGGTAGAAGTAAAAGACAGAAAGATTCTTTTTATAAAACCGATGTTGATAAATCTACAAAACCAGATGGTACGATAAAAATAGATTTACGAAATGTAGAAATTAGATTAGGTAACTATTGTAATTTAAAGTGTAGAAGTTGTAACGCCGAATCATCAACGAGTTGGATTAATGATTATATGAAGTTGAAAGATGAAGTAAACTTCCCAAGTAATTATGATGAGTTACAAACAATGAAATATACTAACTATGATTGGGTAGAGGATGAAGATTTCTATAATGCACTTATAGAACATTCACCAATGATTGACCAATTACACATTAGTGGTGGTGAGCCATTTTTAGTTCCAAAGCACTTTAGGTTATTAGATAGATTGATTGAAGATGGATTGGCAAGTAAAATGAAAATATTTTATATTACAAACGCTAATTATGATTTTGAAAAGATAAAACCTGCATTAGAAAAACTAAAACATTTCCAATTCGTTGGTATCTCTATTTCAGTAGATGATTATGGTGATAGAAATGATTATATTAGAAAGAACGCTAATTTCAAACTTACCATAGATAATATAAAGAAATTCATTACAGAATATAATGACCATAACTTTTATTATACAATAACACAAACACTAAATTCTTATAACTTCCTTTATATGGAAGAACTAACTCAGTATTTGGTAAAACGTGGAATGTTTAAGTTAGATGGTACTGGTTTAATTAAAAGAGTAATTTCAAATCACGTACATGCACCTGAGTATCAATCAGCAAATATCATACCCAAAAAAGTAAGACAGGAAAAATTAGATTCTATCAAAGGATTACTTTCAGATGAATTTTACGATGATGTTGTTGGTAGATATTACAACGCAGAATATAACGGTCAATCTGATGTTTTCATAGATACAACAGAACGAGTTGATAGATTTAGAAAAGAAAAATGGAGAGAAGTTTTCCCTCTATTAGAATCTGCACTTAAAAAATCTACAATTTAAAATCTTATATATTTATATATAATTAAGGTTATATGGAAGATAAACTTGCAATCATTGTACCATACAGAGATAGGGAAGAACATTTAAATATTTTCATTCCTCACATGCA